>Ga0114918_10000400_pt1 | contig 37178 bp, 37 predicted proteins | sample LantaG_FD_87015 | JGI IMG/M metagenome (GOLD analysis project Ga0114918, IMG submission 87015) | Deep subsurface microbial communities from Baltic Sea to uncover new lineages of life (NeLLi) - Landsort_02402 metaG | ecosystem: Environmental > Aquatic > Marine > Oceanic > Sediment | place...
CGCGTACACCGGAGGAGAAGAGAAGAGGCGAACGCGAAGAAGAGGGGAGGAAAAGAGAGGTTGGGATGGTCGAAAAAGAAGGAGAGAAAAAAAAAGAAAAAGAAAAAAAAAAAAAAAAAAACGCGACCTCGACCTCGACCTCTTCGCTTCACTCTCTCTCTCTCTCGCTTTTGCTGTCGTCCTCTCGAGGGCGAAAGCGAAACGGAGAGACGACAAAAGAAAAATGCTTGAATTTGAATTGGATTGAATTTCGATTTGACACACAGAAAAAAAAAGACGCCTCAAAAATTTGCTTTTTTTTTTTGCTTGCTCTTGCTCTTGCGTTTCATCGCTCTCAACCTAAAAAAATGCGCCTCACTTCCTCTTCGGCGCCCCGGCCTTTGCTGCTTTCTTCTTCTTCGACGAGGCCAGCTGCTTCTTGGTAGCCGCCGCCTTTTTTGAAGGAGAGGAAGCCGGCTTTTTCGCTCTCGGTTTCGCAGCAGCAGCAACGACTTTCTTCTTCTTCTTTGGCGCCGGCGCTGCTTTCGCTTTCGGCTTCGCTGCTTTCCCTTTCGCTTGCTGTTTCTTCTTTTGCTGCTGCTGCTTCGCGAGCTTGAGCTTGGCGGCTTTGGCGCGCGCAGCAGCCAACAGCTGCTTCTTCTTCTTGGCGGCAGCAGCGGCAAAGGAAGAAGAAGAACTTTTCTTCAAAACCACTTTCTTCTTGTTCTTCTTTGCCGCCGACGCCGACGCCGCTCCTCCTCCTCCTCCTCCTCTCGCCTTGACTCCCGTCGCCGCTCTCTTCTTCTTCGCCGCCGCCGCTGCCGCCGCCGCCGCAGCCGCCTTCTTCTTCATCGGGGAGGACAGGAACGACGACGTGGCCTTCTTCTTGGCCGCGGCGACGTCAAGCGGGTTGCCCGCGGCGGCGGCGGCGGCGACGACCGCTGCCTTCCTCTTGCGCGCCGCCGCCTTGGCCGCCGCGATGCGGGCGGCCTCGGCCGCGGCCTCGGCCCTCTCTCGGGCGGCGGCCGCGGCCTTCTTTCCTTTCGCCTGCCTCGCTGCCTCGGCCGCGGCGAGCGCGGCCTCGGCCAGGACCTCGCTCTTGATCTTTCTGCGTCCCGAGCTGCCCGACCTCCTCTTCTTCACCGGAGGGGAAGAAGAAGAAGAGTGGTGGGCGGCAGCGGAGTTGGGGCGGCGAGAGGAAGGAGCAAGAGTAGGAGGAACAGGAGCGAGAGGGAGAGGGTTTTGCATCGAGAAGAAGCTCGCGTTGGGGTTTCCCCCGGCGGCTCCGGCGGCGCCGGCGTACCCGGCAGCGGCGAGGTGCTGCTGGTAGGCGAGCTGCTGCTGCTGGAGCTGGAGCTGCTGCTGGGTCTGCGGGGGAGGCGGCGGGAGAGGTTGTCGCTGGTTTCTGTTTGCGTTTGCGTTTGCGTTTCCGTTTCCGGCGGCGCTCGCATTCGCAGCAGCGTCGGTCGGCGAAGGGCCCGCGCTGCCACCGCGCCTGAACGAGCCCCAGAAGGCCTTGATCGCGCCCCCGAGCGAGGCCGACAGGGCCCTCGCCGTCGGCGTCGGGGCAGCGGCAGCAGGGGCGTTGGAAGGGCCAGCGCCGTTGTTGTTGTTGTTGTTGTTTGCTGCTCTTCCTCTTCCGCTTCCTCCGCCGACGGCAAGCGGCGCGAGCGTCGAGGGGGGGCGACCGAACGCAGCGATCGCGGAAGCGCTCCCCGGCCTCGGCGCCCTCGGGTGCTGCGGCAGCGGGGCCTGCAGGGAGAGGCGGGGCGCGCTGGCGGCGAACGCGTTGAGGGAGCCGCTTCGAGGGCGGCCGCGGGTGGAAGCGGCGGCGGCAGCAGCTTGAGCTTGAGCGGCGGCGGCTTGAGCGTGCGCCTGGTGAGCGGCGGCCGCGGCGGCGGCCTGCTGCGCCGGCGTGGGGCCCCGCGGGCCCCACGGCCCCTTGGCCAGGGAGACGGCAGCAGGAGGAGCAGGCACGGGAACAGCGTTACTGCCGCTCTCGTCGCTACTGTTGCGCTCCCTGAGAGAGGGGCCCCTCGACAAAACCGAAGACGAAGCGAGCAGCGCGCGGTGCTGCCACGCCGCCCTCCATCCCGCCGCGTCGAGTCTCTTGAGCTTCTCCCTGCGCTTGACCCTGTCGCAGAGCGTCCTCAGCCCTTCGAGGTCTCCCCGGATGACGTGCAGGCGCGCGACGGCGGCGGCCGGAGGCACGCGAGGCGTCCGGACCGCGGCGACTGGCCTGTCGTCGGCGCCCATGAAGGGGACCGCGGGGCCCGAGTGGTGGTGCCCGTCGTCGCCGTCGTCGTCGGACGAGGCCCCCACCGCTCCTGCTGCGCCTTTCACCGCGGCGCCGCCCTCGGGGCCATCTAAGCCCGCAGCCGCGGCCGCGGCGGCCTGCGCCGCGGCGACGTGCGCGTGCCAGGGCGCCTCGTACCACAGGCGCTGCAGCAGCGGCCTCCGCGAGCGGAGCCGCTTGGCGGCCCAGAACGCGTACGCGGCCGCGACGGCGAGCTCGCTCTCCGGCGACGACGAGGAAGAGGAGGTCGAAGCAGAGTTCGAGTTCGAAGCAGCAGCAGGGGGCCTCTTGGCTCCGACGATCACGGGCACGCGGGAAGGAGGCAGGTCCTCCCTGGCGCGGTCGAGCGGGTAGAGGCGCTCCAGGGCCTGTCCCGCAGCCGCCCGGTCTTCGCAGGAGAGCAGCGCGGCGGCAGCGCGCGCCTCGGGGCCCGAGAGGCGCGGCTGCGGCCTCGAGGGCTGAGCAACTTCAGCCTGCTGCTTCGACGCCGACTTGGGGCTCTTCCCTTTCCTGCTGCCGGAAGCCGGGGAAGACAGCGGGATCCCCGGGAGCAAGGGCAGTCCCGACCCACCTCCGGGGAGCCTTCTCAGAGCGTGCCCTCCCGCAGCGGCGCCGGCGGCCGCGGCGGCGACGGCGGCGGCCGCGGCGGCCGCGGTCAGCGGCGTCGTCACCGCGGCGTGCAACCCCTTCTCGAACGCGTCGATCAGCGACTCCAAGGTAACCTCGGTGAGCACGGCGTCGGAGAGCGGCGGGGCATCCGGGTCCGCCTCTCCGGGGAGGATCCCCAGCGGGTGCGCAGAAATCTGCGCTGCTGCTTCTCCCTCTCCGTCGAGTGGCGAAGGGGACAGCGTCTTCCTGCCTTTCCCCTTTTTCTTGCTGTTGTTGTTGATCGGAGGAGGCGGCGGCGGCAAGGAGACGACGACGCGCTTGGCCGCAGCAGCAGCGGCGGCAGCGGCGGCAGCAGAGGTCGAGGCCGGGGCGGCAGCCCTCTTGACCCCCCGCCCCGAGGCCGAGGCCTCCTCCTGCTGCCTCTCCCGCCGCGCCTGGAGCCACGACTCGTCGACCTCGTCGAGGTCGTACTCGATCCTGTTGTTGACGATGAGAAGTGAGAGAAAGAAGAGAGAAGAAGAGTGAGTGGAGAGAGAGAGAGAGAGAAAGGTTGAAAAAAGAAGAAAGAAAAAGAAAAAAACGCAACTTCTAAATAAATAAAAAACTCAAAGAAGAAAGAAAAAAACTCTCTCTTCTCACCTCCCGTAGCAGCACCCGCCGTCGTCCCCCATCGTCGAAGGCACGTAGCGCACGTACGCGTCCTCCCCGCCCAGGTTGATCCCTCTCCCGAGCGCCGTGGCTCCCAGGCGCGGAGAGGGGGAGGTCAGGTTCTTGGTGGAGGAGAGCGGGCGGAAGAAGAGAGCGGCGTCGTCGTCAAGGGCGGCGGCGGTCGCCGAAGAAGGAGGGTGGATTCTGCCGCTCCCTCCGGCGCCGGCGCCGCTGCTGAGCAACCTGGCCGCGGCGTCCGCGGCGGGCTCGATCTCGCGGACCGCGGGCACGGGGACGCCCGAAGCGTCGACGGCGGCGGCATCGGCGGAAGAAGAGGACTTCTTCTGCTGTTGCTGCTGCTGCTGCTTCTTTCGAGCTCCTCCTCCTCCGATTCCACTTCCTCCTCCTCCTCCGACTCTCGCCTCGGCGCTCGCCTTCTGCCTCGCTGCGACGGCCGCAGCCTCCACGAGGGCGGGCTCGTGCGGCATCGGCTTGAACTTCTGCCCGACGACCACGAGCGTCGAAGTCGGCGGAGGCGGAGCAGCAGCAGCGCCTTTCGCGTTGCCGTTAGCGTGCGCGTGCGAGGCGGCGACGGCACTTGCCATCGCCGCCGCGTCCGCCTCCTGCGACGCCAGCCAGGCGGCGAACGCGCCGCCGTCGTACTCCTGCAGGGCCCTGTCGTCGAACGACCAGAACACGCGGAGCTTGTCTTCGACGTGGAGGGGCCTGGGCCTCACGGTGCGCACGCCGCCGCCGCCGTCGTCGTAGAAGGAGGGCGGCGGCGGCGGCGGCGGCGGCGGAGGCGGCGGAGGGGCCGAGGGTTTGGCAGGGGCAGGGGGAGGAGGGGCAGGGGGAGGGAGCCGGATCTTTTTCTTCTGTTGGTTCTGTCGCTTCGGCGCGCCGCCGTCGCCGCCGTTGGGGAAGGAGGCGCGGCGGGAAGGGGCGGAGGAGGAAGAAGAATTCTTCTTGTGCCTGAGGGCCGCGGCCGGAGGAGCAGGAGCAGGCCGAGTCTTTTTGGGCCAAGGCGCCGGCGCGCCGCCGCCTCGATGCGACGACCTCCGCTCTGCGGCCATCTCTTGCTCGACTCTCTCTCTCTCTCTCTCCGCGTGTGCCCTTGGAGCACGTTGACTGTTCCCCAGAGGACACTTGCGGCGCTGGGAGGAGCTCCTGTGGGAGATTGGGCGGAGGAAGAGAAGGAAAAAGAGGTGAGATGGAGTTTTCGTTAGAGTCGAAAAAAAAAACGATCGAGGCGTTGTCGCTCGCTCGAGTCTTGAGCTTCTTTTTTGCTTCGAGAAGAAAAAGCCTCAACGAGCTCCCACGCTTCTTTCTTTCCACGCCGAGGCACCGACCGTGCCCAGATGTAGAGTCTGGCGTGTCTGCTCCCGTGGGGGGCGTCAGGAGAGAAGGCGGAGCGAGCCTCTGGAGCGCGAGCAAGAAAGAGAAAAGCAGCAAGGAATGGGAAGAAGCTCGGCCGCCGCCGTCGAGTCCTTCCCTCTGAGAGAGTCAATGGAGCGAGCGAGCTGCTCTCTTCTTCGAGTAGTCGCTTCAAAAAAAAAAGCGACGGCGCTCCAAGCACGCGCCACGGTCTCTACTCACTCTTCTTCGTTCACTGAGCTCGAGGTGGACGCGGAACGCGGCGACGAGCAGTGGGGGGTGATGTGGGGCAGGAAGCGTGCGAGCAAGAGAGAAGAGAGAAGAGAGCGAGCGAGAGAAAGATGAAAGAGGCAGCTCTGCTCTGCTTCGAAGTGAGAGGCGATGACGACACACGAACCTCTTTCTTCTTCTTCTTCGCTCTCTCCTCTCCTTCGACCCCGACCTCCTCGGTTTTTCAAGTTTTTTCTTTTTTTTCCCCTCTCGACCTTTTCCTTTTCTCTCTCTCTTCTCTCTTCTTTTTCTTCTCCTCCTTCCCTCCCAGCTACTGATGAGAGACCAGTGCCCCCCCTTCTCTCGATGCTAAGAGAAAAAAGATCGATTTTTGGATTTCTACTCGTAACAAAAGAAAGAAAAGGACAGAAAAAAACTCATTTTTCCCCCATCACTTCCCGCTCTCTCTCTTCCCGTCCTCTTCTCTTCTACTCTACTCCTCCACGCCCGTCCACGCCGCGTGCGCCCCGAACGCCAGGAACAGAACGCCTCCGACCAGGTGCACCGTCCTCTCGTCGATGTGGGCGGCGGCGTGCCTGCCCCCGAGCACGGCGGCGCCCGTGCAGATGGCGTGGCCGACGATGCCCCCGGCCGTCACGCCTGGTTGTTGTTGGGTTGGTTGTTGTTATTGGGATTCAGCAAGAAAGGGGGGGCAGGGGTGAGTCCAGGGGTGAAAAGAGCGAGCGAAATGGAGGCGAGGAAGGCGGAGAAAAAAAGGGGGCGGAAAAGAAAAGAAGAAGAAGAAGAAGAAGAAGAAGAAGAAGAAGAGAGAAAAAAAGGTCGAAAAAAATTCAACCATACCCCAGACGTTTGCCGTCGTCGCCAGCCCGATCGTCGCCACCTGCGACCTGTCCCCCCACTCCGCCAAAAAGGTCAGCGTGAAGGCCTCGAGCACGACGGCCGGGACGACGGAGGCCGCAGCGGAGGCCAGGGTGTCTCTGGCGGCGGCGAGAGCGGAGGTCTGCTTTGCTGCCGCAGCGGCGGCAGCGGCGGAGGCGGTGCCGGAACGATTGGGCGAGATGCCCCTGTTCCTCTCGGTGAGCTCGCGCTCGACTTCTTCGAGCTCCTTTTCGCATTCCTGGGAACAGGTTTTGTTTTGTGGAAGAGAGAGAGAGAAGGAAAGAGAGGATGAGCTTCTTTTTTTTCTCGAAAAAAAAAAACCGATTTCGAAGAAAAAAAAAGAAAAACAACTTTCTCTCTCAACTCACCCCTCCGTCCCCGGCCAGCCCCTCCCACAGCGACCTCGCCCCGAACACGAAGAACAGCGCCACCGCGGCCCAGTGCGTCCACTTTTTGGAGATCAGCGCCGGGGCGGCCCACCCCAAGAAGGCCGACAGCGCCGTCATCGTCGCGAGCGCCGCCATCGCGCCGGCGAACACGAGCTTCTGCGGCTGCTTCATCGCCATGATGGCGGCGATGAAAAAGGTCTTGTCGCCGATTTCCGAGACGAGGATCATGCCCCAGGACTTGAGGAAGCCCTGTTGTGGGATTGGTGGGAATCGTGGAGGTGGTGTGGGTTGGTTTTTTGAAGAGGTTGAAGGAAGAGGTTGAGGTCGAAGAAACGATCGCGTGGTTTTTTTCTTTTCTTTTGAAGACGTCTGTTTCTTTCAGTGGCGTTCTCGCGACCTTCTCGCTGCTCTTCTGCTACTTTTCTCGCTCTCACGAATGAAAAGAACATGTTGTCATCGACGGTATGGAGAAGACAGGAAACGCAGAGCAAGAGGCGCGGAAAGAGCTTGAAAGAAAGGGCACCAATCAAAAATTCAGAAATGCTCTCCAATCGCATCGAAATTTTCCGTCTCTCTTCTTTACCTCGGCAACGCCGCGCAGGGCCATGACTGCTCCTTCTGTTGCTGCTGCTGTTACTGGTACACTGTCGCCGCCGGACCCTCCGAGGAGAGCGCCTCGCCCAATCTTGGAGGAAGGGAAGGAGGGAGAAGGGAGAAGAGAGGAGAGCGAGAAGAGAAGAGAGGAGAGACAAGTTTTCGAAAGAAAAGTGGGGGAAAAAAAAATCAAGGCGATTTTTTCCTTTCAACTCTCTCACTTTCCCCTGAAAAAACTCGAAGAGCAGAAAGCGCTTTTCTTTCTTTTCTTTAGGTACGTTTTTTGGAACAATCAAAGAAGGCTGGTTCGCTTCTTCGTCTGCTCTCCGGTGCCCGTCTTCCATTCGCGTAGAGAGAGCCAGGAGCCACGGGAGAAAAGCGAGGGACGCGAAGCGGAGACGTGGCATCGTCGTCGACCGACGGCTTTTCCTCTCGATCGCCTGCCGGCGGCCAAACGCCCCAAACGCCCTCTATTTCCTCCTCGCTGGAGCGAGTCTCTGGACTGCTCTTTCTTCGCGATGGTCTCTTTCGTGAGCCCTTGCAGTCCAGAGCAGTCGCGGAAGAGGGACCGGAAGGGAGCGTGCGGCGCGAGGGGCACGAACGACGACGAGTGAAGAGCCGACGACGGCCTTCGATCGCCGGCGGCCAAAATTGGTCTCACGACCTTTTTTTGTCTTCGCGTTCTCCTCTTCTTCTGCTGGAGCGGGAGCTTCAACGCAGGGGCAAGCCGTCGTGTCGTTCCTCGTCTGCCGAGAGAGAAAGGAGACGAGAGAGAGAAAGAGCAGGCAGCGCTGCTCTTTCTCGTGCTCGTCCTTTTTGACGGACCTCGACGCCTTTTTTGATCGATGCAGCGGCGGCGGCGGCGGCGGCTGAACTCGTCGGTCGCATTCGGCGCCTGCTTCTTCCACCGTCTGCTCTTCTATCTCGCCCTCTGCCTGCGCCGAAGACGTCGAAACGTCCTCGTGCATCGCGTGCGCTGCAGAGAAGAAGCAGAAATGGGGAAGAACGGGCGGCTCTGAGCCCTCCGATCTCGAGCTCTCGGGGGGGCTTCTCGCGATCGCGCGCAGCCGAAAGAAACTCGTCTCCTTGCTTCTTCTTCTTTGCCTTGCCTTCACTCACCCCACCACCCCCTCTTCCACACACCCCCTCTTCCACTCCATCAACAACAGCAACCCCCACCCAACAACCAACCATGGGCTACGTCAAGGTCATCAAGTCGTCGCCCTACTTCTCGCGGTACCAGGTGAAATACCGCCGCCGCCGCGAGGGCAAGACCGACTACAGGGCGCGGATGCGCCTGGTCACCCAGGACAAGAACAAGTAAGTTTTTCTTCTCTTTTTCTTTATTTTTGATGGGATCGGTTCGGCGTCGGATTGCGACCTTGATTGCGCGTTTCGCGTCCCGGTCTCGGTGCCGTCGCGGATGGTTTTCTGACGCGCTTTCAGGGATGCGCTGAGCGGGCCAGGCGACGCGGCGGGCGACCCCGCGGCGGGGGATTATCAATGATGATTGTTCTCATCTCGACCTCTCTGACACTCACACGCTCTCTTTCCTCTCTCTCCCCACACCACCAAACACAACAGGTTCAACACCCCCAAGTACCGCCTCGTCGTCCGCTTCACCTCCAAGGACATCGTCTGCCAGATCGTCTCCTCGACGCTGGCGGGAGACGTCGTGATGTGCTCCGCCTACGCGCACGAGCTCCCGCGCTACGGCCTGAAAGTGGGTTTGACTAACTACTCCGCCGCTTACGCTGTCGGTCTCCTGGTCGCCCGCCGCGCGCTGGGGAAGCTGGGCCTTGCCGAGGCTTATGCGGGACTCGAGGAGGCCACGGGGGAGGACTTCACGGTCGAGCCGGCCGACGGCGCGCCGAGGCCGTTTGCCGTGCTGCTCGACACGGGGCTCAAGAGGACGTCGACCGGCTCTCGCGTGTTCGGCGCCCTGAAGGGAGCCCTGGACGGCGGCCTCGACATCCCGCACGGGGACAAGAGGTTTGTCGGCTACGACGCGGACAGCAAGGTAAGAGAGAGGAGGTTTTTTGGATTGGGGGTGGCAGAGAGGGAGAGAAAGAGAGACAGAGAGGTAACGACAAAAAACCTCGAGAGAAAAAACTCACTCACCCTCCTCCTTCCTTCCTTCCTTCTTTCCTTCCTTCCTTTCTTTTCTTTTCAACCACCACTTCAACCCATAACAGAAACTGGACAATGAGGTCCTCGAGAAGTACATCCTCGGAGGCCACGTCGGCGAGTTCATGGAGGAGCTGAAAGAGGAAGACCCGGAGAAGTACCAGGTGCAGTTTGCGAAGTTCGTCCGCGCCGGCGTCGACTCTGACGACCTCGAGGACCTCTACAAGAAGGTCCACGCCGCCATCCGCGCCGACCCGGCCCCTCAGAAGAAGGAGCGCAGCAAGCCCGCGGACGCCGGGAAGCGCTGGAAGACGCCGAAGCAGGGGTACGAGGCGCGCAAGGCGGCGCTCAAGGTCAAGCTGGCCGAGGTGACTGCTTAGTTTTTCTTTTTTCGATGGGAAAAAAAGAGAAAGGAGAGAGAGATTACATTTGATTGTTTTGTTCTTCATTCCGCGTGTGTTTTTGTTTCTTTTTTTTACGTTTTCTCTTTCTTTCTTCTTCTGGGGGCAAGCGCGAGACGGTTTGATTTTCGTGTGTAACTCGAAAGATAGAGAGAGAGAGAGAATGGAAACGAAAAGAGAGAAAAATGATGAGAAAAGAGTTTTTTCAATTTTTTTTTACTTGCACGGGAGTCACAAGGACAGAAAAGATCTCTCTCTCTCTCTCTTCTTCTCTTCTCTCCATCACCACCATTATCCCAACTTAGAGCTGCTGCTGCATGCTCCGCAGCAGCTGCAGCAGCTGCTGCCCGTCGATCCTGGGCGCGCCCCCGCTTCGACCGCCTCCGCCGAAGAACGAGTCCTCGGGCCTCGGCGGCGGCGCGCGAGACGGACGGGGGCCGCAGAGGTCGCCCTCTTGCTCCCCGAGCACTGCTGCCAGCGGCCCCTCGACGGCGGCGAGCCAGAGAGGGCACGAGGACAGGGCCGAGCGGACAGCCGGGGTGGCGGGGGTGGATTCGTCGGCGGCGGAAGAGGCTGAAGCGGAAGCGTTTTTGGCCTTTTTGTCGTCGTCGTCGTCGCTTCCGCTGGCGCTGTCGCTGCTGCTGCTGCTAGTGCTGCTGTTGCTCTCGCCGTCGTCTTCTCCTTCACCACCTCCCTTCCTCCTCTTCTTCCTCTCCCCGCTGACCTCGAGCAAGACGGCAGAGGCAGCCACGGCGAAGGCGTGGCCCGGGGAGCGCATCCCTGGAAGTAAAGAGGCCGCGGCGTCGGTGACGATCTGAGCAAGGGCCGCCGGAAGCAGAAACGGTTCCTCTTTTTCTTTTTCTTCGTCCTTTTCTTTTCCTTCTTCTTCTTCTTCCTCGGATGCCACGAACAGCGGCATCCACAGCTTCTCGCAGGGGCTCTCGAGCGCAGACCGCAGCGCCGCCAGCGCGTGAGCCTGTAAGGCCGAGCAGTGCCCGTGTTTGAGAGCTAAAGACAGAACTTTCGGCAGGGCGCCCGAGGCCGCGACGCGGGCGTCGGCGTCCGGACAGCGCAGCGCGAGTAAGCGAGCGACGAGCGCCGCGGCCGCGACCCTGTGAGTGCCCACTCCCGGGCTCAGGGGCAGGCCGCAGGCGAGCTTCCGATGTACGGTCTTGGCGGCGGCGTCGTCGGAGGTTCGAACCATCCCGTCCGAGGGGCTCGTGGCGAGGGCGCGCGCGAGCGTCGCCGGCGCTTTCTCCGCGGCTACCCTCGCGCCGGGCGGCAAGCCGGCGAGCCTCGTCCCGGGAGGCGGGGGCCACGCCGGCTGAGCCGGGCCCGGATCCGAGCCGTTCCTCCCGAGCGGCATCGTGGTGCCGAATACCGTGACGGTGGCGCCGCCGAGGCCGCCCCCGGGCCTGGCCGCGAGCGCGGCGGCCTCGGCGGCGAGCGCCGCGCCGACGGCGAAGAGCACTGCCGCGGCGGCGCGCGGGCGGAGCAGCGGAGGAGCAGAAGAAGAGTTTGAGGCACTCGCTTCTGCCTTTTTCTTCTTCTTGCTGGTCGCGGTCAGGGCCTTCCTCGCGTCGCCGATCAGGCGTTCTACCGCCTCTCCCGGTGGCAGGTGCTGCGCGAGCGAGGAAGGGGAGGAGGGCGAGGAGGAAGAAGCGAAGCCGGTGGACCAGGAAGAAGACGAAGAAGAAAAGGAAAAAGAAGAAGAGGAAGAACCGCTTTCGTCGTCGCCGCTGCTGGAGCTGCCGTCATCGTCGTCATTCTCTTCTTCGTCGTCGTCGTCAGAAGAAGAGGAGGAGATCGGAGGAGGGGAAGGGGGCGAGGCGGCGGGGACAGGAGAAGAAGAAGAGCTCGCCTTTTTCTTCTTCTTCTTGTTCTTTTTCGACGTCACTGCTGCCGCTGCCTTATCCTTCTCCTTCTTCGCTTCTTCCTCGTCCCCGTCGGCCAACACCACCAGCCCCTTTCGCTTCACGGCCCTGAGGGCGTCTAATCCCTTTTTTGTCAACGTCGGACCGTTCCCGCGGAGGTCGAGGGTCAGGAGCTCCGGCGCGCCGCCGGCCGCGAGCGCCGCCGCGAGGGCCAGCGCCCCGGAATCGCCGACGCCGTTGCCCGAGAGGTCGATCTCTATCGCGTGCTTGCACTTCGGCAAAGCGGAAGCCACGGCGCGGGCCCTGGCGTCGCCGGCGTTGCTTTTCTTGCCGCTGGGACCGGGCGGCGGGAGCGGGGCGGGGGGCGAGAAGCGGGCCCAGAGCTCCGAGGGGTCTGAGGAGGTGAGCGCCTCGAGCTCGCGGGCAAAGGCGGCGGCGGCGGCGCCGCTCGCGTTCGAGGTGGAAGGAGCCGCCGAAGAGAAGGAGGAGGCGTCTGTTGCTGACGCTGTTGCTGTTGTTGCTTGGGCGTCGCCGTCGGCGTCCAAGACCTTTTTCATCTTCTTTTTCTTTTTCTTCTTCTTTTTCGTCGAGGTCGAGGTCGAGGTCGAGGTTTCCGACGCCGACGACGACGAAGGAATGTCGTTTCCCTCTTCGTCGCTCCCTTCCTCGTTGTCGTCGCAGCCGCTCCCGTGGTGCTCGTCTTCTCCCGAGGGCGTCGCGCCCGAGGGCTCCGGCCTATCGTCGTCTTCTTCTCTCGTCATGGCGAGCAGGCTGGGAGATCGAGCTGCTGCAGCTGCTGGGAAAAGGCCGCGCCCGAGAGAGAGAAATGGGTTTTTTGTGAGCGGCGGCCGAGAGCATCAGATCGATTCAAACGGGGAAAAAAAAAAAAAAAAAAAAAAAACTCGCCCTGATGTCACTTTCTCTCTCTCGATCTGTTTTGGCTGCTGCTGCTGCTCCGCGGCGTCTCGCTTCGAGATATGTCCACGCACGGCTTCGAGAGCGCCCTGGCGTCGGCCGCGATCTGGCGCGACGGCGGCGCCGGCGAAGGCGGCGATCGCGACGAGAAAGGAAGGAAAGAGAAGAGCATGAGCAAGAGCAAGAAGAAGAAGAAGAAGAAAGACGACAAGGAGAAGAAAAAGAGCAAGAAGCGGAAACATAGCAGCAGCAGCCGCAAGCGCTCGCGCTCGCCTTCTCGGCATAACAAGAAGAAAAAGGACAAGAAGGAGAGCAAGACGAAGGAGAAGAAGACGAAGAAGAAGCGCAGCAGGAAAGAGGAGAGCTCCAGTAGCAGCAGTAGCGACTCGAGCAGCAGCAGCAGCGACGACGACTTGAGGTCGAGGTCGAGGTCGAGGTCGAGGTCGAGGTCGAGGTCGAGGTCGAGGTCGAGGTCGAGGTCGAGGTCGAGGTCGAAGCCTCCTCCTCCCCTCTCCCCAGCCGCCGCCGCCCGCGCCTTCCTCTCCCAGTTCCCTTCGGAGCTCGAAGGGCTGAAAGGCCTGATCGAGACGCTCGACAGCGGCGGGGCCGTGGACGTTTCCGGCATCCCCCCCTCGGAGGCGAGGGCGGCGCTCGAGGTTGTTTTCAGCTCTCTCGGCGCAACGAGCGTTTCAGCTGCTGCTGGTGCTTCTGCTGCTGCTGCCGGCTCCTCTTCCTCGGGGTTCTGGATCAACCCTGACGAGTCGAGGCCCCTAGGGGCGATGGAGAAGCTGGCGGGCGTGTTCTTCGAGGGTAGGGACGACGGAGCGGCGGAAGGAGGAGGAGGAGGAGAAGAATTGGGTCCCAAAGCGGCGGCGGCAGAAGAGGAAGAGCCCGCGCCTCCGCCTCCCGTCGTCGTCATCGGCCCGGCGGCCCCGCCTGTCCCCATAGGGCCCGCGGCGCCTCCGCCAGAGGTCTTAGCCGCTGCCGCTGCAGCAGCAGGAACTATCGACGAAGAGGAAGAAGACGAAGAAATCGGCCCGGCCGCGCCGCCTCCCGAGGTCGAGGCGACCGAAGAGGTCTCCCGGATCTCAAAGCTTCTCTCCTCTTCCGCTTCCGCCGAAGATGATTCTGCCTCTCCTTCTTTCGACTCCTACGATATCCTGGGCCTCCCCGCCGGCCCGGCGACGACCACGGCGGAGATCAAGAGGGCCTACAAGAGGCTGTCGCTGCTGACGCATCCAGACAAGGCGACGGCGGCGGCGGCTTCTTCGAGCTCAGCTGCTGCCGCCGCTGCCTCTGCCGCAGCGGCGGCTGCCGCGTTCGCCGCCGTCGCCGCCGCCGCCACGGAGCTGCAGGACCCGGAGAAGAGGGAGGAGGTCGACAGGAGGCGGGAGAAGCGGGAGGAGAGGCGGGCTTTCGCGGCGTTCGTGGCGGGCCGCGAGCGGGAGCGGGCCTGGAAGCGGGCGCGAGGAGAAGAGATCGAAAAAGAGGAGGCTCCCGGCGCTTCCGCCGCTCCGAAGCAGCGGGAGGAGTGGATGACTGCGCTTCCCGAGTTCGAGCGGAGGCCCCCGACGGTGGCTCAGCAGCAGCAGAGCGTGACTGCGTTCTCGCAGAGGGGGAGGAGGGGCGCGGAGGAGGCGCGGGCGGATGCGGGGTGGGCCGAGAAGCCTTGTGGAGGAGGTTGAGTTTTTTTGTTTGTTAGGGGAAACGAAACGAAAAAGAAAAGGAAAAAAACGAAAAAACGAAAAAAACCTCGGCGACAGATCGCGACCCTTTTCTTTTTTTCAACCGCTCTCGCCGTCTCGACTTGCTCCGTTCATCTCTCTCCAAACTCCCGCCCAACGCCCCGCGATCGAGACTCGACGTAAATATGTGTCTCACAAGCGAAAAAAGAGAGAGGGAGAAGAGAGCGGGAGTGGTGAAGAGCTCGCGATGGCTTTCGATGGGATCGCCCAAAAAGAAAAGAGGAAAGAAAAAACGCTCGACCAAGGCCGTCGTCTCCCGCTTTGTCCCCACTTTCCCCGCGTGTGCCCTTCCCACGGTCGCAAGTGCAACAAAAAAGGGCAAAAAAAATAACCGTGTTCTCTCACTGAGACTCGAACTCAGGTTTCAAGATGATTCTACGCGTTTCAATTCGCAGAATGGACCCGGAAGGGAGGAGAAAGGGGAAGACGAAGAAAAATCGAAAGGTGTTCTTGACCCCTCAACTTTTCAACCTCTCTCCTCCCACTTCCCCCTTACGAATCATCAAGGCAATGACTTTTTTTCAGAGTCTTGCGTCCTAACCAACTAGACGATGAGAGATACTTTTGTTTGACCTATTGGAATTTCCAGCGTTAAATAAAGGTACGCAAACACATTCTTCCTCTTCTTCCTCTTCTTCCTCTTCTTCCTCTTCTTCTTCTTCTTCTTCTTCTTCTTCTTCTTCTTCTTCCTCTTCCTCTTCTTCCTCTTCCTCTTCCTCTTCCTCTTCTTCTTCCTCTTCCTCTTCTTCCTCTTCCTCTTCCTCTTCTTCTTTTCCTCTTCTTCCTCTTCCTCTTCTTCTTCTTCTCTCCCTCTCACCCTCTTCCTCTTTTTCTTCTTCTCTCCCTCTCACCCTCTTCCTCCCTCCGCCTCCGCCTCCGCCTCCTTCGACGACAGCAGCAGCAGCAACGCCACCACCTCCCTCAGCCCCTCCTCCTCCTCGGCCCCGGCCTCCCCGGCCCCGATCCACCGCACCCGCGCGGCCAGGGGGGCGGCGGCACCTGTTCCAAGACGGCAGTCGAGCACGCAGCCGTAGCCTGCGAGCGGGTTGGTCGCGCCGATTGCTTCCCTGATCTCCCTGCCGCCGGCGGCGCCAAAGTGCGCCGCCGCGGCGGCCGCGCCGCGCCGCCTCGCGCCCTCTGCCGCCCCCCTCAGCAGCGCGCTTTTCCCCCCGGGGAGGGCCAGCAGGATCGGGGAGACGCGGTCGAAGAGCGTGAGGTCGACGATCGGAGGCGGTGGAGGAGGTTGAGGAGAAGAAGAACTAGAACTAGAGCTAGACCTAGAACTAGAACTAGAACTCGCGACCGCCTTGGCCCACGCCGCGGCCCAGCTGTCCAGAGCGGGCTCGGCGCTCGCCCGCGACCCCAGGAGCAGCAGCACGGGGCCTCGCCGCGTCGTCGTCCGGCGTTGGTAACCCTCCTGCTGTCGCCGTCCTCCTCCGTGGAGCACCTCTGACAAGACCTCTCCCAGAGTCGTCGAGCTCGAGCTCGAAAAACTCGAACTCGCCTCTTCCCCGCTCGCCACTCTCTTTGAGACGACGTCGAGGTCGAGCGACGGCAGGAGCAGCGCTGCCCTCTCAGGGACCTCCCTGGCGGCGAAGGGCTTGCTGGCGGTCTTGGCGCCTTTCAGGTCGTCGAAGTGGCCCACGGCGAGGTCCGCCCTCAGGGCCGCTTTGCGCTCGGCGGCGAGCTCCTTGTTGAAGAGCTGTTGTTTTTGAAGAAGAAGTTTTTTTTTGAGGAGGCAGAGAAGGTTGAGTTTTTTCTTCTTTTCTTTTCTCTTTCGAATCCCAATCAGCTCTCTTTTCGCCTCCGATTCCAATAAACTAAACGCACGTCTCGGATCCTGAAGCCTCTCGTTTGCCCTCGGGGTGTAAAGTTGGAGGAGAAAGAGCGTGGAGAGGCTGTACAGAAAGGTATTCGATTCGATGGTGAAGATGATGATAATGACGTCGATGGCGAGAGCATCGAGGCAAAGCAAGTCGCTGCTGCTGCTGAGGTCGTCGAGAGCGCCCTCATTCCGCCGCTCTCCCTGCTCGTCGCCGAGAGCTCCCAGCAGAGCCTCGCGAGAGCGCTCCCTCCTCGCGCTGCCATTGTGGCGAGTTGCGAATTTCGCCTTTGAAAGAAGAAAGAGAGAGGAGTTTGAGAAAGAAAAAAGTGGAAAGAGAAGAAAAAAATCACTCTTTTTTTCGTCCTCTCGCTCTTTTGCTCTTTGCTCGCTCGCTTCTCTCTCGCTGCGAGTGGGAGGGGCGCGCGCGGCACGGCGCAATTCGAGGCTTCTATTGACGCGCTTTTCACTCACACAGCTAAAACACCTTCGCAACTACCTCTCACAAGCGTGAGAGCCTAGTGTGGAGGAACAAAGGCGCCAAGAAGCGCGCATTCGATTTCTAAGAAAAACTCGAACAACATGGCGACAGCTGCGGTTTCGTCGTCGGCGGCGGCGGCGGCACCTTCAGCAGCGGCTCGGCTGTTCCACGCAGCAGCAGCAGCAGCAGCTGCCCCTTCGATCCAGCCTCTACACAAGCTCGTGGCGCCTCCCCCGGCGGCAGCGAAGGCGGCCACGGACCTGGACTGGATCACGGTGGCGATCTCGGGTAAGGAGGGGGGAACTTTTTTTTCTTTTTTCCCCTTCCGTTTCGAACCTCAGCTTCAAATAAAAGAAAACCTCTCTTAAAAAAACAAAAAAAACTAGCCACTTGCGCCGCCGCAGCGCTCGCGGCCGCCCTCGCGGCGGTGCCCTGCGGCGCCGCGGCCCGCGCCTTCCAGCGGTCCTTCCTGGCCCTCTGGCCCGCCCGCGTCTGCCTGGCCCTGTACGCAGCTCTTCTGATGGCATCTCAACCTCTGGCGCTGGACCTGCCTGCCAGGAAGATCAGCAGCTCGAAAGTTCAAGCTCACGCCGCCGCCGCCGCCGCCGGCGCTTCTTCTTCTTCGAGTCTCGGGTTTTCTTCGTCGTCGTCTTCTTCGCTGATGACCTGGGCAGCCGCGGGGGGCGCCTGCCGGCTGCACTCGACGCTGGCGCTCGGGTGCGCCCTCCCGCTGCTGCTGTTCACCGCGGCCTCGATGCTCGCGGCGCCGCTGGCGTCATCGAGCTCTGGTTCTCTTTCAAAGACGAACAACGGCAATGGCAGCGGCAAGGCAAACCAAAACAAGGCAAACGCGCCGCTCTCGGCGACGGCGACGCTCGCGGTCGCCGCGCTCGCCGCCGCCCCGGCCGCCGCGGCGCAAGCGGCCCTGGCCTGGGCCCCCAAAGTCCCCGTAGAGAAGAGCCATCGTCATTACAGCTGGAGGAACGCGGCGCTTGGGATCTGCGAGCCTGGGACCGGGGGAATCCACGCCGAGACCTCCCCCTGCGGCTGCCGGTACTCTCTGGCTCAGCTCGCAGCGCTGTCCGCCACCGCGGCGGTCGGCTCGCTCATGCTCGCGCGGTCCGCCGGGGCCGCCGCGTCGGCCGCGCTGAACAGGAGGCTGGCCTCGAGGCTCAGAGTCGTGCAGGGAGCAGGCTCGCTGCTTTTTTTACTTTACGCCGCGCTCGCGGCCGCGACGAGGCTGTCGCCGCCGGACTGCTGGCCGACCGAGGTGGCGCGCGGGGCGACGGCGGCGGCCGCCGCGGCGGCGTCGGGCGTGCTGGTGGTGTGTCTGGTCTTGGCCCCCGTGGCGGCGGCGTCGGCGGCGAGGCGGGCCGAGGAGCGGAGGACCGCGGCGCAGGGGGTCGAGGGCGGAAGAGGAGGCGGGAATGGAGGAGGTGGGGATGGAGGAGAAGTGAGGCAACAACGACAACAGCGTTAAGATTTTTTCCCATCAAGATAACGACCAGCAGCATTCTAACTACACGAAGCGGGGAGAGAGAAAAAGATTGAGAGAGAGAACAGGGTGGAGATTCTTTGAAAACTGGGGCGCTTTGTATTGATTCAAAATTCGAAGGAAAAAAAAACATTTAAAAAAATAGAAAATCGGTTTTTTTTCTTTCATGGGGTTTATCTCTTTCTCTCTCTCGCTTTTTCTCCTACTCATAACCATATCAAGGCTCCCCTCCAACCCCGACCAGAGACCTCCCTCCTCCTCCACTGTTCCCTCGCGGAGTGCCCAGCAGCTGCCCCTGCTCCCCCAAACCCCCGACCTCCCCTCCGACCTTCCGAAGCTCGACCTCGACGCGTGCCGGGACCCACTGCGCCCGCCGCGCCGCCTCGATCGCGCCCGCCAACGCCGGCGCCAGCGGCCACGCGCGCAGGGTCGGGTGTAAGCGGTGCAGCCAGGCGAGCCTTCCTATCACGTTGGAGGCCAGCAGCCAGTGGTAGTAGCGTTTGGGCAAGGTCGAGGAAGGCTTGATGATCGGTGCTGGAGGCAGGAGGACGGAGAAGCTCGTGCTTCCTCCGCTGCTGCTGTTTCCACTGCTGCTTCCGCTTCCACTCCTCCTGTTCGAAAACCACGACACCTCCCAGTCTCGCTCGACGTCCCAGTAGTAGGAGAAGCACGAGTTGAGCAGCTGGGCAGCGACCCAGGCCCAGCAGACTCCTGGCGTCGTCCAATGTTGCGAAGTCGAACTGTTCGAAGTCGAAAAACTGTTCGAACCTTTCGACGACGACGACGCCTCGTTGAACGACGCCACGAGCCTCTCGCGCTCGCAGCTCCCCGCAAGCCACAGCGCTGGGAACGCCGTGAAGTACTTGAGCGCGTTCCACAGCTGTCCCCTGTTGCCCGTGTCCCTCCAGACGCGGACGCACTGGACGAAGCGGGCGGCGTAGGGCGAGGCTGCGGCGGCGAAGATCAGGAAACTTCCTTTCGAGCAGCTCGAGTCGTGCGAGAGCGGCGCGAGAGGGGAGGGGGCCGAGAGTAGGTGGCAGAGAGCAGCAGCAACCCCGGCTATCGGCGCGGCAAGGCTTGTGGCGACGTCCGCGAGCAGGAAGTCGGACCACGTGACCTCCCTCGTCGGAAGCGCGACGCGCGCGGCGGTCGCAGCGAAGAGGTGGCGGGCCTCGGGCGGGAAGACCGCCCGCGGCGGGGCCGGGACGGCGGCCGAGGCGCGGCGGAGCCACGAAGACGAGTTGGTTTGTCGCTGCTGCTGCTGCCTGAAGAGGGGAGAACCGCCGCTCGCGCCCGTCGGGGAAGAGGGCGAGGGAGCTGGAGGCGGCGCCGCGAAGAGCGCGGCGGCGAGGAGCAGGTACAGCAGCCCGGGAAGCGCCGCGGCGGCCCGGTCGTCGCCGCGGGCGAGCGCCCTGGCGAAGAGCATCCCGGTCAGCGCCGGCAGCAGCGAGAGGGCCAGGGCAGCTGTTATTGTTGTTTGAGAAGATGAAGAAGAAAAAGCGGAGTAATAAGAGTTGAGTTCAGTTTTTTTTCGAACTTTTTCTCGAGACCCCCTCGACCTCATAAAAAAAAATCAAGACTCCAAAAACTCCTCCTCTTCTTCACTTTCTTCTTCTTACCTCTCGCCAGCGCCTCCGACCTGGGCAGCCTCCTCCTGTCCCTGGCGCTGAAGCACGCGTCGTACCTCGTCCCGGAAGCCTCGAACCACGCGACGCACCCGGCCCACAGCCACAGCATCAGAGAGGCCAGCAGCAGCGGCTGGAAGTAGAGAGCGAACAGCGGGAAGGGCGCTATCCCGGTCGCTTTTTCTTTCTGGCTGCTCCTCGCCTCGGCGAGCAGGAGGTGCTTCCTGGTGAAGCTGACGACGCCGAGGACGCCCAGAGCCAGGACACCGACGAGAGTGAGCGCTCTCTGGAAGGAAGAAAGCCCGCGGAGCCAGCGGCGCTCTCCTAGAATTCCATTCAGCTCGTCGTCGCTCGAGGGCTGGCTTGGAGCTCCCGGCAGCGCCACTCGCAGGGCTGCCAGCGGGGTCCTGAAGGCCGCCGAGGAGGAAGGGGCATCGTCGTATCCTGCTGTCGTCGTCGTCGTCGTCATCGCAGGGGCCGTTCCCCCCGCGCCCGAGGAGAGAGGGAGGAGAGAGGCGGGAGCAGCGTGTGCTGTTGCCGCTGCAGTCGCCGCTGCTGCAGCAGCCGCGTTCCTCCTGTGTGTCGCGGCCAGCGCTGCTGTTTCGTCTTCTCCTTCCTCTTCTTCCTCCTCCTCTCTAGCCCTGTCGTCCTGCTCCCCGAAGGCGGAGTCTCGGGCCTTGAAGGAGGGCTTTGCCGCCGCTGCTCTCCTCTTTTGCTGTTGCTGCTGTTGCTGCTCGCCTCCGTCTGTCGCAGAGGAGGCAACGGCAGCAGCGATTACAGGGGGAAGAGGCCTGCTCGTCGAACCTCGCAGCTCTTGCCTCCTTCGCGGGGAGGCGGCGGGCGAGGAGGAGGAGGGGGCTGGCGGTTGAGGAGAAAGAGCAGCGGAGGTCGAGGTCGGAGTTTGGTCGTCGCCGCTGCTGCCGCGCCTGTTTCGTTTTTTTTTGTCAATTGAGTTTCTTTTTCCGTGAGCTTTTGACTCTCCTCTTTCTTCCCTCTCTCTATCTCTCTTCACTCAAAGACACTTCAAGAGCACTCGAGCGAAGCAGCTCTGCGTTTCCTCACATTCGGCGGCGCGAGCTGGATCGAAATTGGGGAGCGGGAAAGCGTGGGAAGGAAATGAATGAAAGAAAACAATCGAGAGGATTTTCGATCGCGAAAAACAAAAAATGGGGGAAGGAGTTTCTTTTCCTCGACCTTTTCGTCGAGACCACAAAAGAAAAGAGCCCCGCCTCTTCCTCTTCCTCTTCCCGTCCTCTCTCTCTCTCTCTCTCTCTCTCTTTCCCCCTTTCACCGCCGATGCCCCCGCCCTTCCGCGTCGCCACCGCGGCGGGCACGCTCGCGAGGCAGCCGCACTCTTCCGCTCCTTCTTCCCCCTCTGCTAAAAGCAGCAACGGGACGACCACGGCAGGGCTGCAGAAGCAGCGGTGAGTGTTCTTCGCTTTTCTTTCTTTCATTCGTTCTTCTTCTTCTTCGCGCGAGAAGAGAGAGAGAGAGAGAGAGAACGAGAAACCACCGCTGCCACCGCCGTCTCTCCCGCTCTCTCTCTCTCTTTCTCCCGCTCGTTCTCTCTCCCCTCCTAGGACGGCATAGAGCTCACGAGAAAGGGCCCAAAAAGGCAAAAAATAACTAAAAAACAGGAGCGCCATCGCCACGCTGCGGGCGGCCAACGACTCGCTCCGCGCCGAGGCCGCGCTGGCCGCCGCCGCCGCCGCCGGAGCCTCTTCCCGGACCTCCCCGGCCCTGGCCGACGAGATCGCCAGGCTGGAGAGGGAGAGCGCGGTGCTGGACAGACAGGTGAGGTTTGGATGATGATGGTGGTGGAATGGCGGAAGAGAGAGAAAGAAAGAGAAAGAGAGAGAGAGAGAGAGAGAGAGAGAGAGAGAGAGAGAGTTGTCGTTGTTGTCGTTGCTAAAAATGGCTCGCCCCCCTCTTTCGGAAAAAAAAAACTCATCTTCTTTCTTTCTTCTTCCCTTTCCAAAAAAACCCACCAGATCGGAACCGAGCGAGCGAGGCTCGAGGCCTCCGTCGCCGACGAGCGGGCCCTCTCCGCGGCCCTGGCGGCGGCCCGCGCGGCCCCCGGCGCCTCGCCCGCGGCGCGCGCTGCCGCCGACGCCGCAGCCGTGGCGCGCGCTTCCAGATTGGAAGAGGCGCTAGACCGCACGGCGAGGCGCGCCGCCGCCGCGCGGGCGTCCGCCGCCGCCCTGCGGAACCGCGTCGACTCGCTGCGGAGGGCGAGGCTGGTGCTGGCGGGCGCGGCGGCGGGAGCGAGGAAGGGGGCCGCGCAGGCGAGGGACGCCGCCGCGGCGGCCCTCCGGGCTGCGGCCAAGGACCTCGAGGCCGCCGCCGCCGCCTCGAGCGCCGCGTCGGTCGCCACCGCCCGCGCCGACCGCGCCACGGCCGCGTCCGAGCTGGCGTGGAAGCAGGCGAGCGAGCGACTGGACGCCCTGAGGAGGGACAGGGCCGAGAGGAGGCAGAGGGCTGCCGGGGAGAGGGCGAGGGCTGCGGCCGCGGCGGCGGTCGCCGCGGCGGCGCTCGGAAGAGGCAACGCTGGAGGAGCAGGAGGAGGAAGCTTTAAAAGCCCCCCTCAGGGAACTTCGTCCACCTCCGGATCTCCAGGAGGCAGCGGCAGCGCCCTGGGCTCGGCCTCGGCGAGCAGGCGCGCGTCCGTCTCCTCGAGCTCTTTCGGCGGCCTCATCAGCCCCGGCAGAAGCAACGCGAGATCCCTTTCTTCCTCGTTCTCCAACCGCGTTCGGGCGCTCACCGCCGCGGACCTCTCTGCGAGACTCGACAGGGCCACGGTCGAGCTAGAGAAGGTCAGGAGGGCCTGCGGGACGGGCAACGCCGAGCAGGCCGCGGCGGTGATGGAGTCGGCGGCGGCCGCGAATGCAGTGTTGTTCAGGTTCGGAGAACGAGGCTTTTTTTATCTCTTTCGACTTCTCGAAATTTTTTCGTTCATTTTTATCAAACCTCTTCTCTTCTCTTTCCCCTCACTCTCTCTCTTTCTCCACTTCTCCCTCCACACACAAAAAAAACAAACGCAACAGCTACGTCGGCCGCGTCAACGCCTCGGCGGCGGAGGCCAGCGACCGCGCGGCGGCGGCGGCGAGGCGGGCCCGCGCAGAGGGCGAGGCCGAGGCCGCGGCACGCGAGGCGAGGCGGGCTCGCGCCGAGGGCCTGAGGAGGCAGATCGAGGAGCTTTGCAGGGCCAGAGAGCGGAGCGAGAACCAGGCCGAGAGCACGAGGAGGGCGCTGAAGAGGCTGGAGCCCGTGCTGAGGTCGGCGGCGGCGAAGGTCAATGGCGGCGGGGGAGGGGCGGAAGAAGAGAAGGAACAGAAGGAAGAGACGACGACGACGACGACGACGACGACAACAGAGGCTTCCCCTCCTGCTACTTGTTCTGCTCCGCAGCAGCCACCCGCGGCGGAAGAGAAGTTCTCCTCTCTGGTCTCGGAGCTCGAGAAGAGGACCGCCGCGCTCGTCAGCAGGACGATTAGTAACGGCAACAGGAGGCCCTCCTCTCTCTTTTCTTCTTCGGCGACAAAGCCGCCGGCTTCTTCTTCTCCTCCTCCTTCCGCTTCTTCTTCGGCTCTTCCGCAGCGACAGAGGAGGCCCTCAAACCTGGCCTTTTCTTCCTCTTCCCCTTCCAACAACAGGGAGGCCCTGGCCGCGGCTTCCAGGGTGACCTCCTTCGTGCCCCCCGGGGTCCGGACTTCGGTTTCTTCTCCTTCTTCTTCCTCTTCCGCGGCGGCAACAGCAGCAGCAGCAGCGGCGGCGGCGGCGGCAAACGCAGCGAAGAAAAAATCGTTTTCTCCCCTTTCTTCTCCTTCTTCCGAGGCTCCGCTCTTGAGACTGGTGACGGGGGATGACCTGAGGGCGGCGCTCAAGGGGAGCAGCAGTGGAAGCGGAGTCGGAGTCGGAGGCAACGGCAGCAGCAGCAGGGCCGGCACGGTCTTCTGAAAAAAGAAAAAGGTTTTCGTTTTTTTTTTAAAGAGAGAGGAGAGACTTTTTCATTCGCGAGAGAAGCTACTGTAACCAAGCTCAATGGAAGCTCCTCGATCGAAAGCTCGCTCGCTCGCTCGCAGCTCTCATTCTCTCTCTCTGTGTCGCCGGGCTTTGAAAAAAAAGGTAAAGAAAGCAAAAACAACACACAGAAGAGGAAGAGGAGGAGGAGGTCGAGTTTTTTCTTTTTTTCTCTCTCTCTTCCTCTTCTTCTTCTCTTCTTCTTCAATGACAAACACAACTTCAATTTTTCTCGTTCTCTCTTCTGCATTTCGCTCGCCCTTTTTCAGAGTCAGTCCCGCCCCTCGACTCATTCTTTTCTTGCTCCAGCGACACAGGTGAGAGCAGCGTCGATGAAGCGAGTGCAAAGGCGGAACAGGAGCGCGCAATCGGAGGCGCATTTGGACTTTGAAATTCTCGAAAAGCCATTTGCGTGGCGGAGGAAGGAAAAAAAAAACGTCGCGGCAATGGCTCTCACTCAACTTCCTCTCCCCCCCTCCAATTATCTCCTTGCACAGAATATGGACGCCCACAAGCTGACCGGACGGTTGGCTCTCGCGGCCGTGGCCGTGGCGGCGATGCAGGTGAGTGGAAGAAGGGCAGGAAGAGGGAGAGGGGAGCAGGGAGCTGATTGCTTTCTCTTTTCCTCTCTCTCTTTTCTTCTTCGTCTCCGAGGAAAAAGGCTCTCCTTTCTCAATCGACGAGCCTTTTTTCTCTTCCACCCTACGGGCCATGGCGGAGCCTCTCTCTCCGAGTCCGTTCCGCTTTCACCCCTCCCCGCCTCCGCGACGTCGTCCAGAGGCCTGCTGCTAGCCCTTGGCGCGAAGGAAGTGGGGCGAAAGGGGCTGGAAGACCCTCGCGCGGGGGCCTGCGAGAGCATGGTTTCCCAAATTTTTTCAGAGGCGTTTCATCGGAAGAGAAAGCCAACCAACTCGAGAGAGAGAGAGAGAGAGAGAGAGAGAGAGAGCGCCGCCGCCAGTCGGCTTGATGCCTCCTTTTCTTGTTGTTGTTGCTCACCCCCTCCCCTCTTTCCTCGCCTCTTCCCACTATCAACCACCTCGCGTCAACACACAGGCCCTGCCCGCGCACGCCGCCAAGGCGGTCAAGGCGGCGGACAAGGTCGCCGGGATGTCGACGGCGCAGCTGGTGAGTTTGAAGAGTTTTTTTTTTTTTGCTCGTCGCTCATTGGCATGCGCGCAAAAAGAGAGCAGCAGAGAAAAAGACCCTGAAAAGAAAGACCCGCCCTTCGCGTCCCGTTCTCGGACCCTTGGCTGCGTCTTTCCTTCTTCTTTATCCTTTCAAGGGGAAGAACGCGTCGAGTTTTGGACGAAGAGCCGCTCGGAGCTCGGAAAGAAGGCCAGCAAGGCGGCGAATTGGGGTCGCGAAAGGAGGGAGGTTGGGACGTGGCTCTCGAATGCTCTCTTCCGACAGCTCCGACGAAGAGCTTCGTTTCCTTTTTTTTTTCTTCCTCGCCTTCGCGGTCTTCTTCCTCTTCCTTGCTCTTCTTCTTCTCCACTTCTCTTCTCTCCCACCGCCTTCACTCACCCCCCCTTCTTCTCTCTCTCTCCTCCTCTCTCTCTCTCTCTTCCTTTTCCTCTCTCTCTCCCCATTTTCAGGTCGTCGCCGCCGCCGCCACCACCCTCGCGGTGCTCTGGGCCGCCCACACCCTCCTCGGCCTCGGCCCCTCCAAGAAGAGGCCCGTCTGGCTCGTCGACTTCGAGTGCTACCGCGTCCCGGAGCGCCTCCGCGCTCCCCGCGACCTCATCGTCAAGGCCATGCGCCGCAAGAACCTCTTCACGGAGGAGAACATCCTCTTCCAGGAGGCCATCCTGGACCGATCCGGATTGGGCGACGCCACGGGCCTGTCGGACGCGATCCTGCGGATGAACGAGGGCGACGTCAGGACTTCCCTGCGCGACTCGCTCGACGAGACCGAGATGATCATGTACGAGATCGTCGACGACCTGCTCAAGAAGACCGGGCGCGACCCCAAGGAGATCGACGCGGTCATCACCTCGTGCTCCTGCTTTGCTCCGACGCCCTCCATGGCCGCGATGCTCGTCAACAAGTTCCGCATGCGCCGCGACGTGCTCACCTACTCGATGGCCGGGATGGGCTGCTCCTCTTCGCTGGTGTGCATCGACCTGGCCAAGCACCTGCTGCAGGCGCTGCCCAACAGGAGGATCCTGGTGGTCAACCACGAGAACATCACCAACAACTGGTACGAGAAAAAAATATTTTTCCTTTTGCGCTCGCGCGCGCGTGGAGGTCGAGGTCGAGGGAAAACCAAAACTGTTTCTTCATCCTTTCTTCCTTTCTCAACACTGTCTCGCACCACCATCCCCTTCTTCCCCTTCCAAATCCCAAAAAACAACAAAAACAGGTACGTCGGCCAGGACCGCTCGATGCTCGTCGTCAACTGCCTCTTCCGCCTCGGGGGAGCGTGCGCGCTGATGTCCAACCACCCTGCCGACGCCAAGCCCGCCAAGTACCAGCTGACGCACACGGTGCGCACGCACCTGGGGGCCGAGGACGACGCGTTCGGGTGCATGGGCAACGGCGAGGACGCCGACGGTGTCATGGGTGAGTTGTTGGTTGAAGGTTTTTTTGAGTTTTTTTTCGAAAACGGGTTTATTTTTTCGACGACGACGGGAAAAAAGTTCAAAAAACTCACTCTTTTCTTTCTTCTTTCCTCCTCCCCAACCAACCCCACCAGGCGTCTTCCTCCGCAAGAACGTCGTCGCCGTCGCCGGCCGCGCCCTCAAGGCCAACATCACCTCTCTGGGCCCGAAGGTCCTCCCCTGGGGCGAGCTCTTCAAGGCCGCGCGCGACAAGTCCTACGTCCCGGACTTCAAGAAGGCCTTCGAACACTTCCTGCTCCACACGGGCGGCCGCGGCGTCATCGACGAGCTCGAGTCCTCCCTGGGCCTCACCACGGACCTCGCAGCCCCCTCCAAGGAGACGCTGGCCAGGTTTGGAAACACCTCGGCCGCATCGACCTGGTACATACTCGCCAACATCGAGCACCGCCGCGGCGTCAAGAAGGGCGACCGCGTCTGGCAGCTCGGGTTCGGTGGGGGCTTCAAGTGCAACTCGGCGTGCTGGAAGGCGAGGGCGACGCAGTCGGACAAGCACTCGTGCTGGGAGGAGTACCCGGAGAACACGGACGCGGAGCCTGCGACGGCCAAGGCCGCGATGATCGCCGCCGCGCACTAGAGATTGAGAGGAGGAGAGGAAGGAGGAGGAAATGAAGAGAGCCGCTTTTTTTTAGAGCTCGTGTTTTCTTCTTCTTCTTCTTTTGCTTTGACCCTACATTCCCCACACACCACCCATTTTATTCACGGAACATCTATTACAACCAAAGAGGGGAAAAAACACATAATCAAAAACCTTCGTTTACTTTCAAAAAGACAATAAAGAGAGAGAGAGAGAGAAAAAAAAAACTTGACAAAAATTTAATCAGAGGAGAGAGAAGAGAGAGAGAATCAAGAGAGAGAGAGAATGCGCTTTGGGTTTCTTTTTCCATCTGAGTTTGTTGTGTTTTGGTGTTTATTTGAAAAACGGGGGAGTGCAAAAAAAAAGAGAAACACAAAGAGAGAGAGAGAGAGCGCGTTGAGTTTCAAAATCTAAAAGGAAAGAAAGAGAGAAGAGGAAGGAGAGGTCGAAGAAGAGTTTCTCTCTCACAATTTCGAAGAAGAAAAAAACAAGAAAACCGAAAGCCGCCTCTCCCAAAGAAGAAGAAACTCTTCCAACTCCAAACGAGATGCTCCACCTCCCGGCCGAGCTCGAGGCCGCCGCGGCCATCTCCGTGTGCTTCGGGAGGTGCATCCACTGTGGGAAGGACGACTACGGAGGGGAAGACGACAATGACGACGGCGAGGAAGAAGGAGAAGAAGAAGGAAAGGAGAACGAAAACGGCGGTGGCGACGGCAGCGGCGGCGAAAAAGAAGCGCAAGCGAAGGAGAAGGAGAAGAAGAACAAGAACGCCGCTTCTTCCTCCTTCGGCCCTCGCAAGATGATCCTCTGCACGTGCTGCCAGGTAAGAGAGAGAGCGGAACGAGAGAGAGGGGGAGAACGAGGGAAGGAGAAGGACCTGAAGCTTTTCTTCTTCTTTTTCTGTTTTTTAACCGCGGCCTCCTCTTGCTCACCGACTCTTTCTCCCTCTTCTGCTTCTCTTCTCCTCTTCCACCACCACCAGGACTCCGGCGCGCACGTCTCTTGCCTCGAGCAGGCCACGGGCATCACTGTGGACCAGGAGCTGGTCGACGGCGGGGCGCCTTATTTCTGTGGCGCAGAGTGTGAAAAGGCAAGCAGAGGTTTTTGATTTTTTTTCGACTCGTTTTACAACTGCTGCCGCTCCCTCAGCCTTCTCAACCTTTTCAACCTCTTCTTCTTCTCTTCTCTTCTTTCTTCAATCCCCGCATCCATCCCCCCACACAGATCCACAGAGGCCTCCGCGCCATGACGGGCTCCCGCATGACGCTCACAGGGCCCTTGTCTCTTCAAATCGCGATCGCTCCTTCGAGCAAGAGCAAGGGCGGCAAAGGCGGCAAGGGCAAGAGCGGCGGCGGCGGCGGCGGCGGCGGCCGCGCCAACAGCTCGACTCTCGACTCGGCGGTGCGCATCATCCGCGCGGCCTTCGCTCCCTTACGCACCGACGACGGCGTGGACCTGGTGACGGCCGTGTGCAGGGGGATGAGCTGCTCCTCGAGTGCTTCTGAAGAGGAGGAGGAGGAGGAGGACGGAAAGAAGAAAAAGAAGAAGACGAAGACGACGAAGAAAAAGAAGAACGACGAAAACGAATCTCCTTCCTCTCCCTCTTCCTACTCTTCAACCCTCTCCGACTACGACTTCGAGGGCTTCGCCGTCGCCCTCCTCCGCGAGGGGGCCACCCCCGTAGCGGCCGCGGCCTTCAGGCCCCGCGGCGCCGCCTTCGCCGAGCTCCCATACTTGGCGACCTCCGCCTCGCACCGCCGCCGCGGCTTCGCCCGCCGCCTGCTCGCGTCGCTCGAGGCCCTGCTGAACTCCCGCCTCGGGGTCAGGAACGTCGTCGTCCCGGCTGCCTTATCGCTCGCCACGGCGATGTGGGAGCACGCCTTCGGCTACTCTCGGGTGTCGCTGGCCGAGCGCGCGGCGCTGTTGGCGCCCGCCGGACGGGTCTTCGAGCTCGCCGAGCAGAGCGCGACCGTGATGAAGAAATGCCTGGTCCCGGAGTTCGTCAAAGCCCAAAAGGCGGCGGAGAAGTCTTCCGCCAAGGCCGTGGCTGCGGCGATGTCGAAAGCGGCTGCAGGAGGAGGTGGAGGTGGAGGTGCAGGTGGAGGTGGTGGAGAGGGAAGGGCGAAAAGGGGAGGGAAAGACAAGGAGAAGGAAGGAGCGACGGCGAAGAACGCTGCTGCTGCTGCTGCTTCCTCTTCTTCTCCGAGCATCGTCGCCCGCGCCGTCGCCGCGGCCTCGGCCGCCGCCGCGGCTGCCACCGCCGCCAGGGAGGAGGCCCTCAGGAGGAGGGGGCCGGCAGCCGCCGCTGCTCCCCGCGGCGGCGGCGGAGGAGGCGACAGGAAAAAGGGGACGAGGAGGAGGAGGCGCCGCGGCGGCGGCGAAGTCGCTCCCCGGAGCGCGAAGGAGAGGGTCGCTGCCCGCGGAGGCAAGCGCCGCAAGAAAGCCGAGAGCGACAACGACGAGGACGATGACGACGACGACGGCGGCGACGACGACGACTCAGATTTCGAGGCTTCTGACGAGGAAGAAGAGGAGGAAGAATCTGAGGAGGAGGAAGAGTTGGACGAAGACAGCGACGACGAGGAGTTTGGAGGCGCGAAGAAGAAGCCCGTAGCGGCAACGAAGAAGAAAGTGACCTTCGCTGCTGCTCCCGTTTTTCTCGCTCCCAAAGCTGCTACCGCTGTTGCTGCTCGCCCCACTGAGACCCGCGCTGGCGTTCCTGCTGCTGCTGCCGCGAAGAAGAAGAAAAAGGAGGAGAAGAAGAAGAAGAGCAAGAGCGGCGGAGGAGGAGGAGTGAGCAAAAAGAACAAGAAGAAGAACAAGAAGAAGAGGTGCGCTCTCGCAGAGATGTTCCTGCTGACGCTGCGCCGCGAGACGCTCGCGGAGGTCTCGGGAGGCGCGAGGGAGGAGCGTGAGGGCGGGAACGGTGGTGGTGGCAACAACGCTGCTGCTGCTGAGGCTGCTGCGGCGGCAGCGGAGGCGGCAGCGGCCGCGGCGGTCGAGGTCGAGAAGGAGGCGCGCGAGGGAGGAGGAGCTCAGCCTGCCGCTGCTGCTGCTTCTGGCGCTTCTGCTGTCGTTATCACTGAGGGCGTCGACAGCGATGCAGTGCCCGCGCTGGAGGTCTAGGTAAGAGGAGGGAGAGAGAGGGGAAGAGAGAAAAAAAGAGAAAAACTCGAGTGTCAAAAAATAATCAGAACTTGTTTTTTTTTCTTTTTCCAATTCAACCACCTTTCCGTCTCGCGCATTCTCTCGCCTCCCGACAAAAGCTCTCGCCTTTTCAGCGATCCCTGAGCTCTCGAAGAGATGCACCTGACCCGCCTGCTGGCGGCGCGGACCGGCGGCGCCGCGGCCAGAGCGCTGAGCCGGCATCAACGGCGGCATGGGGCATCGACGGCATCAACGGCAGCGGCAAAGTCAAGCTCGACCTTGACAGGCGAAGAAGAGGAACAAGAGCAGGAACCCCACCAGCAAGACACGCTCCGCGCGACCCTCCGGGACCTCCCAGGGCCCGTGGCCTCGGCCCTCGCAGACGAGCTGCTCCTCTGCGGGGCCTTTTCTGCCTCGGTAGACGAGTACCGCGCCCCCGGGGCCCGAGAGCAGAAGATCTTCGGCCGCGACGGCAGGGAGAACGAGAACGAAGGAAGCTCCTCGCTCCCTTCCGCTGGAAGCAACGCCGCGCCTGTCTTCTGGGACTGCTGCACGCTCACAGCCATCTTTGACCCCGCAGCCGACGTCTCCAAAGCACTGAGGGAAGCCTCGCTGGCGGCCGGGGTCGACGCTTCGCCGCTGCTGCCGCGGGTCGAGCTCTCGGAGGCGAGGGCCAGCGAGTGGCTCGAGGCTCTCCGAGGCGCCTTCGCTCCCGTCTTCATCGAAGAGAAAACGGAAAAGAACGGCAGGGGGCTGTGGATCCTGCCGGAGGGGTGCTCTCTGCCCCAGGAAGAAAGAGAAGGAAATGGAGTTGGAGAAAAGACTTCAGCTTCTTCTTCAACTTCTTCCTCCTCTTCCTCTCCCGTCGTCGTTCGCCTCACCCCCGGACTCGCCTTCGGCACGGGTGACCACCCGACGACCAGGATGTGCCTGCGGTGGCTGGCGACGGAAGAAGTCACGCGGGCCCTCCGCGCGCGAGGCGAAAGAGGAGGTGGGGAAACGAGCGGAAGGGGAGGAGAAGAAGAACAGCCCGCCGGAGGGGCGTCGCTGCTCGACTTCGGCACCGGCTCGGGAGTGCTGGCGGCGGCGGCGATCTCCCTCGGCTGCCGCTCCGCCGTGGGGACCGACGTCGACCCGCTGGCCCTCACCGCGGCCGCGGAGAACGCGGCGCTGAACGCTCCAGAAAGGAGGAGGGCGGAAGAAGAAGAAGAAGAAGAAGAAGAAGAAGAAGAAGAAGAAAGTTTGCCGCCGCTGCTCCGGACGGTGCTCGTCTCCGCTGACCCCTCTCCGAAAAACGATGACGAAGAAGAAGAAACGATCGGTCCCCCCGGCTCCTTCGACGTCGTCGTCGCCAACATCCTCATGGGCCCGCTGGTGAGGCTGGCCCCCTTGCTCGCTCGCCTCGCCCGCCCCGGGGCTCCGCTGGCCGTCTCCGGCGTGCTTGCGTCGCAGTCGCCGGAAGTCGTCGCCGCCTTCGAGAGGGCCGGGGTCGAGCTGGCGGAGTTTGCGCGGGAGCGGTGCGGTGACAGTGGCGATGACGTTGATGACGATGGTCGAGGGGAGGCCGGGTGGTGGGTGTGCCTGAGCGGGCGGAAGCGGGGTGGGGGCGGGGTGTAAAGAAGAGGAAGAAAAAGAAAGGTCGAGGTTTTGAGGTTTTTCTCATTTTCTTCTCGCAAAAAAGAGGGAAAAAGAAGAACTTTTTGACTCTTTTCCCGTTCCCTTCGACATCAGGAATCTCTCCCTCTCCCTCTATCTCCTCCTCGCTTGAGAAGAGATTCGCATCGTTGTGATGACGCCAGCGGCGGCCGGAGCGCTGTCGCGGCGCCCGGTCGCGACCGCGAGGGGCGAGAGGATGTTCTCTCCTTCTTCGACGACGCCGATGACGTCATCATCATCTTCGACGTCGAAGAAACCCTCATCGTCGTCGCTCGCTCTCCCGCAGCGCCGCGGCAGCCTGGCCCGCCAAGGGCGCCGCCGTCCAGGATCCGCCGTCTCTCCCGTCGCGGCTCTGCTGCAGGCGCAGGTTCGTGGTGTCGGCAAGTAGCAGCAGGGCAAAGACGGGGAACGAGAGAGAAAGAGTTGACGACGCATGCGACGTCGCTCCGCTTCTCCTTTTTTTTGCCCTCGCTCGCCTCTCTCTCCCTCACGCCCTTCTCGATGCTCTTTCTACCCCACTCCAAACCACCTCCACTCCCAACAGATCGCCGTCGAGATAGCCAGGCGCAGCGCCGTGAGCCTCGCCGCGGCGCACGCGGCCGCGAGCGGTAAGGAGAAAGAGTTTTTTTTTTCCAGAGAGATGATTGATGCGAGCGACAGACACGAGCGCCCCGACCTTTCCCCCTCCTCGACCCTCGACCCTCGACCCTCATCTTCCTCGCTCTCTCTCTCTCTCTCTCTCTCTCTCTCTCTCTCTCTCTCTCTTCTCCCACTACCCTCGAATTCACCTCCGCCCCCACAGCCGCGCACAACGCCGCCGGGCCCTCCGCCATCCTCGCCTACTGGGGCTCGATCCTGCTGACGGTCACGGCGGCGGTCGCCGCGGCGGCCTCTGTGCAGCAGCGCAAGGAGAGGGAAGAGCAGGAGGAACGGGAGCAGGAGCGAGAGGAGCGAGAGCAAGAGAGGTTCCGGAGGAGCAGCAGCTCTGCTGCCTCCGCCTCGAGCTACTCCTCCTCTTCTTCGGCTCCTTTGCAGCAGCGAACACGATTGCAGCAGCGGGGAGAGGCCCGCCCCTCCTCGGCGAGCAAAAGCAGCAGCAGGAAAGATCAGACGGCGGAAGAAGACCCTCTGGCGTCGCTCGCCGGCGTCGACGTCTCGGCCTCGCGCCTGCTCCGGCGCCCGCTCCCGCGCCGCGCCGCGCTCTTCGCGGCCGAGGCCCACGGGGGGCAGCTCCGCCGGTCGGGCGAGCCGTACGTGACGCACTGTGTCGAGACGGCGAAGATCGTCGAGGCGATTCTGGCGGATTTCTATCAAGACGGGGGCAGCTCTACTTCTTCGAATTCTTCAAGTTCTTCGAGCTCTTCCTCTTCTTCGAGCTCTTCCTCTTCCGGGAACGAGACCGCGGCGGACGCCGCGGCAGAGGCTGCTGTCGTCGCGGCCTTGCTCCACGACGTCCCCGACGACACGCCCATCCCCATCTCCGCCCTGGCCGCGGAGTTTGGCGACGGCGTTGGGGGTTTGGTCTCGGCTGTCTCGAGGCTGTCTCGGACTTATCAGCTGCTGCGGCGGCGCGACAGCAGCGGGGTTGCGACTGCCGCCGCAGCAGCAAAGGAGAAGCAGCAGAAGCAGGCTCCGATCCTCTCAGCGACCTCGATCGCTTCGTCTTCTCCTTCTTCCCTTGAAGGCAACGCAGCAACCAAGACGGAAGAAGAAGTTCGAGAAGACGAAGAGAGGGAACGGGAGATCTCGGCGTCGATGTCGCGGGCGATGGTCGTCGCTTCGGTCGACGAACCTCTGTGCTTAGTCATCAAGCTCGCAGACCGCCTCCACAACATGAGGACGGCCTGGGCTCTCCCAAAACTCAAGAGGGAGGCCGTGGCCGCCGAGACGCTCAGGACCTGGTGCCCTCTGGCGGGAAGGCTGGGCCTGTTCGCGCTGCAGGCCGAGCTCGAGGACCTCTGCTTCGCGGTCGCCGACCCGATTACGTATTCGGATGTTCGCGCGACGCTCGACGCGGGAGGGACAGAGCTGGCTCCGAGGCCTGCCGTGGCCGCCACGGGGGGAGGGAGTGGGCCCAGGGGACCGCGAGGGAGGAGTTTGCTGAGCGGCGGCGCGAGGAGTGGCAGCTTCGGCGGCGGAGGGGCGGGGGTGCTGACCTTGAGCGCCGCCGCTGCTTCGACCTCGACCTCGACAGCGCTCGCAACGCCGCCGCCTCTTCTCTCCTCAGAGGAGGAGCTCTCTTCTTCCTCCCCTTCTTTGCCCCCGCCGCTCTTCCTCCCCCCCGCCCCGGCAGCGGCCCACGCCCTGGGCGAGGAGGCCGCGAGGTGCGCCTCGCTGCTCGCGACGGTGCCGCCGTTCGACGTCACGACGTTCGAGCGGCCTCCCGGAAGAGGCGCCGGCGCTCGGCGGCGCGCGGCGGCCGCAGCCGCGACGGCCGCCGCGGCCCTCTCTTCTTCCTCTTCCTCGAGTTCTTCTTCTTCCTCGTACCCTCTCTTACTGGGGGCAGCCCCTCGGGCCCTGGGCGACCTCTGGGCGGCGGCGGGCCTGCTGCTGCGAGAAATCGCCGTCGAGTCTCAGGCGACGGGCCTCGACGTGAGAGTTCAGGGCCGGCTCAAGTCCGCTCTGTCCGTCTCGAGGAAGGCCAAACGGAAGGGGCAGAGGCCGCAGGACGTGCTGGACGCTCGCGCCCTGAGGGTCGTGGTGACCCCTCCCAGGGAGGAAGAGGAGCTGGGAAGCAGCAGCAAACGGCGCAACGAAGGGATCTCTCTGGCGACCCCGCTTGCGACTGCGACGGCGAAAAACTCGTCGACCTCTTCCTCCTCAACTTCTTTGCCTTCCCCTTCGTCGCCGGGAGAAGCCGCCGCCGTCGCCGCCTGCTACCGCATCCTTCCGACCGTCCACCGCCTCTGGAGGCCCATCTCGGGCGAGGCTGACGACTACATCGTGAGCCCGAAGCCGTCGGGGTATCGTTCGCTGCACACGGCAGTCTGGGGCGGAGGTGGGAGAGGAGGAAGCGGGACTGGAAAGAAAAGGTCGAGCTCGTCGTCGAATTCGGCCGATACTTCTTCCTCTTCGAATTCTTCTTCTTTCACCCGCAAGAGCAGGGAGACGGGCGCCCCGATGGAGGTCCAGCTCCGCACGGGCGCAATGCACGCCGCGGCCGAGCACGGCGCCGCGGCGCACTGGGCCTACAAGGAGGCGCCGCCGATCCAGAACCCGATGGCGAAGAATTCAAATTCGTCGTCGGCGACGGCAAACGGGACCACCAACGCTTCCGATGCCGCCGCCGCCGCGCTCGCGGCCGTCGCCAAGGTCGCCGCGACCGGCGCGGCGCGCATCGCGGCCTCCTCGCTGGACGCGTACGTCGCCGTGGCCCCCCGGCTGCGCCGCGGGGACCCGCTCGCGCGGGTCAGCGGCGGGAAGCTGCAGCTGGGCGCCGTGCTTCGCTGCTCCGACGACGAGGACGAAGAAGAAGAAAAAGAAGGAGAAAGCCTCCCTCCTCGCCCGACGCGCCCCCGCCGCCGCCGCTCCGCCCTCGTCGCCGTCCGCGTCGCCCCTCGCCTCGACCCTTCCGCGGGGCCCCCGCCGCGAGCCGCCGTCGCCGCCCTGCTCGAAGCTGCGGAAAGGGGGAAGTGGGATGCGCCCGGCCGAGGAGACTTGGGAACCAAGGTCGAGGAATTTGCCCCCGGAGGCGATGGGAGGTGGCACCGCGTGGACGCGTACGGGAGGATGCTCCCGGCCGTCGTGATGCCGCTGGTCGCAGAAGAAGAGGAAGGAGAGGTTGAAAAAGAAAAGGAAAACACCTTGGGTTCGGCGGCCGTCGCTGCGCCCTCCCTCCAACAGCAAAACGCTTCCGACTCTTCGCCCGCCGCCAACGCCCCCGTCTCCTCCCTCTCTGCCGCGGGCGACAAGATCAGGCTCCTGAGGGCCATGCTGCAGTGGACGAAAGACGTCGAGGGAGAGAGGAGCGGGAGGAGCGGAGTTGCTGCTGCCGCTGCCGCTTCTGCGACGACAAAGACTGCGAGCAGAGCAGGCGGCAGCGGCAACAAGAATTCTTCTCTTTCCGCAGAGGACGTCTTGGTCCTCGTGTGGCCCCCAGGAGACATCGCGCGCGTGCCTCGGGGCACGACCGCCGGCTCGCTCGTCGCGGCGCGCAGACCGCCGCCGTCGCAGCAGGTTCCCGCCGGGAAGGAGGGCCCGAGGAGGAGGAGCTCGGAGCAGCTGCTGCCGACGCCGAACGAGCGAGCGACGACGAGAGCTCCACCGCTTTCCTCTTCTTCTTCCTTCTCCTCGCTTTCTCCTCCTCCTCTCCCCGTCGTCAACGTCAACAACAGGCTGGTGCCTCCCGGAACTCCTCTCGCTGACGGGGACTTTGTGGTGCTCGACGGAGGGCTTCTGGAGAACCTCTGAGGAAAAAAAGTTTGGAGAGGTGAGATTGTTCGAGACTCGGGTTTTTTTCCCTTCCATTTTTTTCGATTTCTGTATCTTTTATTGTATCATTGCCTTTCTTCTTTTTTTCTTCCAAATTCAATTCTAGAGAGAGAGAGAGAGAGAGAGATAAAGCTATATACAATATTACAAGGTTTCCGCGGCGGGTGTAAATACGACGAAGAAAAAGAGTTCTTTTTTTCCCCCATCAACTCTGCTCCTCCTCCGCGCGAGAGACCCGAGCCTCGACCGCCACTGCCAGCGCTTCGTCGACTCCAAAAGGTTCCGCCACCGTCACGGGCAGGCCCGAGGCCGCCGCCGCCTCCTTCGCCAGGGCCGGGATGTCCTCACGGACGTGGCGTCCGCGGGAAAGGAAGTAAGGCGCGAGCACGACCCGCAGGGCGCCGAGGGAGGCCGCTTTGGAAACGGCGTCGCTGATCGAAGGACTGAGAGTTTTTTTTTCGTTTTCGGGTTTTCGGTTTTTTTTTCTCGTCTCTCTTTCTCGTGAGCAAAAAAAACAGAACCGCTTCTCTCTTTCTTCTCGCTTCGCACTACTGCGAATTTAAGACTCTTCACTACTCTCACCTGGCCAGTTCCATGTGCGCGATCTCGACGACGGGACGGCCGCTGACGCGCCTGTTTCGGGGGCGAGGAGGAGGAGGAGGAGGAGGAGGAGGTTTTTGATTTTTTTCCGTTAGAGGAGGTCGAGGTCCAGGTTTTGACATGAAAAGCTAGCCGATTTGAATTCTGCCTTTTCCGCGTTTCTCTCTCACGCACGCACCTGTACAGCGTCGCAAACTCCTCGAGCTCGGCGTTGGCCTCTGCCCTCCGCGAGCCGTGGTCGACGATCACGACCGCGGTCCGGTCCCAGTCGGCGGGAGGAGGAGGCGGGGGAGATGACGATGATGATGATGATGATGCAAACGCCGCCAGCGACGGCGACATCAACAGACTACGACGATTGGGATTCGCGAGCCCTCCTCGCCGAGGAGGAGTCAAGAGAGGCGCACTGTTGTCTCTATTGCTGCTACCGATGCATGATGGGAGACCGCTCTGATGCGCCGCTGCCTGGAGGAAGAGAGGCATCGCAAGAAGAAGGGCTGCTCGCGAGGGGATACGAAAACGGAGAAAAGAAAATGAAAAAAAAAAAAAAAACTTCTTCTTCACTCCTTCGAATTTTTTTCGAAAGGGGCACCCTTCCCCAACCTTTACCCCCCCCCCCCCCCCCCCCCCCCCCCCCCCCCCCCC
>Ga0114918_10000401_pt1 | contig 37115 bp, 44 predicted proteins | sample LantaG_FD_87015 | JGI IMG/M metagenome (GOLD analysis project Ga0114918, IMG submission 87015) | Deep subsurface microbial communities from Baltic Sea to uncover new lineages of life (NeLLi) - Landsort_02402 metaG | ecosystem: Environmental > Aquatic > Marine > Oceanic > Sediment | place...
AGCAAATTTAGTATTTGGTGAAGATGTTCCAAATGCGAACTATTACGTTTTAATGAAAGATTTAGAAGGTGATAAACAAAAATCTGCAATGGCAAAAGTTTCACCAGATAGACTATTCTTAACCCAAATTAAAAAACTTAAGCAAGGGATTAAAATTCATCCTAAAAATTTAGAACAAACATTTGCTTTTGATGCGTTATTAGATCCAGATATTAAATTAGTTTGCTTAATTGGTCCTGCCGGGACAGGAAAAACTTTGTTAGCTTCTGGAGTTGGTTGGTATTGTGTAGAGAAAGTGAAGCATTATGATAAAATGTTAATTTCACGTCCAATTCAGCCAATGGGACGCGATTTAGGTTATCTTCCCGGTGATCTTAATGAGAAACTTGACCCATGGATGCAACCTATTTATGATGCATTGGAAATTATTCATGGAAAATCAACAAAGGGAGGAGATAATTCAAAAGCTGTAGTTGGAAAGGAAATTGCAAAGCAAAGTAATAGAATTTTTATTGAACCATTAACTTATATTCGCGGAAGAAGTATTCATAATCAATTTGTAATTGTTGATGAAGCACAAAACTTAAGTCCGTTAGAATTAAAGACAATTATTAGTAGAGCTGGGGAAAATACTAAAATTGTTTTAACTGGAGATATTGACCAAATTGATAATCCATATGTTGATAGAAAATCTAATGGGCTATCAGTTGTAGCCAATTCATTTTTAGATTGTGAAATCGCAGCTCATATTGTTATGAGTAAGGGTGTTAGGTCGCAACTTTCAGAAGAAGCAACAAAAAGACTTTAAAAATAAGTGATTAAAATTTATTAAGAAGGAATTTCATAAATTTAAATTGAATATAGCCTTTGTATAAAGTAAAAATTCTTCAGTCTTGAGAATGAATGGACTAAATAGTTTTTAAATTAAAAGGTTATATAAAATGAGCAATAATATAATTTTACTTACGGGCGGAGAATTGGCGCAAACTGCGGCACTTGGTGTTAACTTAACAGATGCAGATATTGCTGCAAAAATTGAGGCTGGACCGCTAGGTTTACTTGCCAAGAATTCCATCTCAATTGGCGGGATTTGTACTGATTACAGCGGAAATATTTATATTTCTGATCCTGAAAATCACGTAATTTTAAAGATTAAAGAAGGTGGAGTGATCAGTATTTTAGCTGGTCAAGCTGGCACATCAGGAATTAATGGTGCATTAACGAAAGTTCCAATTAGTAGTGCGAAATTTAATCAGCCAAGAGGTTTGGCTTGTGATAAATCTGGAACAATTTATGTTGCTGACACAGGCAATAATCAAATTAGAGCAATACGTGACGGTTTTGTAAGCCATATTGCTGGACAAGGGGACGGATCTTCAGGATTTGTCGGCGGTTATGGAGGCACTGCGGCCTTTAATGGTCCATATGATGTTGCTGTTGACTCAAATGGTAATTTATATGTAGCCGATACTGGAAACAATTCTATTAGAATTATTTTTTCTGGTGGCAGAGTTCAAATTTATGCGGGATCTTCATCTGGAGACGCAGAAAATGTTCCAAACACAACAGCTGCTATTTTTAATGCCCCAAAATCAGTTGCAGTAGATGCAAGCGGAATAGTTTATGTATGTGATTCTGGAAATTATAAAATTAAAGTAATTACTCCAACAAGATATACATATTTACATTCAGGATCTGGTGTTGCTGGAAAAGATCTAGGAACAACAGCATTTAATTGTAAATATAATGATTTAATGTTTAGTGATGTTGATCGTTCAGAAAACCTATATGTTGTTGATCAAAATACTGTACTTGGAAGTAGAGTATTAAAAATCAATAGAGAAGGTATTCCATCAGTCGTTAATGACTTTAATGGGTCAGCAGTTAATAATTCAGTTATTGGGTTAGCGTTAAATAAATCTCAAAAACTTTTTGTAGTTACATATGGTGACCCAGATGTTTATGCATCCTCAAGTTCCAGTAGTTCGACATCTGATAGTTCAGAGTCTAGCTCAAGTTCACGCGATTCCAGTAGTTCGACATCTGATAGTTCAGAGTCCAGTAGTTCAACATCTGATAGTTCAGAGTCTAGCTCAAGTAGTTCGCTCTAAAATTTAATTAAAACAAGAAAAATTCATTTTAAATTATAGGGATTTTCAAGATATTGTTTGAATAATTAAATATGTTAAGTCTTTTTATCTTTAAAAAGGAGAATAATAATGGCTAATGAAGGTAGATTAGTAAGAATTACATCAAGTGATGTCGCAAGTACAGCTGCTCTTGGTGTTAATTTAACAAATGCAGAAATTGCAGCAAAACTTGAAGCTGGAAATTTAACTTTTGCTGCGAAAAGCGGAGTTTCACCAAGAGGTATTTGCACAGATTATAGTGGAAATATGTATATTTCAGATTATTCTGCGCATGTTATTTATAAGATGGATGAAGGTGGTAGAATTTCCGTATTTGCTGGTGAAGCAGGAACTGCAGGAATTAATGGCACATTAACAAATGTAGCAGCACTTAGCGCACGTTTTACTAATCCTCTTGGTCTTGCTTGCGATAAAAGCGGAAACGTTTATGTCGCCGATACTGGAAATAATCAGATTCGAGTTATTCGCGAAGGAAGAGTTAGTCATGTCGCTGGAGACGGAGCAGGAGTTGCTGGTTCAACCGATGGAGTTGGTGGTGCAGCAAAATTTACTACTCCAATGGACGTAGCCGTTGACGCAAAAGGCGTGGTTTATGTTGCCGATACAGGAAATAATTGCATTAGAAGAGTTACTGATGGTACCGTTTATACATTTGCTGGATCAACTGTTGCTGGAGACAAAGAAGATGTTGCAGTAACAAGGGAAGCGATTTTTAGCGGTCCATATTCGCTTACAATTGATGCAAATGGAAATATTTATGTATGTGATACAGGTAATTATAAAGTAAAAATGATTACGCCAAACGGATGGGTTTATCGCCATTCTGGTTCAGGTGTGGCTGGTAAAGTACTTGGAACAACAGCATTTAATTGCCGCTATAATAGTTTAGTTGCAAGTAGTGTTGATCGTTCTGGAAATATTTACGTTATTGATGTAAATGCAGGTGCTGGATCAAGACTTATTAGAATCAGTAGAACTGGTATCCCGTCAGTAGTAAACGATTTTACTGGCGCAACGGACGTTAATTCAACAGTTATTTCTGTTGCGTTTAGTCCAGCTGGTAAAATGTTTGTTTTAAGTCACCAATAAAAATTAAAATTATAAGTTCAGAAGTCCTTGTTAACTTAGGTATAATACCTAAATGTTAACAAGGACTTTTTTGATTTAAGGAGAGACATGCAAGTAATAAGTAGACAATTTTTACCAACGACAACGCGATCTGTTCATGCCTCAACTATAGAATTTTGGAATAATCATCCGGTTTTTTCATGGTTTGGAGGGACGCAAGAGGGTGGACATGATACAGCGATTTATGTGTACAATTTACAAAATAAAGAGGACTATGTTGTTGTTGGCGATAGAGATACTATGCCAAGATGGAATCCTATACTGTTTGCATTTAATGAAAAACTTTTTTTGTTTGAAAAAATTGGACAATTCTGCGATAGATGGCAAACTTTTATCCATGAAATAAGCGAATGGGATAGTAATATTCCTAGTAAACAGATACGCGCAACTGCACAAATATTACCAGCAGGATTAAATGGTCCTGTAAAAACAAAACCATTATTAACTAAAAATGGCAATATTGTTTGTGGCAGTTCAGTTGAGACATTTTGCGATTGGACAAGTTATTTTGAGTTTTATAATATTGAAAAAGATAAATGGGTGTATGTGGATAGATCTGATCCAATCAATTTAATTAATAAAGTAAGATATACGCATCCACTTTCTGGAAGACAATCTATTAGTTTAGGATTAATTCAACCAGCAATGTGGGAACAAGATAATAAATTAAATTCATTTTTTCGTTCTTCGTCTGGATTAGATGTAATTTACTATTGTAATTCTAAGTATAAAAATGGAGTCGCAAAGCATTTGTCTAAAGATCCACAAAAAACTAATCTTAAAAACCCAAATAGTGGAATTGATGTAGTTTTTTATAACAATAGGCTCTTCTTGGTTAGTAATCCAAGTAGCCTATATCGTTTTCCATTGGTCATTCAAGAGATAAAGTTAGTTAATGGTTTATTTGAAATAAAAGATGAAGTAATTATAAATGATAACATTGATGAAAATTCATCTTGCATTTCTCAAGAACTTAGTTATCCTTATATGGTAGAGAATGAAGGAAAGTTACATTTAGTATATACTTATGGTAGAACTAAAATTGAGTACTGTGTCATTGAAATTTAACTGGAGTAATTACTCATGGAATTGCCAGTCATTGTGGAAAGAGTCACGTATCGAAAAGCAAATTTTTCAATCTTAGCTTGTAATTTAGACCCATATAGTTCAAGATATTCACCAGACCTAGAAATTGTAGTATCTCAAGCTATTGACAAAAAGTGGAACTCTTTTACAGTTTTATTAGAAAATTTGGACGAGAATGAAGACCCAACAGGTGGACAATATGTTCTTGTTGGCGATTTTGTTGATGATGTAAAAAGAGGAAGACAGTATAAAGCCAACTTTTATTATCAAGACTCGCCATCAACAACAGATGGCTTGAAAATTTTTCTAATGTCGTTGCCTAATATCAAGGAATCTCGTTCTCATGAAATTTTAGAGAAATTTGGACTTGAGGGAACAATTGATATTTTAGAAAATTCCCCTTATCGTTTGACAGAGATACGAGGAATTACATCTGCTCGTGTTCCGCCAATTAAAAAGGCGTGGGATGAGAAAAAATATATGCGAGAATTATATGAGTGGATGAATCAACATGATATTCCAATAAAACTTGCCGATAAAGCCTTTAAACGTTGGCAAAAAAATACAATGGAAGTGCTACAAGAAAACCCATATCGTTTAACAGAACTTAAGGGCATTGGGTTTCACACAGCAGATAGAATCGCCCATAAACTTGATGGAGTCGTTAAAGATGATTTCCGAGTAGTAGCCTGCATGCGATATTGTTTAGAAGAAGATGTTTATAAAAATAGTAATCTATGCACTCCATGGGAGACATTAAAAAGTAAAGTCATCACAATTTTAAAAGAATGTGATGACATTTTAGGAAAAGAACATACAAGTATACTATATTCAAAATTACTTCCTGAATGTTTAAAAAATAATTTAGATCATTTTGTTGCCGTTAAAAATTTAAAAGAGAATAAGGTTTATGCTTATCTTAGAAATATATGGGTAAGAGAGGTATATATTGGTAAAAAGTTATTTGAAAGATCACAAATGAATTCTCAATTTAAATGTGATGACAATGATGTTGATAAAGCCGAAAAAAATATTTCTTTTTTCGTAGGTCGTGAAATAGAACTTGATGATATGCAAAAAGAAGCAATTAAAAGCGCATTTAATAATAGAATAACAATTATTACTGGAGGTGGTGGAACAGGTAAGTCAACAATTTGCCGTTGTATTTTTTCTTTAGCAAGAGAAAAAGGCTTAACTATTAACATGATGTCACCTACTGGTAAAGCAGCTCAAGTTCTTTCTGAAAAAACGGGTGGACATGCAACAACAATTCATCGTGGATTAGAGATGGTACCAGATGACATTGAGCCAAAAAATATCATCACACAAGATATTTTACTTATTGATGAGATCAGCATGTCAGGAATTGATACTATGTATGCAATAATGTTCGCAATTAATGATAACCCTTATGTGAATATCGTTTTTGTAGGAGACAAAAACCAGTTGCCATCTGTTTCACCGGGTAACTTTTTATCTGATATTATTAAATCAAAGTGTGCAAACGTAGTTACTTTGAATCGTATTCATCGACAGGATGAAAATAGTTATATCAGTATAATTGCAAATAATGTATCAAAAGGTTGTGTTGTTGAAATTCCAGTTACCGCAAGAGATATTAAATGGCATAAATTAAATGCAGATAAAATTGATGGAGAAGTCCTTCGCTTTATTGATGAATATATTAAAAATGGTAATGACATTAATGACTTGCAATTTATTTCTCCAATGAAAAAAGGTGTTTGTGGAGTTTTTCGCTTGAATAAATTAATACAAGAAAAAATGTCAGAAATTCACGATACACATAATAATTTTTTAGAAAGACAATTTGATAAATTCTATATTCAGGACAGAGTGATACAAATTGAAAACAATTATGAAAAAGATGTTTTTAATGGTGATATGGGAATAATTGAAGAGCTTGGTGAACAAATTAGAGATCCGAAAGAAACAGATAAAAAAGAAAAATATGTCATTGTTGATTTTTTAGGAGAAAAACGAACATATTATGGTTCCGAAATGGATCAATTAATGTTAGCTTGGGTAATTACTGTTCATAAGTTTCAAGGATCACAATCCAAGAATATTGTAATGTTTATGGCTTCTGAAGCTCAAATTATGATGAACAAAGAGTTGGTCTATACTGGTTTTACAAGAGCAGAAAAACAGTTAGATATTTTTGGACATGAACATATGTATCGCTTAGCGCCAAGTAGAAGCATTATTAAAAAACGATTTACTAATTTAGTTAATATTATTGAACAAACAAAGACTCAAGAAAAGATTCTAAAGGTTTTAGAGAAGTGAACGAGTTCGAAGATATAGCCAATAGATATAAAGATGAGATTATTCGTTTACAAGACGATGTTCAGTATTGTATTGACGAGTTAAGGCAAGAATTACCAATGAGCCACAAGAATGCGATTAAAATTCTTTCTGAGACATTAAGAAGTTCCGATGATAACTGCTCCATGATTGAAACAATTGAAATTATTAATAGCAAGCTAAAGAACAAAGATCAACATCTTGAGAAAAGCGAAAAATACGCTATACTTACTAAAGAGATCGTTGCTCAGAATAAACCGAAAAATAAGTTTGGAAGCTATATAAAGAAAGATTATAAAATATCTGATCAAGATAAACAACTGATTGAAGGTTATTGTAGCCAAATAAATTCTACAATAAAAAAAGCCAATTCATATTTAGTTAAATGTGGGCTTTATTTTACTCTTAAATGGTTTCTTTCAAATGGTTATGAAATAAATAAAGAAGTTGATTTCGAAAAAGAAGATAAATGTTTCTCAGTTATTCACAAAAAGAAAAAACGAGTTTATAATGTTGAAGTTGTTTGTTCTGCAATTGCATTGAAAGGTAATTCCAAAGAGCTTGACTCATCAACAGTAATCAAAAACCTACCATTGCAAAGAACATATTTGTTCGACTTAAACAAGAAGAGAAAAGATCTGTATGTTTTTTGTGATTACAATAATAGTACGCAGATATTAACTTTGTATGCATGGATAAAAGGGCAATTTATTGACAAGATGCTTATAGACCCACTTAGAGAAAGGTTTAAAGGTAAAAAAGGATGTATCGTTCAAAAATGTAGTAATTTAAATAAAAATTTTCCGTGTTCGATAGATGAACTATTAACTGAGAGGTAAAAAATGCCATACGTAAAGAAGAGTAAAGAAGTGGAAGATGAAGGACGAACAATTTCTGCAGGTTTCATTGTAAGATCAAAAGATGGAAAATATCTTATTGGTAAAACGACTAAATTTCCAAAGAAGCAGTGTTGGACAGTTTTTAAGGGACAGCAGGAAGAAGGAGAGAGTCTTATCGCCACTGCTACTAGAGAACTGAAAGAAGAAGCAGGTATTGATATTTGTAAGAATAAAGAGCTTCAGCTTAGTCAATCTACTAGTCCATTTTATGTTTTTCCTATGAGAGATAAGGATGTAATTTTATTTCTTTTGAATGACGAAGAAGGAATTTTGGATAATTATCAATTTAAGTGTTCTTCTTGCTGGGGTTCTGAAAAGACTCCAGAAATTTGTGATTATAAATGGGTTGATTATGAAGAAATGCAAGAATTAATCTTTCCATCTCAAAGAGGAATTATAGAATACCTTAAACAGCGAGGTTTTTAAACTGTTATATTCGTAAAGTATTTATGAAGCCTCTTGAAAAAAATTCAAGAGGCTTTATAGTTTAGGTAGGAACTTATAAGCAGAAGTAATGAACGTCTCTTATTAAAGGAAGACTGACATGCAAGAACTAATGGAAGTTTTTACTACACTTTATTTACAGTGGTTATTTATTGCTCCACTTGTAATTTGTCTGCTCTCTTTGTGTTATATACTTTTATCTAACGTTACTTCATTCCAAAGTGGAGATGTCGTTCTTTACTTTATAATTATTGTTTTTATTGCAATTGCTTTTGTTCCAATAAATGAAATTTTTAATAGATCTTCATTCTTTGACAAAAAGGCTAAGCAATATGATGGAATTGAAGAGTATGAAGAGGCGTTGGAAAGAACTGGTGAAGCATATTAAAAACTAATAATGGACTATCAAAATGAATTACAAAATACATCATGGAACAAATCAATATAATACTGTTGTTTTTGATGACAATAAAACCATAAAAGCATGGAATAAAAATGTTCCATTTGAAGATGGAGTTTATGAACAAGCCCATAAACTTTTATTAATGCCATTTGTTAAACAAGTTTGTTTAATGCCAGATGCACACGTTGGTATGGGAAGTACTGTTGGAAGTGTAGTGTCCATGAAAGGAGCTATTATTCCAGCAACAGTTGGTGTAGATATTGGATGTGGTATGAGAGCAGCAAAAACATCTTTAAAAAGAGATGATCTTTGTGGATACGAGGATAAATTGTTTAATACTGTCTCACATAAAATTCCTCATGGCAGAACCAATAATGGCGGAGATAACGATAGAGGTAGATGGGGAGCAGTTCCACAAATCGTTCTGGAGACATGGAAAAAAGAATTACTTGATGAATATAAGGATATTTGTGAGAAGAATTGTATTCATTCAGGTAATAAAGTAAGTTACGAGCACTTAGGAACACTAGGTACTGGAAATCATTTTATCAGTTTTAGTGTTGATGAAGATAATTCTGTTTGGTTAATGTGCCATTCTGGATCAAGAGGTGTAGGAGCAAGAATTGGTTCGTTATTTACAAAGAGAGCTAAAGAATTAGCCGATATTTGGTTTTTGACTTTACCAGATAAGAACCTTGCATATTTTCCTCATGGAACGAAAGAATATGATGATTATTTACAGGCAGCAAAGTGGAGTCAAAAGTTTGCTTTTTTGAATAGAAAGTTAATGACGGAAGCTATGGTTCAATGGTTAATTGATTGTATTCCTGTTAATTTTAAGGTTGAGCAAACATTTGATTGTCACCATAATTATGTTGATATTGAAAATCATTCAAAAGAAAATGTCTTAGTTACAAGAAAAGGAGCCATTCGGGCAAGAGAGGAAGATTTTGGTGTTATTCCCGGTAGTATGGGGCAAAGATCCTATATTATTCAAGGGAAGGGTAGCCAAGACTCATTATGTTCTTGTAGTCATGGGGCAGGAAGAAAAATGAGCAGGACAGAAGCTAAAAAAACAATTTCATTAGAAGAACACATTAAAGATACAGAAGGTGTTTTTTGCGATAAGTCTAAAGAGGTTTTGGATGAATCACCACAGGCATATAAGAATATCGATAATGTTATTGAAGCTGAATGCGATTTAGTGAATATTAAAGCTATTTTAAAAGAATTTATTTGTATTAAAGGATTGACAACATGAGAAAAGATTTATTACAAAGTAAAATAGAGTTGTGGGAAGCAATACATGAATATGTTGTAGCATGCGGTGGAGATCCAACAAAACATATATATGGTAACACAAATGCAATGGATGCAGTTATAAAAATTGAGAACATTTGCTTTAATCAAGATGATGATGATATGGGTGACTTATCTTATGATGTAAGGAAACAATTAGGGAGAAGTGGATTTTAATGTCAGATATAATTATGATGGTTGGTTTTCCTGCTAGTTCAAAAAGTACATTGGTAAAACAATATGAAAGCTTAAGCTATAGATGCCTAAGCAGAGATATTGAAGGTGGTGGCACATTTGATCTTTTACCAAAAATGGAAGCTTTGCTAAAACAAGGAGAGGATGTAATTCTTGATTGCACATTCGTGTCAGTTGATAAAAGAAAACCATTCATTGATCTTGCGAAGACACATAACTGTTCGATTCATTGTAAATGGATGTCAACAAGCATAGAGGATTGTCAAATTAATGCATTATGTCGCATGATGGATGTACACGGTCGTGTGTTTTTAGATAAAGATGCGATGAAATCAGTTAACGATCCACATGTTTTTCCAATTTCTGTCCTTTTTAAAATGAAAAAAGATTTTCAAAAACCAAAAACTGAAGAGGGCTTCTTGTCAGTTGAAGAAATTAAGTTTGTTAGAAAGTATAGGAAAGACTTTACTAACAGGGCTCTTTTTTTAGATTATGATGGTACACTCAGAGAAGTTACTCAAAGTGCCGCTTATGAATATCCAGTTAAAATCTCAGACATTGTTGTAAAAACTGAATTAGTTCCACTTTTAAAAAGATATCAATCGCTTGGATATAAATTGTTGGGTGTTTCAAATCAATCCGGTATTAGTAAGGGACACTTAACCAATAATGATGCAGAAATTTGTTTTAAAGAAACAAATAAACAATTAGGATTAGATATTGAGGTTGCCTATTGTCCACATCGTATTCCTCCAGCAATTTGTTACTGCAGAAAGCCTCAAGTTGGATTAGCCATACCGTTCATCTATAAGTATCAAATTGACATCCCAAATAGTCTTATGGTTGGAGATATGACTTCTGATACAACGTTTGCAAATCGATTAGGAATGAATTTTATGCATATCTCAGATTTCGAGAATCAAGACCTAAGTTCAATACGTTGAAGATAGAAAGTTGATGTATAATAAACTTATTAAGACCATAACCAAGTAATCACCTTATGATAAAAATGAAATTTGGACTTTTTTGGTCAGGATCAAAATTGTCATTCTTACGTTATATGACGTTTTACACATTGCGCTATTTTCACCCAGATGCAGAGATTGAGTTATATATACCAAAAACATGTAAGAAACATGCAAAATGGGGTATTGAAAAGCAAGATTTTCAAAATTATTCTGGTCCATGCTGTTTAAAGCAGTTGGATCAATTAAATATTAAAATCATTAACATTGATTTATTCCCAACATATGCCCCAAATTATCAATCGGATTTTTTCAGATGGTGGTGGCTTTATAATAATGGTGGTTTCTATTTAGACACAGATCAATTAATTTTACGTAATTTTTCAGACTTACCATTAGACGTTGATTTAATTTACAGTATGTATAAAGCAAATTCTTGTGGAATATATTCGCCTGTTGGCGTTATTGGTTCATCAAAAAAGAGCCCAATAATTAAGACAATAATGGACGAGATTGCTACACATTATGATGAATCAAATTATAATAGTGCTGGTCCATTTATGTTTTCTAAGTTAATGACATCTAATCAGGAAGATTGGGAAAAAAGTCATAAGCTATACAACACTCCTTCTTTCTACTTTTATCCAATGCAAGAGTCTTATTTGGTTTATAAGCTGTATAATGATTTTGTTTATATTAACCAAGAATCGTTTGCATTACATTGGTTTGGTGGACATCCAATGAGTCAAGAATTTAATAATAAATTCGATTATGATTTTTTACTAAAGTCAAATGATACGATTAGTTCTATTTTAAGGAAAATGATGTGAAAAAGATTTTATTAGTTGCAGATCAACCCGGATGGATATTTGAACGACACTGTATTGAATTGAAAACTCGTTTAACGGAATTTCATATCGATATTGTTTTTAGAAAGCATAACGTTCCAGAATTATCAAAAAATTATGATCTTGTTTATGTTTTAGATCCAATTCCACTTTCATATGGTTATCCACCACAATCAAAAACGATTATTGGACTTCGAAACGAGTTCTTGTATAGAGAACATCCAAATGGGGCAAAAGGCTTATATGAGTATGGGTTTCCGGGACGGTGTGTATCTATAAAAGATAAATGTTTTATTTTTCATGTCGTTAATAATCGTCTTATGAACGTTTTTAAAGGCGTTGTGGACGACAAACCATTGTTACTAGCTCAGCATGGGGTTAGCATGTCTGTCTTTAATAGAGATCAACACAAGCGTATTGACGGCGATATTCTAAGGGTTAGTACATCCGGCAGAGGTTCTGCTAATAAAGGGTTTTCGATTGTTGAAGAAGCGTGTAAAGAATTAGGCTTAATTTCGCTTACTACGCAATATGGTGATAAGAAATTGCCAAAAGAAAAGATGCCAGAATTTTATAGCAACGCAGACGTTCATGTATGTATGTCAAAGACGGAGGGATTAAATAATCCTATTTTAGAAGCTGGTGCAATGGGTGTGCCTGTAATTTCGACAGATTCTGGTGCAGCTACAGAAATGATTAAAGATAAAGAATCTGGGTTTATTATTGGTAGAAATAAGCAAGCATTAAAAGAGGCTTTAATGTTAATGCAAGATAAATCTTTGAGGGAGAAATTAGGAAACAATTTATATTTAGAGATTAAAAATAATTGGTCTTGGGACGTTAAAATCAATGATTTTAGAAGCATGTTTGAGGTGGCGTTAAATGCAAAATTTTGATAAATTTTTTAATGGAAGTAGATTGTCGCTTGTTTTAGAAAAGGCGAAAACGTTATCAAAAGCAGAATGTCAAGCAATTTATCTTTATTTTATTAGACATAGTCCGAGAACTATTCTTGAATTTGGAACACAATATGGTTGTTCTACAAGGGTTTTTTTAGAAATTTCTAAGTGGTTAGAAATACCAATTCAACTTCATTCTTGGGATGTTGTTGACACTATAAAAGAGAATTGCGTTAGCAAGGCAGATTTTATTTTTCACAAAGAAGACATTACTGGAAGTGAAGAAGAAATTATTCATGAATATAAGCCTGATTTAGTTTTTTTAGATGCTCATCCATATGCTTTGACAAAAGGACTAATTTCATCATGTTTACGAAACAAAGTTAACTTTTTATGTCATGACGTAAGCAAAAAGATATATGATAGGGCCAAAATAAGGTCAAATAATTTTACGAATTTTGCTCCATCAACTATGGCTGAATGGGAGTTATATTTGTTGTGTGAATTGATCAATCCAATTTTGCTCAACGAAGACTTTTTTGAGGATAATGAAGTTAAAGTTACTTGTTTTCGTGAAAGATTTGGATTAGCTATAGTGGAGAATAAATATGCATGACAGTTCAATGGAACGGATGAAAGAGTTTGTAGCGCAATATTTAAATACAAATATAAAAATTAACGTTTTAGATGTAGGAAGTTGTTGCAAACATAAAAGTCAAAAATCATATCGCGAATTATTTGATAATGATAATTGGTCGTATTTTGGACTTGATTTGGAAGTAGGGAATAATGTTGATATTGTTGCAAAATCACCCTATGATTGGGATATTAATTTAGAGTTGTATGATGTTGTTATTTCTGGTCAGTGTTTAGAACACGTTAAGGACACAAAAGAATGGATTAAACAAATAGATAAGTATTTAAAGCCATCTGGACTAGTTTGTATAATTGCTCCATGGAGGTGGAGACAACATAGATATCCAGTAGATTGTTGGAGAATCTTGCCAGATGGAATGGAATTTTTGTTAAAAGACGTTTGTGGTTTTGAAATTATAAATATTTTTATAAAAGAAGATGATTGTATTGGAGTTGCAAGAAAAAAATGAGTTTAAGTAAAATAAAAATTTTATTATTAAATGTTAATAGGTCTGGTTGGCATAGTGGGAATATGATTTATGACATGTTATCTGTTCAAAATGCATGTGATACAAAAATTTATGGACCCGGTTGGGATGGATATACGACAACTGATATGTCAGAAATAATTAAAAAGTTATATGGTGACGATAAGCCAGACTTTATTTATAGTTATTTTACCCCAAATGAAAAAGTTGGGCAAATTTATATTGATCACTATAAAATACCATCTAATTTACAAAATTTTCCCACTAATTTTGACCAAGTAAAAGGCATTATTAAGGTTTTTGCATTAAGTGATTTTTGGGCAAGAAAACCTAGACAGTTTAGTCGAGACTTAGTAAATTCTGGATTTAACTATTGTTTTTGTTGTTTTACTCCTCCTTATTCTAATCCAAGAGATTTTTATAGTTTTTTTGACAATGATATACAAAAACAAATAAAGTTTTTTGCTCATCCAAGATGTGTTGATAAAGAATGTTTTAAAGACTATCAGTTAGATAAAAAATATGACATTATTACGTTAGGGGCTATGTGGAGATTCTATTCTTATCGTGTGTGGATGAAAGATTATTTAACAAAAAATGATAGAGACATGGGAATTAGGTATCAAAATTTTGGTCATTGTGGATTTAACTTTGGTCATAATGACTTTGTAAGAGAGAAATACGCAATGGAAATTAATCAATCAAAAATGATGGCTAGTTGCGGTGGTAGATATCATCTGGCGTATAATAAAATTTTTGAATCTATGGGATGTAATACACTATATATTGGAGAAAAGCCATATGGAGAAGAAGAGTTGCATTTAAAAGATGGTTTCAATTATGTTTCTGTTACTAAAGATAATTTTAGAGATAAGGTCATATATTATGCGACATGTGACAATAAAAGAAATGAGATTATAAAAAACGCTTATGATACATTTTTAAAGTATCACACAATTGAGGCGCGTTCTCAAGATTTTGTTAATTTGTTGGAGAGTTTAAGTTGAAAATATGTGTAAAGAGTGATAATGCTGGCTGGATAATAGATAATATCTCAAAAGACTATAAGAAATATTCTAAACATAGTATCGTTAGAGAAGAACACGCTGACCTCGCATGGCACATTAATTTATTTGGCTTTAATACTGTTTGTAAAAAGAACATTGTTTATATTCACCATATAAATGAATTAAAACTTAATTTATATAATTTTAAGTTATATAATACAGCTGATGCTTGTATTGTTCCAAGTTTAAAAACCAAATGTGTTGTAGAAAAATATTTAAATATTCCAATTTATCATTTTCCTCAATGGATTGTTTCTTCTAGTATTCTTGCTCCAGATGATGAAAAAGTTAAAAAATTAAAACAAAAAATTGGTGATAAATATTTTTTAATTGGATCTTTTGTGAAAGATGGTGATGGTAAAAGTGGGAAAAATCCAAAGTTAGTTAAAGATCCAGATAAATTTATTTCAATTGTAAAAGCAGTGAATAACATTATGCCAGTTAAAGTTGTATTAGCTGGGTACGCAAGGCAATATGTCATTTCGCGCTTGCAAAAAGAAAAAATTCCATTTGAATGTCTTCAAAGATATCCAAATATTTCTGATTTATATAATTTAATCGATTGTTACTTGGTTACATCTAAGGTAGAAGGTGGACCACAATCTGTATATGAAGCCTCTTATTGGAAAAAGAGAATCTTTTCAACAGATGTTGGCGTTGCATCAGAAGTTTTACATCCTACTTGTATTTGTGATAGCGTGCATGATTTTGTTAAAAGAATAACATCTGATGAATATGATTTAGAATACAATTATAAGAATGTGATTAACAATCATACATATCAAACTGTTATTCCAAAATTAGATAGTTTTTTTGAAGAATTTATGGAGAAATAATATGATACACGATAAGAAAAAATGGGACAATACGAAATGGCCACCAAATTTGTGGCTACAAAATCCAGAATGGCAAATGGAATATTTACGAGCATCCTCTGTCATTTCAGATAAGTATAAATTCATTTTTATTCATATTACAAAAAACGGTGGACACTCAATGGCAAAAGCTATTTTTGAACCATTAATAGAAGATGCGATATATTCAGCAGATTTAGATCACCTATATTGTGACGATTACTATAAAGATTATTTTAAATTTACATTTGTCCGTAACCCTTGGGATCGCATGGTTTCTAGTTGGTCATATAAGTTGTCATACTTTTATAAAGGTAAGGATTTTAAAGATTTTTTGCTCAATTATGCATGGGATGAAAATGGAGCACCAACAAATAAACACTGGCTAGATCAACATTATCACACTCACTATAAAGGCAATCAATTTGTTGATTTTATTGGAAAATTTGAAAATATTTATGATGATTGGGATATAGTATGTCAAACAATTGGATTAAAATATGATCTTCCTCATAAGAATGAATCAAATCATGATAAATATCAAAAATATTATGATCAAGAAACGAAAGAAATTGTAGAATCACATTATGCGAAAGATATAGAACTTTTCAATTATAGGTATGAAAATGAATTATGAGCAGATATGCAAACAAATATTCAATGGGAAGTCAGATATTGAATCAGTATTAACTGAATTGTTAAAATTTGATAATTTTTTATATTCAAAGATTAGTCAGGCAGCAGTTCAATATGGAAACGGAACACATCCGAAACACAGATTAACAAAATATCACGATTTTTTTGTTAATAATGTTAATGAAAACGAATCTGTTCTTGATTTAGGGTGTGGAAGAGGCGATGTTACTTATGACATATCCAGAAAGACAAAGAATAAAGTTATTGGGCTAGAGCTGAATCGTCATAATATTTCGTATGCAAAAAATACGTATAGGAATGAAAATTTATCATTTATTTGTGGAAATATTTACAAAGATATTCCAAATGAAAAATTTGATGTAATCGTTATGTCTAATGTATTAGAGCACTTAAAAAATAGAAATGAATTATTATCAATGGTTTTGAAAAATACTACTCCTTCTAAGGTTCTATTAAGGGTGCCGCATTTTGAGAGAGAATGGATAGTTCCAATTAAGAAAGAACTTGGGATTAATTACTTATTAGATTCAACCCATGAGATTGAGTACACATATGATGAATTTGTAAATGAATTAGAAAAATCAAATTTAATTGTCTATTCTTCAAGAATTAATTGGGGTGAAATTTGGGCAGTTTGTAAATTAAGGAGTATTTAGTATGTTAATTTCAGTGATAATGCCAGTTTATAATAACTATGGGTTTTTAGAGCGATCAATCAATAGTATTTTAGAACAAACAGTACAAGAGTTGGAATTAATAATTATTGATGATGGTTCTACACAACCAGTTGAAGAAATTATTAATAAGTTTAAGGATGATAGAATTATTTTCTTGAAAAATAGTAAAAACTTGGGAACACCTAAAACGTTAAATAATTGTTTAGATAAAGCTAGAGGAGATTTTATTGCTCGTCAGGACTCTGATGACGTTAGTCTTCCAACGCGCTTTGAAGAGCAACTAAAGTTGTTTAAAAATAACGTAGGAGTTGTTTCAACGTATGGAAATGCTATTGACCCTAAAGGGAATATAAAAGCTTGTACTTATTTGGACGTAACGGTTAAAACTGACCCAAAAGTGATCAAAGAGAATATGCTTGAAAGAGGTGGAAATTATATTCTTGGTCCATCAGCAATGTTTTCAAGGGCTGTTTTTGAGAAGATAGGGTATTACGACGAGGCTATTGGTTGTGGCGCAGAAGATACTAACTATTGGTTGCGAGCATTACAATTTTTTGATTTAGATGTTGTAAAAAAAGAACTGTTCTATTATAGAATTAATCCAAATTCAATGAGGCTTTTTCAAAAGGATCAATTTGGTAATGGTCCACAAGGTAAAGTTGCAAGACGAGAATGGATTTTTGAAAGGTCAAAAACATATACCTTCATTCATGAAAGAGAAGATTAATGGCGATTAGAAAAAAAGTTTATATGCTTCCATCGTGGACTGGTTCGGCAGAACATATGATGAATTTATTTATTAGACAGACTCCAAGTCAGTCTGGAATTTGGAAAGACATAGAAGTAACTTCTAATCTTGAATTGGCTGATTTCCATGTTCAAATGGACAAGCCTAAAAATCCTCTTGTTAATCCGTCTAAAACTATTTATATGAATTGGGAGCCACCTAATAAAATGGGGCATTATCTGTGTGACGACTATGAGGTAAAAGGAAGAATTTTATTTAAAGATTTTGGGTTTCCTTGTATGTGGTTTTTAGATTACACTTATGATGAGCTAAAACAATTAGAATATCCACTTAAGAAGAAGAAAATCTCTTGTGTATTATCTGACAGAATAAAGTGTGAGGGACATCGTATTCGTCATCGATTTTCTAAGCATATGTGCGATATATGTCAAAATGATATTGACATGTATGGATCGGTAAAGAACTTAGATATGTTTAAGGGTATTTTGGTTCAAGAAGCAAATGAATTAACACGGTTAGGTAAAAGAGGTAATTTTTTAGATAAAACAAAAACTATTTTTAATTACAAATATCACTTATGTATGGAAAATTCTCAAGTTGTAAATTATTTTACTGAAAAAATAACCGATGCATTATTAATGTGGAGTATTCCAATTTACTGGGGTTGCCCAAATATTTTCGATTTTTTCTTAGAAAAGTCTGTAATTACTTTTGATGCTACAAATATTAATGAGGTTTTTAGAATTCAAAAACATATAGATCAGGAGCTAGATGAGCAAACGATTGCTGCAATTGCATTTGATAGGCATAGAATTTTAGATGAATATAATTTTTGCAATATTTTAGATAAATTCATTAAGGAGAACCTATGAATAAATGGCTTCAACATCCTGTGACATTAAAGATTTCAGAATTTTTAAAAATTAACAATTTTACCGGGAATGTTCTAGGAATTGGTTCTTCTGCGCAACCAAAAGACATGTTAAATCTTCCTTATTTTAAGCAAGAAGCAAAAGCGTTTAACTTAATTGGGATAAATATTTGTGGGGCATTTGGAAAATATGATAATTTTGAAGTGTTCAATGTTAATGCACATAACACTCCATTTTCTAATCAATATTTTGATATTATTTTGTGTAATGCAATGTTAGAGCATGATCCAGAATTTTGGAAGACAATTAAAGAAGTAAATCGCATATTGAGAAATGGTGGACTATTTATTGTCAATGTTCCCGGTTATATTAATCTTAAAACTGACACAGAAGAATCAACTCTCACATATAAAGTTCATGGATTAGATTATTACAGGTTTAGCGAAATGTCAGTTAAGGATGTTATAATGTTTGGGATGAAAGATGTAGTTATTAATAGTATTTTAATACCTCCTAGAATAATAGGGTGTGGTAAAAAATGAACGAAGAGATAAAAAAACTGAAACATAGTGAGAATTGGTTTGGATTTAGATCTTTTTATGATATAATCATAGAAAAAGATTATTCAATATGTGCTGAAATAGGAGTTTGGAAGGGACACTCAATAATTTATCTTGCTCAAGGATATAAAAAAAGAAACATTGATATTAGCATATATGCGATTGATTTGTTTGACAAGTGGGAAAGCGAAAATGAAAGCGTCAAGAGTCACATTCCATTTATTTATGACATCTATAATGAAAACCTAGAAGATTCAGGAGTGAGAGATATCATAACAGATGTTAAAGGGTGTTCGTGGGATGTAGCGTCTCAATTTAAGGATAGTTTCTTTGATTTTGTGTTTATAGATGGAGATCACTCATATAGTGGAGTATGCAAAGACATTAATGCTTGGTTGCCTAAAGTAAAATATGGTGGGATAATAGGAGGGCATGATTATTTTAATGCAAATGGTGTAAAACAAGCAGTAAATGAATTAATTGTTGATTTTAAGTTATTAAATGATTCAGGTGTTTGGTATAAAGAGATACTATAGTTTTTTCATGGAGTAAAAATGGAATTTATTTGTTATTATGAAAATGCCAGATTTGCTTATTTAAGTGACCATTTTAAGAAAAATGGATTTAAACAAGTTGGTAATCACATTGATGGGATGAGAAAGGTTGCAGTGTTTATAGAAAAGGATTTTAATTTTTATATTGATTGTATTGACAGAGAGTATCCTAATTCAGCACATGGCACTGTTAAGCACGCTAATGGAAAACCATTTTTATACTTCAAAACGGCATATTCTCCAATAGAGTCAAAAAATATTATTAATATAATTGAGAATGGAGGAGGTACTATTGAGCCCTTTTTTAAATGGTGTGGTGCGAATTTAAGTGATGGCTTTTTTAAAGAACTTTACCCTGTCAGAAAACAATTTATAAAATTACAAAGAGAGAGTAAAAAGTTATATGACATAGGCTATTGTTGTAGTTTTACAAATCATGCTGTAAAAAAAGTGTCTGAGTTAAGGATGGATTTTTATAATAAGTTTAAAAATCAATTAGGTGATAAGTTTTTTCACAATGAGAAGTTAAAATATAAAGATTATATTCAAGAAAGTTTAAAGTGGAAATTATCATTTAATTGTCCCGGCGTTGGAGAATATACGTCTAGAATGATGGACTCTAGTTCAATTGGAATTGCTCCATTATTAAGAAAAACTACATATGATAATGCGATTAGCTGGAAGCGTTATTTTCCAGAAATTGATTTTGAATTAGATAATTGGCAAAATGAGCTAAGTAATATTATTGATAATTACAAAGAGTGGGGAGATAAGAGTTTATATTATTATGAAACACACTGGTCATCGCAAGCAATATTTAATTATTTAATGAATAGAGTGACCGAATTTAAGGAGAAATTAAAGTGACAGGCATAATGGAATTAATACATGAGGTAAATCCATATAAAGATTTTGATCAAAAAGGGTTTATGTTGGATTTACAGGGGTGGAATTCGAATTCAAAAATTTTTTATGATTTAATTAATGAAAAACGACCGAAATTAATTATTGAAGTTGGGACATGGAAGGGGTGTTCAGCCATTCATATGGCGAAATATATTAAAAATAACAAGATAGATTGTCAAATTTTATGTGTCGATACTTGGCTTGGTGGACTAGAACATTGGTTACAAAAAAACATAAAAACAAGACCATGGTATCAATATTTAAATTTAAAAAATGGATACCCATCATTGTATTATCAATTTATATATAATGTAATAAAAAGTGAGTTGCAAGATATTATTGTTCCATTTCCAAATACTTCTTTAATTGCTGCAAGGTTTTTAAAAAGAAACGACATTAAGGCTGATTTAATTTATATTGATGGAAGTCATGACGAATTAGACGTTTATCTTGATTTAGTCAATTATTTTGACTTATTAACAGATGATGGGATTATATTTGGTGATGATTACGCATATCAGTCAGTTCAAAGTGCATTAGAAAAATTTTGTCTTGAGAAAGAAGTTTCTGTTGTAGTAAAGGAAAAACAGCCATGGGTTATTAGAAAAGCGAAAAAACAATAATGCAATTATCAATTATAATTCCAACATATCATTCTAAAGAATTAATCACAATATGCATTAAGTCTTTTGAAAAATTTAAACCGTCAAATTTGTCAACAAAATATATTGTAGTTGAAAATTCTAGTGATACGTCATATAAGAAATTGGTTCAGTCCCTAGCAAATAATGTTTTGTGGATTAATAATGAAACGAAAGCAAGAGGATCGAAGGCAAACGCTGAGGGGTTAGAAATAGGACTTAAATATGTGAATGAAGAGTTAGTATTTTTAGCCCATTGTGATATTTGTTTAACAAGTCATTTATTTTTAGAAATAATGTTTCAAAGAATTCAAGATGGCGATCAAGCTGTAGCATTTTTATGTGATAGAGCAAGAATACAAGCAATGCACATTCTTGCTCTATTGGCAAAGACAGAAATAGTTAAGAAATCCGATTTGCAACCAAAATATCATAATGGTAAGCAAATATTGGATGTTGGAGACGGCATTACGCAATACTGTAGAGAAAATGACATTAAATATTCTTCACTAGATAACACGTACAATAATCCTGAATTGGAGCGGACATTGTCAGAAAAGTTTAAAAAACTTAGCGGGATGCCAAGATGTGTTTATAATAATGAAGTTTTATGTATGCATTTGGGACGAGGAATTTTGAAAACTGAAGGAAAGTATAACAAACCAAATCGTGTTTTATTTCATGAATGGGTTCAATTGTGTGAGGAAATAATAAATGAAGCTGGCGATCAATAAAGCAGTTGTAAATGGACCATGGGGTGGTGGAAATCAAATTCTTATGTTGTTAGTTAATTATTTTAAAAAAATGGGGATTGATGTTGTTTATAAGCTAACAAAAGACGTTGATGTTATTTTAATTATGGATTCACGACAACAAAGTAGTTTATTTTCTTTCAATGATATTAAAAATCATAAAGCGAAAGTTGTGCAAAGAATTAATGATACGGGATCACATCGTAAGAATGACAAGAAGAGAGACGGAATAATGTTAGGCACGAACAAGATAGCAGATAGAACTATTTTTATTAGTGAGTGGGTCAAAAACTATTATTGTCAACTTGGTTTCTCTGGCAATGGAGTAGTTATTAATAATGCAGCGGACAGAAACATTTTTAAACCAATTTCTATAGTACGTCAAAAAAATACTCCAATACGGATAGTTACTCATCATTGGTCTGGGAATGATAGTAAAGGATACGATTTTTATAAAAAGATTGACGATTTTTGCGATAAAAATAGAGATATATCAATTTTCCGTTTTATAGGAAAAACTCAATATGTCCAAAATTTTTCCAGTTATTGCGATAAAATTGGTGTAAAAAAATATGTTGAAATACCATCTTATTTACAGTCTCAGGATCTTTATTTAAGTGCATCGTTATTTGAGGCTGGAGGATGCCATATTGTTGAAGGAATGGCGTGTGGACTTATCCCTTTGGTTAGAAAAGGAGGAGGAGGAACTGAAAGCTATTCAGAACACTTTAATTTTACGTTTAGTTCATTTGAAGATTTACAAACAATTATAATTGATTTATATAACGATTATGATTTGTTTTTAGAAAAACGTGAGAATGTGATTCAAAATTACACATATACATCTGAAGATATGTGTAAACAATATTTTAATGTTATTTGTAATTAGGGACAATAATGAAATACAAAGGAAATCCAAGATCAAAATCTAGAAATGTTTTTCATCATGTTGTTAATGATTTTATTTCAGATGAAAACTTTGTTTATTTTATATCGTTTCCAAGGACTGGAAGTCATTGGTTTAGGGTCTTTATGGAGTTATACACTGGTATGCCTTCGTTAGTTCAGTCTTTTACAATACGTCAACCAGAATCATTTTGGTCATATCATCGTCATGACAAAGACTTAAAAGAAATTAATGGTGTAAAAAATGTAATTTATTTATATCGTGACCCAATTAATACAATTTATTCTCAAATTTCTTATGAAAATGAAAGTATAGAGGACTCTTTAGAAAAATACATAGAAATGTATTCTAATCACTTAATTAAATGGATTTTTAATAATAAAGCAGAGAACATAGTTTTTCTTACATATGAAGGTTTAAAAAGTGACTATATGAACCAAATAAAAAATGTTTTATTATTCTTGCAATTAGTTTATGGTGATAACAAATCCTTTTTAATAGATGAATATAGAATTTCTAATTGTTACAACAACGTTAAAAAGAAAACGATTAAGCAGTTAACTGGTGAATCACAGAATGTTATTAATTTAAAGCCAGAATATGAAAATAATAGAGATCTATTCAAATTGAAATATTCAGAATATATTTTAGATAGATTTAAGTCAATCGATAAAAGGCTGAATTTATGGACAGCATAATATCAAGAAAGTTTGTTTCATTATATGGCGAAGATTTTTTGTTGAGATTATTCATACACAACATCCATTAGACAATAATGGGAATATTGTTAAAAAAATTAATATTGTAACTAAAATATAAAAAGGTACAGGTTATGAGATTAGCCCCAGAATTAAGTCATTTACAAAAAGAACAAGAAATTAAAAAATATGCCAAGATTTATGATTTAAATTTTTTGGTTGAAACTGGAATTTTTGAAGGAAAAATGATCTCTGGCACACATAACTTTTTTGAGCACATTTATTCTATTGAATTAGAAAAAAAGTATTATGACTCAGCAGTAGAAAAATTTAAAGGGTTGCCAAATGTCTCGATTTATAATGGAAATAGTGTTGACGTATTAAAGACATTAGACATTCTTAAAAATGAGCGATGCTTAATTTGGCTTGATGCACATGATGGAAAGCAAAGTCCAGCATTAGAAGAACTTGAAGTAATTTTTGATATGTCAAAGCAAGAACATGTTATTTTAATTGACGACATGAGGAATTTTAATATTCGTGAAGGATATCCAGACATTAGTAAGTTAATTAATTTAATTGTTAGAAAAAGGGCAGAGTGGTCAGTTTTGATAAATGATGATATCCTTAGAGCTGGTAGGTTATTGGACGAAGAATAAGAATAATATTGATGGAGGCGAATTATGTTTGAGATGAAAGAATTTAATGTGGCCATTAATAAACCTGAACCTGCGCCTGTAACTACGGGGGAAGAAATACCAAAAACTTTGGACATTTTTCAACGGACAGAATCTCAGTTTTTACCAGACGGTAAATCTGTTACAGATTTAACCGAGGATGAAGCGGCACAAGTTAAAAGACAATATCGGTTTGATCCTTATAAACCCGGAATTTACCAAACAATTACTGGTTTTGGAAATATGATAAACTAATATTTTTATAGTTTATCCAAAGCAATTTTATTGCTTGACTGTATAATAGACAAAAAAAGAGCATTGGAGGTATTTATGGAAGAAACTAGGGGCGTTTTGCTTTTTAATAGGGGCGACAAATGTATCGTTCGAGCTATTGTTGCCTTATATACACTAAGACAACATTGGAATGGACCAGTAACTTTTTTTCTAGAAGATCCCTACCCACATTCATTTGATGATGTTTGTGCATATTTTAATGTAGACGTTGTTCATTGCGAACAAAATGTTAATGTCAAAGCATTAGTACGAAAAACAGAGCTATTCGCAAATACTCCATATGATAGAACACTTTGGTTAGATGCTGATACAATTGTTGTTGGTCCGATTGACGAAATGTTTGACTATTTAGATCATTGTGATTTAGCCATTCCACATTTTGCAGGGTGGTGGAGTGATGGCAGGTCTATCGCAAAAAGAATTAAGCGCTATGAGGGCATTGCAGAGCAAAAGTATATTGATAAGGCGTTAGAACATCATCCTGCTATTAATACTGGTGTTTTTTCTTTTAGAAAAGGAATGAAGTTCTTGTATGATTGGATTTCTTTGGCGCAAAAAGGTGATGGAAAAATGTTTATTCCAGATGAAGTTGCATTTCAGGTTTTATATCCATCATATGATAGAATTTATATCGCCCCACTTAAATTTAATGTTAGCGTTAAGCATGACCCAAATACAGAAGATCAAAGAATTGTCCATTTTCATGGGCAAAAACACGTTTTAGATATTAAGAAATGTGATTTATGGAAAAATGTTTTTGAGCAGATGTGCCAAGAAAATACAGCCAATATTAATGCATATTTACAATATGCAGATAAGCGTTTATCAATGTATTTGCGCTCTAAAGGCAAGAGCGACGATGTTACTATTGTTACTGCTTGTGATGAAAAATATGTCGAATTTTTGAGGTTGACCTATCCAAATTGGCGCAAGTATAAGAAAATTGATAAATATCCAGTTATGATTTTTGTACATGGAATTCCACTAGACGACCAAAGATTAGATTTCTTAAAGCAGCCAAATGTTACATTAATCCCTTGGCAATTTCCTTCTGCGGAAACACATAGAGAAGAAATGTTAAGTGCTTTTGTTTTTGGAACCGCAGAAAATGTAAAAACCACTTATTGGTTAAAACTTGATTGTGATAGTTTTGCAACTGATGACAGACCGCTATATGATGAACAAATGAAAAACTATGCATATTGTGGACACAAGTGGAGATATAGTAGACCTGAACATATTAAGAAACTTGACGAATGGGCTAAGGGACATTGGAAACCAAAATTAAAGAATGCAAAACCAATGATGAATGAGGGTCGGATAGAAGGGAATCGTTTCTATCATAATACCAAAAGAACGATTTCATTTATTCAGTTACATAAAACAAAATTTACAAAGTTTTGTGTAAGCCTTTTAAGAGAAAAAAAGTTGCCTATTCCAAGTCAAGATACCTATATGTTTTTTGTATGTAATCGTTTTGATCCACATCTTGGTGGAACTGCAAACTTCAAGAGGCACCACGGTTTTACACAAGGGAATAGTAGAAGAGGCGTTAGTGAATTAGCTACAAAGCTAAGGCAAGTAGAGCTTACGAACGGGTACTTAGACGATAATGCAAAGATTATTTGTAATGACGCTGTAGGTACCATTATAGATGAAAATGAAACATCAGAGGCGCTTTTAGTTAATAACGAGGTTAACGAGAGCAATGAGGAGGTTAATCAGGATGTTTCTGTAGAGATTAGAGAAGTATAATGTATTTAACAAATAGAGAAATTCATGTTATTGGAATTCAGAGGACTGGACAGCACGCAATTACTTCGTGGCTTATAGGGCATTTTGAAAGTGTTTGTTACAAGAATCACATGAGTCAAAAAGGTTCTAAAAAAACTAGTATTGGAATTGAACCACCATTCTGGTACTTTTCTCCAAGCGAAAGAGATAGTTGGGAAGTCGATACATCTGAGTTAATTTTACCAAATCAAGAAGCTATAATTTTAGGCACTGAATTAATAAATTGCGAAATTGGATTAAATCCGAACTTGTCAAAACAAAAATTAGACATAGCTAAAAGAAGTGGTTTTGAAAAGTTTAGCAAGAAACAAAATCACATTTTAGTAATTCGCAATCCTTACAATCATTATGCTAGCGTGTTAAAATGGAGAAGAAATAAAATTTTGTCTCCTTATTCAACATTTTCTTCATCTTGGATCGATATGGCAAGAGAATGTCTTGGTGAAACGAATTTAATACAAGGTCCAAAAACAGTTGTTAATTATGATTTGTGGTTTTCCTCACAAGACGAAAGAAAAAGAATTGCTAATGAGTTAGAGCTAAATTTTACAGATAGAAGATTAAATATTGTGATGAAAATTGGAGTTGGCAAATTATGGGGAAGTAGCTTTGATGGGATGCATAAAAAGCATGAAGCACAAGATATGAATGTTTTAGAGAGATGGAAACGAGTTGCACAAGATGAAAGATTTATTAGATTATTAAACAACGAAAGCGTGTGTGATCTTGCGAAAAAATTTGGATGGGAAAAGCCACTATGAAAAGAAATTTTATTCGTGCATTATGGGGCAATGTTGCGCAGCACCGTAATGGAAAAATACAAAAAGAAATACTAAATACTAAAGAGTCATTTCCATTTGTTATTTATACGTTTGGAACAGAGAATCATAAGTGGTTAATTGATCATGGTTTCACCTCTCGCTTAGTTTCTGATGAGGCTATTAAATGGGATTTAGAAACGATGATGTATCGACATAAATTAGAAGTCTTTAAATATGCTTTAGAAGATTTTGATGAGATTGTGTTTTTAGATTGGGATTGTTGTCAAGTGAAGCCATACTATGATGTTTGGGAAACTTTAAACAAAAAGGAATCGTTTCAGGCTAACTTGTTTCAGTATAGGACAAAGAAGTGTCTTTGGAGAGATAAAGACCTTAGAAAAGTGACAAACGGAGGATTTGTTTATATTAGAGATAAATCGATTCCAGATATTATTATAAAATTATGGGAAGAGTTACGAATATGGGTTTTAAACAAAGAGAAGGAACGAAGATCTAGGGGCTTAGAACTTCGGTTTAGAGAGCAGAGTTTAATATATGATGATGAACCGGCAATGTCAAAATATATTGATTTATTTTGTGGCGAATGGTGTGGAGCAGATAAGTATTGGAATTTATTTGAACCAGAAGTCTGTAACTTAAGTAGAAAATCAGTTTATGATGCTGATAAGTTAAATTCAAAAAATAATATTTTTATTCACAATTTGTAATAAGGGAGAATTTTTATGAAAAGCGGTTTTGTACGAGCTTTGTGGGGGATTTATGATCATCAAGGAAGGCGTTTTTATAAAAGACGAACTAAGCATGATAAAGATATAAAGTTTTTAAAAATGAATCCTTATAAGCACGACTTTACTACTTATGTTTTTGGTGAAGATAATTATAAATATGTTTTAGATCAAGGCTTTAACGCTCGTCTTTTAGATAAGCGACCAATTGTTTGGGATATGGATAAAGAGCAATTTCGTCATAAGCTAGAGGTGTTTGATAAAGCTTTAGAAGATTTTGACGAAATTGTTTTTTTAGATTGGGATACTTCGCCTGTAACAAATATTCCTGAAAATTTTTGGGAAGTTTTACATGAAAAAGATGCGTTTCAAGCCACTTTAATACAATATAGAAGAAAAAAAGCATATTGGCGAAAAAGAACAGATACTCGTAAACTTACTTCTGCTTCCTTTGTTTATTGTAGAGATAAGACAATTACTTCTGGATTTATAAAGATGTGGGAAAATATCGGTCGTCCATGGTCAGAAGAACTTGCCATGTCAAAATATATTGATTCAATCAATGGTGGATGGAAAGATTTGGATTTTTATTGGGATCATCATGAACCTTATTGGTTTGCATTGCCAAAAAAATATTGGGCACATGATCCAGATAAAATTAGAAATGAGAAAAAAAGAATTTTCCATCATTTTGATTCAAATGAGATTAATAGGCTTTTAAATAGAAAAACAATAGTTTGGGAAAACAGTTTACAGTAAAAGGAGAATATATGAAACGAGGATTTATAAGAGCCCTTTGGGGCATTTATGCAAAAAAAGATCGCGTTATTAGAAGACGTTACCGTATAGATAAAGACATTACGAGAATCAAGAGCGTTAAAGCAGGAAATAAACATCCATTTGTCACATATGTTCTTGGAAAAGAGAATTATGAAGCGTTAGTTGCGCAGGGTTTTGATTGTAAATTAGTGTCGGATGAGCCATTTTTGTACGATATTACTAAATATCAATATCGTCATAAATTGGAATTAATCCGATATGCGATGGAAGAAGATGGGTATGACGAAATTGTGTATCTAGATTGGGATTGCATACCAATAAAACCAATTCCAGATAATTTTTGGGAAAAGATGAAAGAAAAAAGTGATTTTCAAGCAAATTTACAAATATATTATCGACGTAAATGCTTTTGGCGTGAAACAGATAAAAGAAAAGTTCCAAATGGAGGATTTTTATATATCGCTGATAAAACAATTCCGAGTAAAGTAATTTCAATATGGGAAAATCGTTTACGTCAAGATAATGACGAACCTGCATGGGCTAAATTTACGGACCAGTTGATAGATGGGTGGAAAGGCGAAGAAGTATATTGGGATAAATTTGAAGCAATGTTTTGTAATCTACATCAAGCATCATCTTTTACGCCTGAAAAATTAAAAGAAAAAGAATATGTGTGTTTTCGACATTATCAAGGTGGAGGTTCATGAAGGTTCATGAAGGCATTAACGATTGCTACATCGAATAGAAATCGCTTAGATTTAGATAGTGATAGTACTAAACTTTTTATTAAATCTTTAGAGAATCAAATCAATAAAGATTTTGAGGTAGTCATTGCTGATGGTGGTAGCAATAATGTTGAAGAATTAGATGTATTTTTTAAATTGAGAGATAAAGAGCCACAAATTAGAATTGTTAAGTTCCCAATTGGAGAGACGTTTGAAAGAGCAAGATTAAACAATGTAGGAGTTAGGAACGCAAACACTTCATATGTAATGACAACTGATGTAGATATGTTTTTTGCGAAAGACTTTATAGAAGAGTTGTTACAAACAGTTTCAGAAAAATATTTTGTAGAGTCAAGAACTTTGTATTGGAAAGGACCAATTGCAAATAAGATTTATCAGGGAATAATTGATCCATTTGCTGATTTGGACAAGTGTAAGATAGGTAGAATTAAGAAATCAACAACTGCGGGTGGTTGTCAATGCGCACATATGGATCTTTGGAACAAGGTTCGTGGATTTGATGAAAACTTTGTTGGTTGGGGATCAGAAGATTATGATTTATTAACCCGTATGGGTCGTGTAGCAGAAAAAGTTATTTGGTTGGGACAAAGTATAGAAACCATTAAAGTATTTCATCAACCACATCCAAAGCCGAATATACAATATGACTTAGAATGTCAAGAAAAAAATAAAAAATTATTAAATATGTCACAAAAAATACGTAAACATATTTCCGTTAATTCAAAAGGATGGGGCGGAATACTGGAAGCAGATAATGTATAATGTGTTAAAAATTGGAGGGAGTTCAATGCCAGAATACAGAAACCATGAGATATTAGACAGTCAAGAGAATATAATTAATAAATTTCTATCACAGAATAAATCAAATCGATACAGAGACAATTTCTTTCCATTTGTAATTAATCAATTTGGTTATGAGTTAGGCGCAGAAATCGGTGTTGATAAAGGTGAATTTTCATTTCATTTATTATCAAAAACAAAAATGAGAAAATTATTTTGCATTGATTCATGGGTTGACGAATTTGGCTCTAATTATCATAAAGTGGATTATAATACAAGTGGCAATGTTAGAATGGAAGAGGCGAACACTCGTTTACAAGAATTTATTGCCGTCGATAGAGCAGAACTAATTAAGGCAACTGGCTTGGAGGCATCAAAAGAAATTCCCAATGACTATTTAGATTTTGTTTATATTGATGGAGATCATAGTTTAGAAGGTATTTTTAATGACATTTATGCATGGACACCAAAAGTAAGAGTTGGTGGTATTGTTTCTGGGCATGATTACAAAGATGATGGAGATTCTGGCATTAAGGATTATTGGGGTCAACAGTTGCCATACCGAATTAAAACAGTTGTAGATTATTATGGTTTACGATATGGGTATCATGTTAATGCTGTTGGTGGAGTAATAAAAAGTTTTTGGTTTGTAAAGATATAAGAGGTTATTTATGTTATTAGAAATTTGTATTCATTGTTATAATTATCAAAAGAGATTGTGTTGGATGTTAAATTCAATACTTCAGCAAAAAGGTAACATACCGGAAATTATTATCTCATTATCATATGCGCCAGATAATGGAAATCCAACCACAGAAAGTGTTATTGAGTTTTTTAGGGAAAAAGGATTAAACATTATTGATGTAGTTTTAACAGAAAAAGAAGTTCCAAATAGAGCCATTCCTAGAAATAAAAGAGCATCAGAAAGCACTGCTGACTGGATTTTATTTGCAGATAGCGATATGGTTTATGATGCACATTTTTTTGAAGACATTTATTCAAAGTTACAACAAGACAAGTATAAAGACGAAACAAGAGTCTTTGGCGCAGACAGACACTCACTAGATATTCCTTTTTGTATTAAATATTTTGAAGAGGAAGAGAGAGAGTATCCTTGTATAATAGAAGATGTAGCATCTATACCAGAAAATTGGCCAAAACGTTGGGTCAGAGGTGGAGGTATAGCTGCAGGATATTTTCAGCTTGCAAACGTTCAAGCAATTAAGGATAAGGGTGGAGTATATTCTGGTCGAAAACGTGATTTATGGAGAAGAACAAAATCAGACCGTCAATTTAGAGTTCATATGGGAGGTCGAGTAGATTTGCCCGTATTGCCACAGTATCATTTAAATCATGATCGCGGTGGACCTGAAATTCAAAGGTAAATAGAAAGGCATTACTTTATGGTTAGAAGACGCAGTTTGCTTAAGGATAAGAACGATTTAAATACATTTAGACATCACAGAGATCGTCACATTGGTTTTTGTGTGTCAAATGAATATTATCAACAAACGCCATTCTTTTTTACGAGAGAATGCGCACAAATTAATTTAGTAGGACAATACAGGGGGGCATCTGCTTTTCTAATTTGTAATGGTCCAAGTTTGGTTAGTGGAGATTATGACTTGACATTGCTTAAGAGACCCGGTGTTATTACTTATGGAATCAACAATGGTCCAGCAACTATTAGACCAAATTTCTGGACATGTGTTGATGATCCTCAGCGTTTTTTAAAGTCAATTTGGTTAGACCCATGTATTACAAAGATAGTGCCACATGCTCACGCAGAAAAGCCAATCTTTGACAATGAAGAATGGCAAGAGATGAAAGAAGATGGGAATAAAATTCTTGTTGGCGATTGCCCAAATTGTATATATTTTCATAGAAATGAAAAATTTGAAGCTGAACGTTTTTTGTTTGAAGATAAACTTAATTGGGGAAATAGCGGAAACTTTGGCGGAGGACGAAGTGTAATGCTTCCATCTATTCGTATCTTGTTTTTGTTAGGCTTTAGGAAAGTATTCTTGTTAGGCGCTGACTTTAATATGTCAGAAGATTATACTTATCATTTTGACGAGCAAAGAGCAAAAGGTGCTGTAAAATGCAATATGAGCACTTATGCAAAGATGAAAGACGAATATTTTCCAAGTTTAAAGCCTTATTTTGACGAAGAAGGATTTGAAGTATATAATTGTAATCCTCAAAGTAATTTAAAGTGTTTTCCGTTTATTTCATATGCTTCTGCAATAGAAGAGGTTACTGGAAAATTAGGAAACGTAGATCATGAAAGAACATGGGGAATGTATTCAAAGCCAGACGAAAAAGATAAATGGAGAAATGAACCCGATGCAAATCAAAAGATTCATTTGAAAAATTTTACTAATCGTCCATCTGCTCCTGTAACTGAAGTTGTTTCACAAGTTAAAACAATGAATCCAGAAGGAAATCAATCCGTAAAACCTTTAGTTGTTTCACAAGAACCAGTTGTTAGGCAAACACAGCAGATTGCTCCTCCTGTTAAGCAAGACCCTCCTAGACAGGAGGCTTGTCAGATATCTACAACCCAAACAGCACCTCCAGTTGCACAACCAGCACCTAGACCAGTACCTAGACCGGTACCTAGACCGGTACCTCAACCAGTACCTCAACCAGTACCTCAACCAGTGCCTCAACCAGTGCCTCAACCAGTGCCTCAACCAGTGCCTCAACAAGCGGTTACAGTACTCCCAAAAAATGAAGCACAATTAGATAAACAAGTTGTTAATGTAATTCGACAGCAGATGGTTAAACCAATCGTACAAGAAATAACAGAGAGTCCGTCACCGCCTATTGTTGGTACTGTTAATCAACCAGCAGAAATAACGGGCAAGTTGATTAAGAGTCTTCCTTGTCGTTCAGATATAAAGGTAACAAAATGAATAAACCAAAATTACTAATTCATAAAAATGTTGGTGGCACTTTAGGAATGGACCACATTTTTCCTGCTCTTATTGAGAGTGACTTATTTGAGGTTGGATATCATGATGAATTTTTAAATACGACAAGAGGTGTTAGAGGGACTATCGTCTATTTTGAAAATAAAAAAGTTTACATAGACTTTTGGGAATATCCAACACCAACATTCACAAATGCTGTATATAAGGAAAAATTTGACTTAATTATTGCCTTACAATGTAATAATGTCACACTAAGTAGGGCTCAAAGATATTTAAAGCGTAAAAGAATGATGAATTTAGAAGATAGTGAGATGAAGGAGTATTTATCTAAAATTGTTCCATGGACCTTTTTCCCAAGTCGTATGTTTGTTCCATACATTGGACGTGAACAAGACTTGTTTTGTAATGACATTGAACGAGTAGGATTTTTCTGTGGTAAAAGCTGGAAAGTTCGTGGAAAAATAAGTAAATCATTACAAGGTCAAGGAATTGAGATTATTCATAGTAGCCAAGAAAGACGAAGGGGAAGACCATTAAACGACAAACAGTTTATTAGATATATGCAAACAAGTAAATATGGAATTGTTTTGGGCGGTAGGGCAAGTGCCGTTACTGACCAGAAGAATCGAAGAGAAGCAGATTATATGATGATGAAAAAGCCGTTGCTAATTAATTATCACCCATTTTATTATAACCAACTTGAAAATGGCAAACATTTTATTTTAATTGATGAAGAAACTGACTTGAATTCTCTTGAAGAACGGTATAATATAAATGAGATCGCAGAGAATGGGCACCAATGGTACTTAAATAATTTAACGCCTACTGGTGTTGCTAATGTGTTTAGACAAATTATGAAAGAAAAGCTTAATATATAAGGAGCAAATAATGATTATCCACATAATCCCCGAAAACGACGAAGAAAGAGCAAAGGCGCAAGAAGTTGAAATTAAGAACGTTAAGGAGTTTTTTCTTTTTGGTTCTAATGTTAACGAAGATGGAAATAGAAACGAGTTTCATGAATGGTTAGGGTCATATCGGTATCTTTTGGGAACCCTTACCTATTATTATGAAATTATTAATGACGAGAGACGCGATGCTCAATCTAAGAGAAATTTTTCTCCAACATTGCAACCACCAATTCCTCCAAGTTTAAGAATAATTGAGGACGATCTAGATATTCCCAATGAAGCAGACGACAATGACGAAGATAAAGACGAAGGCATGGATGGCGAGTAACAAATTTACACTTATTACAGGTTTTGCTTGACGGAAAGAACTTATCTATTTGAATTAGATTTCGTTCGTTCCATTCAGTCTTATATTTCAGTTGTCTTAGCAATTCACTCCAAGAACAATCTGATATACTTTTTGCTAGAAGGAATAAGGAAATATTTTGTAGAAGGAATAAGGAAATATTTTGTAAACCAAAAGGAAATAATATGAAAATAGTAACAGCAGAAAATGGCAAGAAGACAGTAAAGATTTCTAAAAGCGAATGGGAAACAATTGGAAATAAACATGGATGGATGATAAAAACAGCCAAAACAAACGAAGTCCCAGCAGGCACCTTTAGCATATCTGTGGCGCTAGCAGGTAGTGGGAAACACATGGGTTCTTTACCGGTAGTGGGATTGAATTTTCGATACAAGGGAGAAGTATATGAAATTCCTCGAAATTCGTGGGGCGATATGGAATATATGGTACAAGATATTGAGCAATCTTTTGCTAATGAAATACAACAAGCGTCAGGAACACAAAACCAACAAGCTCAACAAAATCCGCAACAACCGCAACAACCAATGTAATTTGAAAATCTATCACTTATCAAGCAAGATTGGCGGAAATATCACTGTAAATGCTTCTGATTTGATTGCAGCTAAGTTTGAGTTACTGAATGAGTCTTCTAATGTATTTATTGTTCCATTTGTTATTGTTTTATTACAATAATTTTAAAACTTCTCTTGAAAAATGTAAATTAATTGATATAATATGAGTAAAGATAGGAATTAACTATATGAATAAAAATGTAACAGGAAAAGCGATTGTAGCGCAAGTTAGAGCTGCCACTGGTGCAGCTTGTTACGGGCTATCCTGTTCTTGTTCGGAATAAGGTTAGTAAACCTAAAAGGTAGCCCGATAGATAATCTATCGGGCTTTTTTATTTTTAATTAAGGAAAAGATATTTTAAATATAGAAATAATTCACATAAACTTTATTTTGGAGAAAAAGTTATGTGGAAAAAAATAAAATATAATTTAGCAAAATTAGTCATTAAGTTTTTTGGGAATGTTCAATTTTTTCCATATCCGTTTTTTTGTTTGCTTTTTGGCGACACACATTACAAAGTAAAGGGGGATGAAGAAAGAGAGGTCTTGAAAAAGCTTCAAAAAGGAGATATATTATTAACAAGATTTGATCGTTATGTTACAAGTTGGTTTATTCCGGGATATTACACCCATGTTGTCTTGTACATTGGCGACCAGCAAGTTATACATGCGATTACAAAAGGGGTTGTTCATGAGGACATTTTGTCTGTTTTAAGGTGCGATCATGTTTGCGTTTTAAGACCGAAGAATGTTAGTTCGGAAGAGATTGATGTTGCAGTAAATTATGCAAAAGGGCTTGAAGGAAGACAATATGACTTTATATTTGATTCAGTAGATGATGAAAATCTCTATTGTAGCGAATTGGTTAGAAATTCTTATATTGGTTTATTTGATAGTTTAGGAATTAATGGGGCAATTGCTCCAGATGAATATGCTCAAAATGAACATTTAGAAATTATTCATGAGAGTAAGAGATATAGAAGAGATGGGTGATTGGCGCAATTGGCTAGCGCATCTGCGTTACATGCAGGAGGTTTCCAGTTCGAATCTGGGATTACCCACCAAAAAATACAAACGTGGGGGCGCATGTTCCAAGGCTGGCGATACTGCCCTGCAAGCAGAATGAGGTCGGTTCAATTCCGACCGTCTCCACCACAAGATGAGCAATTGGTGTAGTTGGCTAGCACGGCTCGGTGACATCGAGTAGGTCACTGGTTCAAGTCCAGTATTGCTCACCAGAAAAGAGATTCGTTCTACTGTGTAATTGCATCATATTTTTTGATGACTTTCAGATGCGCCAATCTCTGCGAGTTTTAAATATTTCTCGTTATTAAAAAATATTTAAAAAGCGGGTGTAGCTCAGTGGTAGAGCGCGATCCTTCCAAGTTCGAGGCGAATAGTTTACGCAGGTTCGAATCCTGTCACCCGCTCCAAAAACAAAGGAAAAAACAAAGGAAAAAACAATGGAAGAAGAACCACTATCTCACGTATGTCCACAATGTTGCTGTTCGGAAGTGTCTTGGATTGGATATTCATGTCCAGCACAAGCGACTTGTGCAAAATGTGGGACTAGATATGAGTTTGGAGGAGGAATTAAGCTGATGGGGTTTCGCGAGGGGATAGAGAGAAGACCACAGCTGTATGAGAATCTGCGATGTGACACTTGTGGTAAATATCGTTTAGGAGTATATTCTAAGTTAGAAGATTTAACAGACAAAGACAAAGAAATTCTTTGTGTATGCATAGAAGAAACAAGTCTTTAGTTACATTTGCGATATTGGTGTTAATGGTAGCATGAAACTTTGCCAAGGTTTAGGTTCCAGTTCGAATCTGGAATATCGCTCCAAAATATTAAAAATCATGTATAATGTATATACGCACCTATGGCAGAATGGCGATGCAGCGGACTCTAACTCCGCCAATGTGGGTTCGATTCCCACTAGATGCACCAAACGAAGGTGGCGGAAAATAGACGCGAGGATTGATGGAATACCCACAGATGAGATCCTGACCGTAACGGACTTAGAATATCTGTCTATGCTCTTAACGGTCGTGCAGGGGATAAGTCCTGCCCTTCGTTAAACTTTAAAAAGGAATTAAAAAGGAATTAAAAA
>Ga0114918_10000402_pt1 | contig 37033 bp, 28 predicted proteins | sample LantaG_FD_87015 | JGI IMG/M metagenome (GOLD analysis project Ga0114918, IMG submission 87015) | Deep subsurface microbial communities from Baltic Sea to uncover new lineages of life (NeLLi) - Landsort_02402 metaG | ecosystem: Environmental > Aquatic > Marine > Oceanic > Sediment | place...
AAAAAAAAGAAAAAAAAAAAAAGGGAGAGGGGGGGAGGGGGGGGGGGAGAGAGGGGGAGAGAGAGAGAAAGAGAGAGAGAGAGAGAGAGAGAGAGAGAGAGAGAGAGAACGGCGCCCAAAGGAGAATGGTGGGAGGGAAAGGAAGAGAGTTTGAGAGAGTTAACAACGAGGAGCGAGAGAAGAACAAGGAGAGAGAAGCGAGTGGAAAACCTTTTCCCTCTTTGCTCTTCGTTTCTGTGCTGAATTTTATCCCCTTTTTTTGTTTTATGGTTCCACTTGTTAGTTAAAAAAAGGATCTCGTTCCTTTACCTCCACCGTCATCATTGTGGGGAAAGAAGAGAGGACCGAGAGGGAGCGGGGTTGAGAGTTTTCCTTCTTTTTGTCGAGGTTGAGGGTCATGAAGAGCTGTTTTTCACATTTTATTCGTTATCCGCTAGAACCCGGGCGAGTTTCTCTCTCCTCTCTCTTTCTCTTTCTCTTTCTCTTTCTCTCTCTCTCTTTCTTCTCCTTCGGATGCACCTCTCGCTCGCCTCCTCGACGACAACGACGACCCGGGCCTGCGACAGCAAGAGCAGGCGAAGAGCAGGAGGAAGAGGAGGGCAAGGAGCTTCTCTTACTAGAAGAATGTCGCTACAGCCAATTGCCGCTTTTTCCGGCGACGCGTCCGCTCCTCCTCCCGCGACGAGGACCGGCTCGGCCCGTCTCAACGGGGGCGCGTCGGCGTCTACCTCCGGAAGGACCGCCGCGAACGACGGGAAGCAGCTCGGACGGGACGCGATGAGGCCCCTATTTACCTCTGTGATGTCGAAATCGACGGTGGCGGCTGCTGCGTCGCCGTCGCCCTCGCCCTCCGCCACTGCCAGCTCCGCCCTCGGCCTCGTCGACGAGTCCGGCGCGCTCTCGCTCGCCAATGTCCGGGCCTCGCTCATCCGCCAGGAGGACACCATCGTCTTCTCGCTGATCGAGCGGGCGCAGTTCGCCCGCAACGGCAACGTCTACGAGTGAGGGCTGCTCCCCGGGCTGCCGCCGCTGCCGAGGGCCGCCGCGGACCAAGTCGGCGGAAGCGGCGGATGGGGGAAGGAGAGTGAAAAAGGCTCTGACGGCGAAGAACTCATCGCGCCCTCGCTGCTCGAGCACATGCTCGTCGAGACCGAGGCCGTCCACGGCCGCGTGCGGCGATACACGTCCCCGGACGAGCACGCCTTCTTCCCGGCGCTGCTGCCGCTAGAGCCGCTGCTGCCGCCACTCGCGTTCGCGTCGAGCCCCCTTGCGAGCTGCGCCGACGGGATCAACCTCAACGGGCGCGTGCTCGAGGCCTACCTCTTGAAGGCCCTGCCCCTGCTCACGAGGGCGGGCGACGATGGCAACTACGGCTCGGCGGCGCTGGGGGACGTCGCGGCGCTTCAGGCCCTCTCCAAGCGCGTCCACTACGGCAAGTTCGTGGCCGAGGCCAAGTACCGCGCCTCCCCGACGGAGTACCGGGCCCTGGCAGCGGCGCGGGACCGCGAGGGGATCATGGCGCTGCTGACGGACGCGCGCGTGGAGGACGCGGTGGTGGCGAGGGTCAGGGCGAAGGCGGCGGCGTTTGGCAGGGAGGTGAGGGACGGCGGCGTCGGCGGCGTTGGTGCGTCGGCGTCGGCGTCGGCGTCGGCGGGAAGGAGCGACGAGGAGGCCGGGGACACTCCCTTGAAGGTCGACCCTGACGCCGTCGCTGCGTTCTACCGAGGCGTTGTGCTCCCCCTGACCAAGGACGTACAGGTGCTGTACCTGCTGGAGAGGCCAAAGTGCGACTGAAAGGGAGTTGAGAGAGGAGGGTTTTTATTTTATTTTTGTTGAAAAAACTTAGTAAAAAAATCTCACACACTTTCGATTCTTCTTCTTCTTTCCTTTTTCTTCTTCTCTCTCTTTCTTTCTCGTGCGTCTCAGAAAAGCGCCACACCTCTCCTCCTCTGCGCCTAGAGACGCGCGTCTCATTGTGCGAGCGATCCATCTACAAACAGGGAGAATAGCGGCAAAGCGGACTTCGATTCTGCATCGAAAAGAAACCAAGCCGCCGCCGCCGTCGTTCTTCGCTTAACGTCTTCGCCATGCGCCAGCTCAAGTACCACGAGAAGAAGCTCCTGAAGAAGGTCGACTTCCTCAAATGGAAGTCCGAGAACAACCTTAGGGAGCTGCAGGTGAGAAATTTTGAAAGAGGGAGAGGGAGAGAGAAAGAGCAGGAAGAGAGAACGGGCAACGAGGTTGTCAAAAGCGCCGTTGCGTGGCCGCCGGTGCCCCGCCGCCGTCGAAAAGAAAACGAAAAACTCAACCTCTTCTTCTTTCTTCCCCTTTTTTCCTTCTTCTTCAAAACTCTCTCTCTCCTCCCTCCCTCCTTCCCACAGGTCATGCGCCGCTACCACATCCAGGCCCGCGACGACTACCAGGCCTACAACCGGATGGTGGGGCTTGTCACCCGCATGGTCAGCCTGCTGCGCCGCCTCCCTCCCTCGGACGAGACCCGCATCGAGCTGACCGACGCGCTGCTCGAGAGGCTCTACTCCGCTGGCGTCGTCCCGACCAAGGCCTCGCTGGCCTCGGCCGAGCGCCTGTCGACGGCCTCGCTGGCCCGTCGCCGCCTCGCCGTCGTCATGGTCAGGCTCCGCATGGCGCAGACCGTCAAGGAGGCCGCGACCTTTGTCGAGCAGGGCCACGTCCGGGTCGGGCCGCACCCCGTCGCGGACCCGGCGCACCACGTCTCGAGGAGCGACGAGGACTTTGTGACGTGGGTGGACGCGTCGAGGGTGCGCAGGGCCGTGGCCAAGTACAACGACGCCCTGGACGACTTTGACCTTCTCGGGGCGTGAGTGAAGAGGGGGGGGAGCTTTTGGTCGAGAGAGGGAGATTTGAATGAACGCAAAGAAAAGAAAAAGGAAACGAAAACTGGGACTTCAGTGTAAAAATATCAGAAAAGTGACAAATTTCAACCTCTTTCTCTCTCTGTCTCTCTCTCTCTCTCTCCGCTTCCGTTTCAAATTTTTCGCTCTTCACAATTCTTCTTTTTATTGTTACAAATGAAAGAGAGGGAGAGGGAGATCAACTGGAGAGCCAGTCGGCCAGGAGGATCCCCAGGGCAGCGACCAGCAGCGCAATAAAAACCCACCGCCGCGCGCCAGCTCCCGCCGCGTTGGCCTTGCGGAGCTGCACGTTACCCCTCTCGACATTCGCCACAGACACGAGTGCCGACTCGAACAGCGCCTCGATGGCCTCGGCCTGCATGGCCACGGCCCCTGCAAAAGCGCGGTTGAGCGACGCGAGCTCCCTGGCGGTGGCTTCGGCGCGGGCGACGTCTCGTTGTTGGGACGAGATCTCGGCCAGCAGAGCGGCGGTCGCGCTGTTCGCCGTTTGTTTTCGCGGGGCCTGCATCTGCAATTGTTTCTGCCCCTGCTGCGAGGGAGAAGACGGGGAGGCGGCGGAAGAGGCAAAGTCGAAAGACGCTGTTGCTGCTGCTGCTGCTGCCTTTGACGGCGACGACAACGACGACGAGGCCCTTGCCGCCGCGCTCCGGAGCGCCGCCTCCTTCCCTTCCCTCTCGCTCGCCGCCGACGCGTAACGGGCCGCCCTCGCCCTGTCGAACACCCCCGAAGTCGCCTGGAGCCTCTCAGAGAGCGCCAGGGCCACGCCGGCGCGGTAAGCGGCCGCCGCGGCGGCGGTCCCGGGGTCGTTACCGAACTCGTCGGGAGAGCTCGGAGCCGAGGCCGAAGCGGCAGCGGAGGCGGCCAAGACCCGCACTCCCTCCACGCCCGCCGTAGCGTCCCTCGTCAGCCTCCCCGCCTCGGCCTCGATCCGGTCCCTCTCGCGCTCGGAGCACAAGCGAGAGGAGGCGGGGGCGCTGTAGCCCGCGCGGTGGGTCCGCACATGGAGGGCGAGCGCGTCGATCGCGGCCGAGACGGCGGTGACAGCGGCGGCAAAGGTGGTCTTTCCCGCCACCGCTCGGGTCCCTCTTCCTCGTGCTCCTCCTGCGTGGCCTCCAGAGCGGAGCCGCGCTATTCGATCCTGGTAAAGTTGTGTTCGTGTGTGGGGGGGTGTTTGTTTTTGGAGAGGCGGAGTTAGAAAGAGTGATTTTTTTTTTGAGGGAGACGATTTTCCTCGGACAATGGTCATCTTCCGATTTCAAAGCATCTCTCTTTCAAACGGCTTTCCCTCTCTTCTCCTGCTCCTCTATCACGCACTCTGACCCCCAGGGCCGCGGGAGCATGGGATGCCGCGTCCCAGAACTCGAGCGTGCGGTCCCGCGTGGTGCAGGGCGGGAGCGTCTGCATCGGATGAAGGAAGCAAAGTAAAGCAAATGAGAGAGAGAGACAGAGCGGGGGCGAGTCGAGGACTAAAAAAAACGAAAAAAATGGCTCTCGCTTTGGCTCACTATGAAAAAAATAAAGCACCTTTCTGCTTCGAAAGAAAAGAGTTGAGCTCACTCTCGACCCTCTTCTTCAATCGTGCACGAACCGCCTCTTTGCGAGCGCGAGGGAGCAAGCGCCTGCCTGCAAGGTACGTGAAGCGCGCGGAATCCCCCGACACGGACAGCAAAGCGACGAGGGCGACAACGATGACAGAGCGCGAATCTAGCCATTTGTTCGGAAACACCGTTCGCCGCTCAAGGGATAATCCCTCGCTTCGCCCAACTTCGGCCCGCCTCTCGTCGCTCGCTGCAATCCAGCGCCCTCGGAATCCTCTCGAAAACGGAACCAGCGCAAGAGAGAACCAAAAACACGCGCGTTTCCTAGTCGAATAGGGCGGAGGGGAAGAGTTTTCCGATTTCGACACGACGGACGACACGACGCGGCGAGACATCAAGAATCCCTTTGTCTCTCCTCTCTTCTCTCCTCTCGTCTCTCTTCACTCCTCTCCTCTCTTCTCTCCTCTCTTCTCTTCTCTCCCTGCCTCCTACCGCTATCCTCATCTCCACCCAACGCTCTCTCTCCCTTCTTCTCTCTCTCTGAAAAAAAGGCAAAGCAGAGTTCCAGCAACCAAAGTGACACAAGCCTGAGCAGCAGAGAAAGAGGGCTCTCCTCCGTCTCTCAAAGCACGAAAATGGCCATTTCGGAAGGCCAAAGAGAGGCTGCGACGACCGCCTCCGCCGCCGCTCCTCCTCCTCCCTCCTCGCTGCCCGCGCGCCTCTCCTCGAAGCTGTCTCTTGCGACGTCTTCTGCCGCTGTCGACGTCACCGCCGAGGCCCCCGGCCGCAGGGGCCCGGCTCCCAGGGCGCCGACGACCGAAGAAGGAGCAGCTCCTGCCCCTCGAAAGCGGCCCCCCCCTCTCTCCGCCCCTGCCGCCCCTGCGACGCCCGAGGCCCCGCCGCCTGCCGCCGCCTCTCCCTCTCCTCCTCCTTCGACGACAGCAGCAGCAAGAGGAGGAGCCGCGGTGCCTGCGCTGGACTTTGCAGGCGCGCTGCGGAGCCGCCGCCGCGGCGGCCTCTCGCGCGAGGAGGAGGTGATCTCTGCCGCTGCCTCTGCCGCCGCCGCCGCCGAGTCCGTCCTCGGCGGAGGAGGCAGCAGGTCTCTGGACGGAGGCAGCGCCTCGGGAGGGGACGCGGCGAAGCGCCAGGAGGAGGAGGGCACCACAGGGGAGGCAGGGATGGCCACGAGGGCGGAGACGGCGGCTCCTCGCTCGCTCGAGCCGGTCTCGACCTCCTCGACGGCGGCCGCGGGGCGGGCCGCGGCGGCCGCCGAGATCCTCAGGCCCTCGGGCGAGACCCCGCGCACGCCCGCGGGCGCGGGGAGCGGCCCCGCCTCCCCCGTTTCCTCCGCCGCCTCCGCCTCCTTCTCCTCCCGCTCGTCCCCCTGCACGAGCCCCTTCGCCGCCGCCGCCGCGTCTCTGCCCACGCCGCGGGCGACGCCCAGGACCCTCGAGGAGAGCAGGAGGCTGATCGAGGCGCCGATCGCCGAGGCTGCCGCCGCGGCCGTCGCCAAGGCGGCGGAGAAAGCTGGCGCCTCGTCGCCGCTGCCGTCCTCTGCTCGTCCCTCCGCTCCGGCCCTCTCTTCCTCCGTCAGCAAACCCCTGCGCTCCGTTAAGTCCGTGCGGTTTGCGGAGGAGGACCTCCCCGAGAAGAAGGGCAGGGACGAGGAGGGAGAGGGAGGGCGGGGAGCGAGAGGAGGCGATGACGAGCAGCAGCCGCCCTCCCCCGCTCCTCCTCCCTCGGCTCCCGGCGCGGCGGCGCCCCTCGCCTCCTCGGGCGGCTCGCTCTCCCTCGCGGCCCCGCACTTCTGCCCCGTCTGCGGCGTCATCGCCACCTCCTCGGCCAATCTCGAGGACCACCTGCGCGGCAAGAGGCACCTCAGGCGCCTGGTGTGGCTCCGCTCGATGCCCGAGGCGAGCGCCGCCGAGCAGCTGCTTCGGACGGCTTCGGGGGTGACGTCGCAGCAGCAGCAGCAGCAGCAGCAGCAGCAGCAGGAGCCGTTTTCCGCGGGCGCCTCTTCTTCTTCTCCTGCTGTGAACGGAGACGGAGACGGTTCGCGGTTCCCCTGCGTCAACACCGCCGTTGGCCGCTTCCGTATCCGCCACGCCGCGGCGTCGCTGGTCGCGCCCGCGGGCGGCGAGGAGGCGTTCCCCGCGATCTCGCTCCGCAGCCTGGGCTCCGTGCCTCTTCCCTCGTCGATGGACCTGAAGGAGTGGCTCGACGCGATCCAGGAGGCCGGGAGCAGCGGGGGAGGCGGGTCGAGCGGCTCCGGCTCGGGGGGTTGCTCGAGGAGGGAGAGCGGGGCCGGGGATGGAGAGGGAAAGAGGGAGAAGAAGGCGAGGAAGGAGCCCGACCGCTCTCCTCGCCCCTCCTCCTCCTTCTCCGCCGCCGCCGCCGACGACGACGATGAGGACGACGCAGGCGTGCCCGAGGCGGCGGCGGCAGCGGCGGAGAAGGCGGAGGAGGGCGAGAGCGCCGGCGCTCTGGGAGGGGGCGGCGGGGGCGGGGGGCTCCATGAGTGCCTCGTCTGCGGCGTCGCGACGACCTCGGGGCCGCATCTAGAGGCTCATTTGCTGGGACGCAAGCACCGGAGGAGGGCGGAGGCGAGGGCCGTCGCTTCCGCGGTGGCGGAGGCGGCGGCGGAGGCGGCGGCGGAGGAGAGGGAGGAGGAGGGCGGCGGCGCCGCCCCCGCCGCCGCCGCCGCCGCTCCCAGCCCGCCGCTCCTCCTGCCGGCCCGCCCGCCGCACTACTGCGACCTCTGCGACGTGTCGACCACCTCTGCCGAGCACCTGGCGGCGCACACGGCCGGCAGGGCCCACGCGAGGAGGCTCGCCGGCGGGGCTCTCCCTTCGGCTTCTTCGGCCTTGGTGGCGAAGGCGGCGGCGGCGGCGAAGGCGGAAACGAGCGGCGACGGCGCCGACGCCGCGCCCCTCTCTCCCCCCTCTTCTGCCCCCGAAAGCGACGACAAGGCCGGAGAGGGAGAAGGGGAGGGAGGAGGCGGGGAGAAGCCCGCCGCCGCTGCCGCTCCTTCCCCGCTCTACTTCGGGTGCGAGGGGTGCGGCGTGCGGACCGACTGCGCCTCATCCGCGAGGGCGCACGAGCGCGGCGCGGCCCACGCCGCCCACGCCGAGCGCCGGCGGCGGGCTGCCGTCGAGGCCGCCGCCGCCGCCGCCGCCGCCCTCGCCGCCGCCGCCCTCGCCGCCGCTGCCCCCCCTGCCACCGCTGCGAGCTCTTCTCCTTCTTTCTCTTCTCCCTCTCCCTCTCCCGCGGGAGGCGGCGACGCGGGAAGGAAGAAGGCCGCCGCTGGAGGAAGCGACGGCAGCGGCGGCGAGGGCGGCGGCGGCGAGGGCGGCGGCGGCGGCGGCCCGCCCTCGTCGCGCTCGAGCCGCCGCGGCCGCGGGCGCAAGGGCGGCGCCGGCGCCTCTGTCGACGAGGACGGCTCCTCTGCCTCCTCGTTTGCTCCCGCTGCTTACTGCCACGGCTTCCGCCACCAGCAGCAGTATCAGGCGATGATGCTCCACCAACAGCAGCAGCAGCAGCAGCAGCAGCAACAGCAGCAGCAGCAGCAGGCGCAGCACTTCTACCCCCAGGGCCACGGCGGCGGCGGCTCGTGGTACCCTCCGGCGGCTGCCCATTACGGAGAGTGGGAGCAGCAGCAGCAGCAGCAGCAACAGCAGCAATGGTTTTATTACCAGCAGCAGCAACACTTTGGCTTTGGCGGAGGGAACGGCGGCGCGTCCAGACCCCAGTGGCCCCCTCCTCCTTCCGCAGCATCCGGTTTCTCATCTTCGTCCAGGAGGGGCGGGTCGAGGCTGAGGCACGCGAGCGGCGCCGCGGTGTGAGGGGAAGCGAGAGCGGGAACGAGAAAAGGAGAAAAGGAAGACAAAGAAAAAATCCGAGAAAAAACCTTCGGTACAATAAAATTTGAACTCATCACTACTCGCACCTTCGCCGCTGTCTTTTTGCTTCGCTTTGATGAGCGCATTACTCTGTTTGTGCGCTCGCGCCGCAAGAGCAAAAGGCGCAGCGCACGATGAGAGCGAGAAAGGGCCTTGTCTTTTGTAAATAAGCGGAAAAACTTGAAAACAACCCCGGAGAGAGAGACAGAGCGGGGGGTCGAGAGAGAAATAGGGGGGGAGTGTCTCTTCTTTTCCTTCGCCCGCTCGAAATTTCTTTTTTCGCTCGCTCGGCTGGCTCTCCTTTGAGCTGAGAGCGAAGGGGGAGAGATAGAGAGAAAACGAGAGAGAGAGAGAGAGAGCGAGCGAGCGAGGAAGAGAGAACAGAAGGCGGGAAACAAGAAGAAGAAGAAGAGAGAAAGCCAAAAGAAAAGAAAAACAAAGCCCCAAAGGCCGTCGTCGACGCGCTTTGTCTCTTCCTTGCCCCTCGCTTTCACACTTTTTCTCTTCTTTCTCGGCGTTTTTGACGGGCTTGTCAATTCCCCCGACAGGTCTCCCCAGCCTCTCCTGTTTCCCGCCTCCGGATCACTTTTCACCACCGAGCCCGCGTTCTCTCTGTATTGAGCGCGCTAGGCTAGTTTTTCCGGCGGATAAAGGGCGTAAAAAAAGGACTGCAAAGGTGAGAAAAGAATGGTTTTCTTGATGAAACGAAGCGCCGACGTCTTCGTTTTGGCCCGAGAGGCCGTTGCTACGACTCGGCCCTGCCCCCGAGTCCCTTCTGAACAAGGCCTCCTCGCCGCCTTTCCCCCAACGAACGGCGAAAATCGGTCTGGATGCCAGTCCAGGCGCGGGCAGTGGGCTTTTTCGGCGACGGGAGACGCGCAGCGAAAGGCGGCGCATTGGCTAGTCCCTAGCCTGCGAGCTCGTTCATCCTTCTGGCTGCGCGAGCTCTTCTCTCCTCTCCCTCTCTCTCTCTCTCTCTCTCTCTCTCTTTGCTTCGACCGATCGCTCACCCCTCCAAATTCCCGCGCCCCCTCCCCCTAATTCCCCCCTCTTCCTTCCCAGATGCCGGCCCTCGCCGCGCTCGGCGCCGTGCACTCGGCCTACGTCGTCCTCCTCCGTTCCCTGATCTCGCTCGCCATCTTCCTCAGCGTCGCGTGCTCAGCCGACCGCGTCTTCAAGGTCGCCGTGCATCTCAAGCACAAGCTGCGCGAGATGCTCACGGGCAAGAGGCCCGAGCACGACTTCTCGTGCAGGCCCCTCCCGGACCCCGCGTCGTACGCGCTGGTGTTCCCCAAGGTGAGTTGAGAATCAAGCTGGAGGGGGTGGGTGGGAGCGTGTTGTCTTTGAGCGATTCGAAAAAAACAAAAAAGCTAGTCGTCGACGAACGCTCGGCGCTGCTGCTACGAATTCTTTTTTTTCAGTTTTTTTGCTTGTTTCGGTCTCGGGCTTTGGACCCTCGCGGTGGTGCTTTCTGTCTCGATTGGACCTCGAAGCTCCGTTCTCGATGCGATATCGTCGACAAGAGAAATTGCGGGCGAAAAGCGGGGCCGATTGGTGTCGAGTGCGCGAGCCTCTCCCCCGATTGCGAGAGAGCGAACGAGAGAAACGAGCGGCTCTCTCGGCTCTTATAGAAACACAGCAGGCGCGATAGGTCGCTCCTTTTGGCTGGCCTCTTGGCCCTCCCATAAAAAAAAACAGGCAACTCTTTCTCACCTCCCCTCTCTCTTTCTCTCTTCTCTTCTCTTCCTTCTACTTCTTTTTATACTCAAATCCAATGCTATCCAGGTCGCGGTCCAACTCCCGATGTTCAACGAGCGCGCCGTCTGCCAGGCCATCATCGACTCCGCGTGCGAGATGGCATGGCCGCGCGAGCGGTTTTGCGTCCAGGTAAGAAGAGATAGTTTTTTCGATGGTTCCGATTTTTCTTCTTGTGCTGGGCGTTGGAGCACCCTATTTTGCGATGTCTCAGCGTGCTTGACATCGAGGCGCGTCATGAGAGAAGGGAGAGCAAGCGTGAAAGGCGGGAGCTTGCTGGTGCTAGGCCGGGCGAAAATGTCTTTTCGTTTCCATGTCTTTTCGTTAACGTTTTTTTTCCCCGAGTTGCTGGTGGAGGAGCGAGAGAGATAGCCCGCGGGGACGAAAACAATACCAAGGGGGTGCTCTTTCTCTCTCTCTCTCTCTCTCTCTCTCTCTCTCTCTCTCTCTGTCTTTCGCTTTCAACTCTTTCTTCGTCTCGCTCCTCCTCTTCCCTCGCAACGTCAAAAGGCCCCGACTCCTCCGCGCTCACAACGGCAACAAAAAAACCCTCACTTTCGTCGCCAAAAAAAAAACTACTACTCCCACCAAAACTCCCAGGTCCTCGACGACTCGACCGATAAGACGACGCGCGACCTCGTCGATGACAAGGTCGCCGAGTGGCGCGAGCGCGGCGTCAACTGCTACGCGCTGCGCCGCACCAACCGGTCAGGGTACAAGGCGGGGGCCCTCAAGGAGGGGCTCGAGGAGCTGGCGGACTACGACTACATCGCGATCTTCGACGCGGACTTCAAGCCCGAGCCCGATTTCCTGACCGCGACCGTCCCTTACCTCATCGACAACCCCGAGGTGAGCTTCTTCTTCAGGTTTTTTGCTTCGCTTCTTCCGCTTCTCTGCACCCGCTGCTCGCTTCTTCTCTTCTTTGTCTCTTCCTCTTCTTCTCTCAAGACCGGGAAAACAAGAGAAAGAGAGAGAGAGAGAAGAAGAGGCGCGAGAAGAAGCAAGCAGCGCGTTGCTCTCTCTCCCTCAGGGGGAGAGAAGAGAAAGAAACTCTTTCTTTCTTCCTTTTTTTTTTCTCACCCCTCTTCTTTCCCTCTCTTTCTCCCTCTCTCTCCTACCCCCCCCCCCACCACCCCCCGACCACCAACCCCAGGTCGGCTACGTCCAGTCCCGCTGGACCTTTGCCAACCCGGACGAGTCCTACCTGACCAAGGCACAGGAGATCTCGCTCAACTTCCACGTCAAGTGCGAGCAGTTTGTACACTTCGCCGAGGGCTCGTTCTTCAACTTCAACGGCACGGCTGGCGTCTGGCGCCGCAAGACCATCGTCACCGTCGGCGGCTGGCAGTCGCGCACGACCGTCGAGGACATGGACCTGTCCCTGCGCACCTACGTCAACGGGTGGAAGGCCGTCTACCTGACCGAGGTCACCTGCGTCAACGAGCTGCCTGCCCAGTTCTTCGCGTACCGCAAGCAACAGCACCGGTGGACCTGCGGCCCGATCCAGCTCTGGCTCAAGGCCTCCAAGGACATCTGGGCCTCGTCGCTGCCGCTCTCGTCGAAGCTCAACCTGATCCTGTGCTACTTCGGCGTCCGCAAGTTCGCGACGCACTGGGTCTCGCTCGGCTTCTTCTGCACGCTCGTGCCGCTGTCGGTCTTCGAGCCCGAGGTCAACATCCCGCTCTGGGCGCTGGTGCACCTGCCGGTGGTTGTCACCGTGACCACGGCCATCTTCACCCCCAAGGGGTGGCTGCACTGCATCCTCTACGTGCTGTTCGAGAACGCGATGGGCATCGTCAAGCTGGGCGCCGTCGTCGCCGGGATGCTCGACCTCAAGCACGCCAACGAGTGGGTCGTCACCACCAAGCTGGGCTCGTCGGACAAGCGGCCGGGCACGCAGGCCGCTGCCCCGGCCCGCCAGTGCCGCGTCTACCCGCAGGAGGCCGCCATGGCGGCCTTCGTGCTCGTCGCGGCGCTGTACGCGATGGTCTCCGCGGACAAGTGGTCGTTCGCCGTCTTCCTGACGCTGCAGGGCCTCGTGTTCCTCGCGTTTGGGTTCAACCTGATCGACGCCGGAAACTTCCTGGGCCAGAGGCTGGGCGCGAACAGCCCGCCGACGAGCGCGGCGAAGAAGGCCGCGGCCAAGGCCGGGGCGCCGCTCGCCAAGCGCACGTTCACGATGTAGAGAGGAGGGAGAGAAGGAAGAACAAAGGGGGCGGAAACGTCGTTTTCTCAAACAAAATCAAAATTCTTTTCCCCTCGACCCCCCCAACCAAAATCATTTTATCCACTTTTTGAGCCCTTCTGTTTGTGTGTGCTGTTTGGGCGGGCGCCGTGCTCCTGTCTGCCCCTCCCCTCCGCATTCCTGAGAGATCAAAAACAAAAAACGCGGTAGTATTCTTCCCCCTTTTCTCCAACTTGTTCCTACGTTTCACACAAAAAAAGAGAAAATCGAGCTTTTTTCTTCTTCTATACTTACAAAAAAAGCCAAAAAACAAAAACGCGTCTCTCTCAATCAAAAAAACTTATCCGCCTCCTCAAAGAGGGCGAGCTCTCAGATTCCAGTTTCAATTTTTTTTGAGAGGGCGAGAGAGAGATTTGGGGGGAGAGAGAGAGAGAGAGAGAGTGGGAGGGTTGGCGTTCGTTTCGTGTGTTTGTTTTCTTCCTTTGTTCTGTTTTGAAGGGCACTTGTTATACTCTCGGCGTCCCTTTACTACAAATAAAAAAATCTCAAGGTTCCCAATGTTTTTTGTTTTTGTTTTTTTTCTCCCCTTCACACACCCTCTCTCCTCTTTCTCTCCTCTCTCAACAATTCCTGGCTTCGTCGTTCACCATCGCGCTGATCACGGCCCGCCGCTCCCTCTCCAGCAGCGACTGCACCTCCCCGCGCGAGAACAGCGGCGCTATCGCCGAGTCCGCGGCAAGCTCGACGGCGGCCGTCCCGGGGTCGAGGCGAGAGCCCAGGGCAACGGCGGCCTCACGAGCGGCGGCGGCGCGGAGCAAGAGCGCCGGGAGGGCGACGGCGGAGCACAGGGCACGCGCGGCGTCGCCCGAGGTCGCGCGGAGGCACGCGACGCGGACTCGGGGGGGAGGCGGAGCGGCGGCGGAGGAGGTCGCGGGGGCGGCGAGGGCGCCCTTGACGATGACGGCCGCCGAGGCCGCGGCGGCGACGGCGGAAGCGCCTTCCCCTCCCTCAGCGAGCCTCACCCTCACGGCGACGAGACCCGAGTCGGCTCCCTCCGCGGGGGCGGCCGTCGCAACGACGCCCTCCGGCAGAGCGGCGGAGAGGGACGCAGAGAGGGCCGCCGCCCCGGCGGCGCATGCCTCGGGGGAGGAGAGGCGGTAGCGCGAGTCGTCGTCGTCGCCGGAAGTCTCCTCATCGGTCGCCCCTCCTCCTCGCCGCCGCCGGTCGCTGGCCGCCAGAGGGGACGGCAGCAGCTCCAGCAGCAGCTCCAGCACGACCTCCCCGGGCTCCCCGTCAGGCGCCGGCTCCGGAAGGATCAGCGATCCCTCCTCCCTGCTGCTGCTGTCCCCCTTGCCGACGCAGCTCTGGAGCCACCCGGAGGCGACGAGCGCCGGCAGGTCGCCGGCCAGCGCCTCTGCCCCCGCCCGCAGCCGCGCGAGCGCCCCCGCGGCCGGCGGGGGGAACGCCGCGCCGACGGGGCCCCTCGCCCCCGCCTCGACGGCGGCGTAGTCGGCGCGCCACGCCCGCCAGGCGCGGTCAGCGAGGAAGAGCGCGCGCCAGGCCGCGAGCTCGGCGAGGCAGGCCAAGGTCCCGCGGCGGAGGGAGGAGGCCCCCGCGCCGCCGGGCGCGAGGGCGGCGAGGGCGGCGAGCGCGCGCTGGCTCGACGGCGACGGCGGGGAGCGTCCTCGTCCCCGAAGGAGGAGGAGCTCCTCCGTGGCCGCGAGGATCTCCGAGGGGGAGAGCTCGACGACGCGCGCGGGCTCGACAGGCAGCCCGGCCAGCAGCGCCCGCGCGGCGGCCGCGGCGGCGCCGCCACCGGAGAGGAACAGCTCGCGGAGCACGCGGCAGCTGTGCTCGGCCGCCGCGGGCAGCGTCCTCGGTGACAGCCACAGCCAGCGCGCCGCCGCCGCGCGGCCCGCGGGCCCCTCGCGGGAGGAGCCCGCGGACCTTCCGGCCGCGGCCGCGGCCGCCGCGTGGCGCTCCATCTCCCCGGGGGCGATGTCGCTGACGACCGGAGGAGGAGGAGCAGAGCACGAGGACGAGGCGGCGGCGGCGGCGGAGGCGGCGGTCGAGGCCCAGCCCTGCAGCCACTGGTCGAGCGCCTCCAGGGCCCGCGCGGCGTCCTCGGCGGGGGCGTCGCGCAGGGTGCGCAGCCTGAGCCCGATGATGTCGCGGCGGAAGGGCGCCGCGGCGCGGGCGGCGAGCGGCGGGAGGAGGCTGCCGGCGTCGACGCCGGCGGCGAAATCGGCGCTTGCTCCGTCTCCTCCGCCAAGGGCGTTCCAGCCGCTGCTGCCGCCGCTCCCGCAGTCGATGAGCGACACGCAGTGCAGCGCGATCGCAGCGTTGGCCGCATCGACGACGCGCCTCGCCGCCGCGGGGGGTGGGAGAGGGTCGGCCGGGTCGGGGATCAGGCGCAGGTCGGCGAGGGCCAGGGCGAAGTGCGCGGCGAAGCGGGCGCCGCCGCCGCCGCCCGGGAGCGGTCGAGCCCGTCCGGCCGCCGCCGCCGCCTCGTCTTCCGCTCCCCCGGCGCCGGCCCAGCGGGGCAGCCTGTCCGCGACGAACGAGAGCAGGGCCTCTCCGCCGGCGACCAGGGCCTCCTGCGCTCCCCTGTGCGCCTCGGCCGCGCCGAGCGGCGATGGGCCGCTGCCGCTGTGACTGCCGCCGAAGGCGCGGGACGAAGAGGACGCTGCCGCAGCGGCGGCGGCGGCGGAGAGGAGCTCCCCGGGGGACCGCGGGACGACGTCCGCGAGGTGCCTCGGCGGCCAGGCCTTCGTGGCCCGAGAGCCCGCCACGACGCCCTCGCAGCGCTGGCGGTTGTTGCCGTTATCGGTGCTTGCGTTCGAGGACGAGACGACGGCGTCGACTTCGGCCTCGAGCCAGCAGCGCGCGAGGACCCACAGCGCGTCGTGCCAGGGCGAGGGGCGCGCGGGGAGGGCCGACGAGGAGGAGAAGTCCGAGGCGGAGGAGGAGCGGCCGTCGCCGCCGAGCAGCAGCAGCGCCGCCGCGGGGTCGCCCCCGAGGACGCCGTAGAGCGCCGCCTCGGCCCCTGCGCTCGCCGCCGCGGCTGAGCCGGGAGGCGCGGCGGCGGCCGTCGCCGAGGCCGCGGCGGCGGCGGCCGCGGCGGCGGACCGCCACAGCGCTCGGAGCGCCCCGGCTCCGAGGTCGGCCTCCGCCGCGAGCGCGTCAGCGGCGTCGGCCGCGGCGCTCTCGTCGCCGTTGGCATCGACCCCGGGCTCGGCGGCCTCCCCTCCGAGCGCGACCAGCCCGGGGCCCGACGCGCTCCCGAGCGAGACGCCGCGCCAGTGCGCCCCGACCCGCGCGCACAGCGCCGCGGCGTCCCCGCCCCTGCCGGCTCGCAGCAGGCAGCGCAGGCGCGAGCAGAGTCGAGCAGAGGCTTCGTCGTCGGCGCGCGACCAGTGCTGCGCCGCCTGAGCTGCAACCGCCCCCGTCGAAGCTCCTCCGCCTCCGGTCCCGATCGCCACGCCGGCTCCCAGCAGCGCCCTCGTGCCCGCGTCGGGATCCAGCTCCGCGAACCCTCCGGTCCCCGAAGTCCGCAGGCCCGTGTCCCTCGGGAGGCCGTCCCCGGGGAACAGCAGCGCGTCGCCGCCTCCCGCGACGCCGCCGGCCACGGCGGCGCCCTCGTCGTCGGCGGCGAGGGCCCTCCTGGCCGAGGCCTCGAGCCACGCGACGACGCGGCCGAGGCGGTTGAGGGTCGGGTCGAGGGCGACGGCGAGGGCGGCGCGCTGCGCTCCCGTCAGGGAGGACAGCGAGGAGGAAGGGGCCGAGGCGGAAGCGGAAGCCGAGGCGGAACGCGAACGCAAGCGCGACGGAGAAGCGGAAGCAGCGGCGGCGGCGGCGGAAGAGGAAAAGGCCCTTGCGCCGCCGCCGAGGGCGCCGGCGACCCCGCCCGCGGGCACGCAGGGGTCCGCGTCGCCGTGCAGCCAGGAGAGCAGCCTCCACGTGGCCGCCTCGGACTCGAGCGCCGAGGAGCGGGCCGCCGCGGCGGCAGCGGCGGCGGCCGCCGCTCCCCCCGAGCCCGGGCCGCCTCCCAGCCCCTGCGCCTCGCGCCTGGCGGCGTCGGCGGCCCTCTCGCAGATCAGGGCGTACTCCCTGACGGCCTCAGCAGGGCTCAGATGGCCCTGCATGGTCTCGGCGAGCACGTCGGCGAACGCGGCGTCCTCCGGCGAGGAGAAGGAGGAGGAGGTTGAGGGGGATGCGGTGGCGGCAGCGTCGTTTGACGTCGAAGCAATTGCAAGCGCTCGTTGATGCTGCTCTCCGCCGCCGTCGTTGTAGCCCTCCTGAGCGGTCTGCCACATCGGGGGAGCCGCATCTCGTCCCTGCGCCGTCGCTTGAGCATAGCCAGGGGGAGGAAGAGCTGTTTAATTGAGGGGGAGAGGGAGAGAGAGAGGGAAGAAAGAGAGGGAGAGGATGAGCATCGATGGCGACGATTGATTTTTCAGAGGCTCCTTTCCTCTTCTTCCTCTTCGAACGCGCCTTCGTCGTCGTCGTCTCCCAGCACGTCTTCCGCGTCGAGCCAGTCGGGAAGGTCTCCAGCAGCGGCGGCCGTCGTCGCCACGGCCATCGTGACTTGAGAGAGAAAGAAAAGAGAGAGTGAAGAAAGAGGAAGTCGAGGTGATAATCGCCGATGCTTTTTCGGCGAAACCAAAAAAGAATTCACTGTCGATCGATCAAAGTTTATTCTGACCTTAGCGGTACTCCTCCGTTCCGTCTCGCTTTTCCAAACTCGCTACACAGAGGGAGGGAGAGCGCACGAGGAAGCCGTTGTCTCCGAGATCGCAATCAAGAACGCAAAAATGAGCACCGCAGCAACACCAGCAGTAGCAACAGCAACAGCAACAGCAGCAGCAACATCTGCCCCGCGAGTCGGCGTCGGCGTGCTGGCCGTCCGCCACGGTTCCTCGTCGGTCCTCGTCTCGCTGCGCAAGTCCAGGCACGGCCGCGGCGAGTGGGCCCTCCCCGGCGGCCATCTCGAGCTCGGGGAGTCGCCCGTGGAGTGCGCGAGGAGGGAGCTCGAGGAGGAGACGGGCGTCGGGGTCGGGAGGGAAGGGTCGGAAGGAGGGAGGCTCGTCGCGACGGAGAACTGCGTCTTCCGCGCCGACGGCACCAGCGACGCCGGCGGGGCCTGGGCCCCCCCCGGAGAGGAAAGAGCGGCGGAGCCCTCGGGAGGAGCCATTCGCGCGCACTACATCACGCTGTTCGTCCGCTTCGACGAGCCCTCTCCCGGGGCGTGGCCGGTGCCGCAGGACAGGGAGCCCGAGAAGCACTCTCCGTTTGAGTTCGTCGAGTGGGAGGAGCTCAGAGGAGGGGCCTCTCCCTCTTCGTCGAAGTACGCGCCCCTCTTCGGCCCGCTGAGGATGCTGGTGGAGAAGCACGGGAGCCTGGATCAGTTGAGGTAGGGGGTGACAAATTGAAGAAGGAAAAAAAAAAACGTTTGAAAACCTTTGAAACTGAAAAAAGAGAAGGAAATTTATTCTCTCCCTCCCTCTTCTCCTCACCACTCCTCCCCCTCCGGCATCGCGCAGCAGCTCTCGACGCTCCCGTCCGCGGGGGAGTACCCCCTGAACGACCCGCTCTTGGAGAAGGACCCCGGATCGAAGCACTCGACCCCTTCGAACGACGCGTCGCAGCCCCTCGCCGCCCCCCGCCCGCCGCCGCGCCCTCCGCCGGCCAGGACCAAGGCGTGCGGCAGCGGGTAGAGCCTGAGGCCCCCGTCCGCGTCCCAGGAGACGGGCGCGGCGTCGAGGGGCAGAGGGCAGAGATGGGCCTGCTGGAGCAAGGTGAGGGCGGCGTGCTCAAAGGTCGCGGAGGCCCCCGTGGAGCCGCCGCCGGCGGCGCCCCCTCCCCCGTGGCCGCTGTTGGGCGGCAGCAGCGCCGCGCCGCGCAGCCTCGCGGCGACGTCCGAGCGGAAGACGACGACCTCCCTGGCGTGGAGCCGAAGTCGCGCGGGGTTGGAGGGGAAGTGCGCCCTGGTGCCCAGCGTGGCGCGCAAGGGCGCGACGAGCGCCTCCGGGAGCGGAGGCGCGGGCAGAAGGACGGCCGGGGAAGGGGAGGAGCCTCCTCCTCCTCCTCCTCCTCCGCCGCCCCTCCACCCGGCGCCGCCGCCGGTCGCCGCCGTGTCCCCGGGCCCCGGGACGAAGACGAAGTCTGACCCTGCGGCGAGGGTGCGACAGGTGGTCGCGATGGCGACGCCGAGGGCGGCGAAGGCGGCCCGGGCGGCGGAGGGGCCCCCGCTCTCGGAGGTACCGGCGGTCGAGGAAGCGGCGGCGGCGGCGGCGCCGCTCTTGCCCCCGCCACTCCTCGCGCTCCCGCTGCCGCCTCCAAACCCTCCCTGCCCGAAAAAGTCCCCCATCAGCACAAACGTCGGCGCAGGAGGCCCCCCCGGCGCCGAGACCAGCGCCTCGTAGGCCCGGAGCACCGACACCAGCCTGTCGACGCCCCCCGGGGCGCAGAGCCTGACGTCGGACAGGAAGTAGCACCGCCGCGCCCCGTCGCGCGCCTGCGCGGCGAGCGCCCTCGCGGCCCTCGCCGCGCGGTCCCCGCCGAGCCCCCCGTTTCCGTTCCCTCCGCCGGGGACGCGCCCGCCAAACCAGTCGGGCCCGGCCGCGACGGTCGCCAGCGTCTCCTCCCGCGGCTCGACGGGCGGCATCCCGAGCGCCCTCGCCGCGAAGACCCGCGTCCCCGGGTTGAGCTCGCCCTCGGCGAGCACGACGCAGTTTTCGGTGAAGAACCCCGCGGTCGCCGTCGCGCCGCGCAGGTCGAGGGGCACCCTGCCCGTGGGGTCCTCGAGGAAGAAGCGCCCGTCCTCGAGCTGCGAGATGCAGCCCAGCACGAAGGCCGTCTCGCCCGGACGGGCCAGCAGCGAGCGGACGTCCGTCAGCGCGGCGGCGCCGCGCCGCGCCGCGAGCCTGCGCCGCCGGCGGTTGACGGCGGCAGCGGCCGCTGCCGCCGAGGCGTGCGCGGCGTTTCGCCCGGACGCCGAGGCGTCCACTTCCTCCTCGTCGCTCTCGCTCTCGTCGCCGCCGGCATCCACGACGCGGCGAGCGAAGAGCGCGTTCCTCTCGACCCTCTGCGACAGAAAGTAAAACCTCTGGAGGTACAGGGCGGCGCGGTCCGAGGCCGAGCCCAGGGTCGCGCGGCGGCGGCGGGTGACGGCGCTCGCGGCGTCGGTGATGCGGACCTTGGTGGCCGCTGTCGGCTTGCCTGACGCGAAGGCCGAGGCGGCAGAGGCCGAGGACGACGAGGCGTTCCCTCCTCCCCCTTCGTTGGCCGCGAGCGCCGAGGCCGAGGTCTCGGAGACCGAAAACTGCCGCCGGACAGGGTCGTAGTCGACGCGCGGGGCGTCGAAGACGCTGATGGCCTGCACGACGGGCGCCTCGTCGAGCCCCGACGCCGCGGCGATGAGGCCCGAGGCCGCCGCGGCGGAGAGGCAGGCGGAGTCGCCTTTTTTTTGTTTTTGTCGAGGTCGTCGGGGACAGTGAGGGAAAGAAGAGAAAAAAAAACAAAGCTCCGATGATGCCAACTCAAGTCGTCGCCGTTATCTTTCCAACCACTCAAAAGAGATGCAACGATCTCTCTCACCTGGCTCATACGCGTCCAGTAGCTTGGCCAGGGCGGCGTCGGCGGCCGCGGCGGCAGCTGCCGCGGCAGCCGAAGAGGACTCATTGATGTCGAAGCCTTCGCCTCTTTCGACGCCATCAATATCGAGCATTCCCTTGCTCGCCGCCGCCTTGTCCGCCTCCTGCTCGACGTGCGAGGTCAGCATCGCCAGCGCCCGCGCCTCCAGCCTGAGCCCGCGGTCACCGAAGGCGCGAACCACGGCTTTCCTGGCGGGTAGGGCCATCGCGAGGAGCTCGTCGGGCGAGGGAATGGAGAGGAGCGATTTCAAAAAAAACGCGAGCGACGAAGAAGAAGTGGTCACTGCCGCTGAAGTGGCTCTGCTCTTGATTCTCAAAACACTGCCGAGCGGGCTCCTCTGTGTTTGCTCAGAGAGGAAGAGAGATGGAGAGAGAGAGAAAGCGACAGAGAGCAAGACAGAGGGAGACGAAGAGCGAAAGCGGCGTGGGTGACAGTGAGAACGACAGTGAATAGAAAAAAGATGGAAGGTGAGAGAGCGTTTTTCTGCTCTCTCTCTCTCTCTCACACTTTTTCGCGGAAAATTCTTTCTTCAATGTCAATCCCCAACGCTGCCGCTGCTGCAGCGGCCGCTGCTGCCGCAGCCGCCGCAGCAGCCGCCCAGCACGTCGTCCCCCCGGGAAAGGAGCTCGCTGCCTCCACGCGCGCCAAATTCCTCAGCTTCTTGCAGACCTACACGCTTGAGGAGGAGGCCCTCGGCGGCGCCGGCGGCAACGGCGCCGACGGCAATGCCACGGCCGTCTCCGACGCGTCGGTCCAGCGCTCCAGGCGCGGCGGCTCGGCGCGCACGGGCACGCGCTCACAGACGCAGATCGACGAGACGGGGCCGGCCACGGAGCAGCAGCAGCAGGCTCCTCCTCGCCAGGCGCCGCAGCAGCCCTATTACGTCTCGGTCCTGGCGGCGATGGTCGGCTCGCAGAGCGCGACGCTGCCCGTCGAGTGGGCGCACCTCGAGAGCGCCAACCCGGGCCTGGCCGACCTCATCGCCGACGATCACCTCAGGCTGGACGGCGTCCTCAGGGCCGCGGTCGCGGACTTTGTGGCGGCGCACGCGCCCGAGTACGCGGTGACGGAGGTGAGTAGAAAATGCTCGGGTGATGATTTCAAGATGAGGATTTCGATGGGGGCAGAGAACTTGACGTCGGGATGGAATCAGTCGACGCGTTCGGGAGGAAAAAAGTGGCGGCAAAATCTGCGTCGAGCGAATCGAGCACGCTGGCGTCGCTTTTCGTTCCGCCGCGCCAGCGAATTTGCTCGCGAGCATAGAGAAACCACGATCGAGCGCTAAAGGAGAGCTTCAAAATGTTGCCTTCAAGACAAGCGGAGGGGACACGCGAAATCGTCTTTTCAATCGCCGCCGTCGTCTTCCACCTCGCGCGCGAGCGGAAAGGAGGAGAAAAAATCGAGCTCTTCGACCTCTCTTCTTCTTCCTCTTCTTCCTCTTCTTCTTCTTCTTCTTCTTCTTCCTCTTCTTCGCCTCTTTGTCTCATCAAACCGCAAAACACACGACGGCAACAACAACGACAACAACAACAACCAAACAACCACCACAAAAACAAACAGGACGACGTCCCGCGCGAGTTCTGGGTCTCCTTCCACGGCCTCCCGCGCGTCGACCGCCTCCGCGACCTCCGCACCGCCCGCATCGGCCGGCTCTCGTCGTTCGTCGGCACCGTCACGCGCTCGTCCGAGGTGCGTCCGGAGCTCTTCCTGGGCGCGTTCCGCTGCCTCGAGTGCGGCGCGGCCGTCCGCGGCGTCGAGCAGCACTTCAAGTACACGGAGCCGCTCGTCTGCCCGGCCCCGGCCTGCGGCAACCGCCGGTCGTGGTCGCTGGTCAAGGAGGAGTCCACCTTTGTGGACTGGCAGCGGCTGCGCGTGCAGGAGTCCGCCGACGAGGTGCCCCCGGGCTCGCTGCCTCGGACCATCGAGGTCGTGCTCCGCGGCGACGTCGTCGAGAGGGCCCGGGCCGGGGACTCGGTCGTGTTCGTGGGCGACCTGGTCGCGGTCCCCGACGTCGCCGCGATCTCGGCGCCGGGCGAGCGCGTCGAGGCGCGCTCGGCGGGGCCGCAGGGCGGCGGCCAGGGCGGGGGCGGGCAGGACGGCGGCGTGACGGGCCCGAGGTTCCTGGGCGTCCGCGAGCTCACCTACCGCCTCGCGTTCCTGGCCTGCTCCGTCGAGGACGCCGCGGCGCGCGACGGCGGCGCCGCGGCGGCCGGGGCCGACGCCGCCACCAACGCCGACGGCTCGGCCGTGCTCGTGACGCCCGACGACGTCCTGGCCTCCCTCACCGATGCCGAGGCCGCCGACCTCGAGGCGATGCGCGCCAACCCGCGCGCCTACGCCGACCTGGCCCGCTCGATCGCGCCCGGGGTCAGGGGCCACGACGACGTCAAGCGGTCGGTGCTGCTGCAGCTGCTCGGGGGCGTGCACAAGACGACGGCCGACGGCGCGTCGCTGCGCGGCGACATCAACGTCGCGATCGTCGGCGACCCCTCGACGGCCAAGTCGCAGATCCTGAAGTACGTCGCGTCGTTCCTCCCCCGCGCGGTCTACACCAGCGGGCGGGCCTCGTCCGCCGCCGGTCTGACGGCGTCGGTGGTGCGCGAGGCCGACTCGGGCGAGATGGCGATCGAGGCCGGAGCCCTGATGCTCGCCAACGGCGCCGTCTGCTGCATCGACGAGTTCGACAAGATGGACCCCAAGGACCAGGTCGCGATCCACGAGGCGATGGAGCAGCAGACCATCTCCGTGACCAAGGCCGGGGTCCAGGCCACGCTGGTCGCGCGCACGTCGATCCTGGCGGCCGCCAACCCCGCGGGGGGGCGCTACGACAGGTCAAAGCCGCTGCGGTACAACGTGGCCCTGCCGCCGGCGATCCTGTCGAGGTTCGACCTGCTGCACGTCATGGTCGACGAGCCGGACGAGGCCGCGGATGCCCTGGTCGCGGCGCACATCGTCGCCCTGCACCAGAGGCCCGCGACGGCGCTGGCCGGCCTGGCCCCGTACTCGACGCAGCAGCTGCAGCGGTACGTGCGGCTGGCGAGGGCCCACCGGCCCGTGCTGCCCCCGGCCGCGCGCAGGGCGATCGTCGAGGGGTACCGCCGCCTCCGGTCCGAGGACGCCGCGCCAGGCTCGGCGGCCGCCTACCGCATCACGGTCAGGCAGCTCGAGGCGCTGGTGCGGCTGAGCGAGGCCTGCGCGCGCGCGAGGCTCAGCGCGCGCGTCGGCGGCGGCGACGTGCGCGAGGCGCTGCGCCTGCTGCGGCACTCGGTCATCGAGGTCGAGCCGCCGCCCGAGGAGCTCGGGGGCGGCGGCGGCGGGTTCGGCGACGACGACGAGGACGGGGTGGACGACGACGAGGCCGCGGCTGCCGCGGTGGCCGCCGCGGCGGCGGCGAGGAGGGAGGCCGCGGGAGGGGGAGGCGGGGCCGGGGGAGCCGGCGACGGGATGGAGGTGGACGGGGAGGGCGGGGCCGCCGCCGGCGCTCCCGCCGCCGACGCCGCCGACGCCCGCACCCAGCGCCAGCCCATCAAGGTCCCCCGCTCCAAGGTGGAGCGCGTCAAGGACCTCCTGCTGATGCGCCTGCGGTCCCTCGAGGAGGGAGCGGAGCTCGTCGCGGGGAGGAACGCCGCCGGGGGAGCGAACGACGACGACGACGCGGCCGCCGCCGCCGCCGACGAGGAGGCGAACCATGGCGGCGGAGGGGGAGCCCCCGACGCCTCCAACCCGGCCCGCGCCGCCGAGATCGGCGGCGCCCCCGTCGCCGCCGTCCGCCAGTGCGACCTCGTCGCCTGGTACTTCGACTTCCAGGCCCGCCGCGGCGCGCTGCTCGACGTCGACCTCGCCTCGGAGCGCGCGCTCGTCGGCCGCATCGTGTCGCACCTGATCCGCGCGCGCGGCGTGCTCGTGGTCGTCGAGGTTCCGGGCCAGCAGGCCGGGGAGGTGCCGCTGGAGTATCGGAGGCGGTGCGTGAGGGAGAGGCTGCTGGCGATGAACCCGAACTTCTCCGACGAGTAAGGGAAGAGGGGGCGGGGGGGGGGCTGTTTTTTTGGGGTGGAAAGAGCGAGAGAGAGGATGCGAAAATGGGGAAAGAGAGGAGAGAGAGGGTTTTGATTTTGATTTTATCCGCTTTGCTTTTTCCCCCTTCATTTCTTATTTTTCGGAGAGAGACAAACAACAAAGAGACAAACGCGATACAGCGGTATCGCGAGAAAGAGCAGCCCCCTTTCTCCGCTTGAGTCTGTGCAAAAAAGAGAGACGGGAGAGAGAAAAACGGGAGAGAGGAGAGAGAAAAAACGGGAGAGAGGAGAGAGAGTCTCTGAGAGAGAGCGAGAAAAAACGGGAGAGAGGAGAGAGAGTCTCTCAGAGACTCTGAGAGCGAGCGAGAGAAAACTCGGGGGACGCACAAAGCTCGGCCGCTTCTCAAAGAGCGAGCCCTTGCCGTCCGCAGATCTTCTTCTTCCTGGGCTGTTCAACCCTCTTCGCAGCGCGGAACGATCGGACCGCCTGTTGCACACCTCTCAACGCCGCCGAAGCGAGCCAAAATGGCGGCGACCAACCTGCTGCCGAACGAAATCTCGGCGACCAACGCCACCAACGCCGTCGTGCTGCCGATCGAAATCTTGGACGTCAACGAAGATATCGAGGCCGCGCTCGACGATTTCCTGCTCCAGCTCCCATCTTTCGACGACGAAACCGACGTCTTGGGCGGAGGGGCGGCCCTCCCCGCGGTGAATGCGCCCCAGGCGATGACTGTCGACAGGGCGAGCGAGGTGGTTATCAACCCGCTCGCGCAATTGATCAACCCTGCCGCTGTCACTGCCGCTGCCGCCCCCGCCGGCGACGGCAACGGCAGCGCACGGCGCCCTTCCTCCTCCTCTCCAACGCCCCCCTCCTCCGCCGCCCCCGCCCAGCGCCCCGCCCCCGCCCCAGCCCAGCGCCCCGCCCGCGGTCCCTCGCTCGCGTCCCTGCAGGGCGCGAGCGCCCCTCACAACGGCAAGGCCTCCACCCTGGAGCGCAACCGCGAGGCGCAGCGCCGCTTCCGCGAGCGGCAGCGCTCGCGCGTCGGCCAGCTCGAGCGCGCCGCCGCCGACGCCGCGGCGCGCGAGGGCGCGCTGCGGGCCGAGCTGGCCTCGGCGCGCGCGCGGATCGCCGAGCTCGAGGTGGCGCTCGACAGGAACGGGCCGGGGCTGCTCGATGGGTCGCTGCTGGCCTCGGAGCTCGCGGACCCGCAGGGGGCGGGGGCGCGGGCCGCCGTGGCGCTGGCCGCGGTGCAGGGGTCGCCGCCGCCGCCGGTCCGGGCCGCCTCCGGCGACTGCCAGAGCGGCGACGGGCGGCTCGTCGCCGCCGCGGCCGCGTCGAGCGGGCCCGCCGACGGCAAGGACCTGGCGAGGTGCCTGGCGTCGTCGCTGAGGCTGACGCTCGAGGGCGGCGGCGGCGGCGGCGCCGGCGGGGCCGACGGCGGGGGAAGAGGTGCGAGCGAGGGCGGCGCCGGCGGTCCCGGCCGCGGCCCCGCCGGCGCGACGGCCGAGACGACGACGGTCGCCGGCCGCGCCCTGTGCTCCCCCTTCGCCTCCGCGGCCCCCGCCGACCCGGGGAGGGCCGCGGAGCCCATCGAGCTCAGCCCCTCGCAGATCCGCGCGCTGTCCGCCGACGAGGCCGTCTCCTTCCACCACGCCTTCGTGGCCCAGCTGACCGCGCACCTCCGGGTGCTAGACGACCCCCGGGCCCCGCGCCCCCCGCCGCGCCGCCGCGGCCGACGCCGTCGGGAGGCTGGCCAAAGAGAGCCTGGCGCTCTATTTCAGGCTGCTGCTGTCGGCCCCGGAGACGTGGATCGAGCTCAACGACAGGCTGCGGTCCGAGGGCGACGCGGCCGAGGCGTCGGAGCGGGGCGGGGAGCCGAGCGGCTCGTCGGACGACAGCGGCGGCACCGGCGGTGGCGCCTCGATGTCCCCGCACTCGCGCCACGAGTCACCGAGCGGCGCCCCCGCCGCTCCCGCCTCCGCGTCCCCCTCGCCGCGCCCCCCTTCGCGGGACCTCCCGACGGAGGCCGACCCTCGCTGGGCCGCCGTTGCCGAGGCGACTCGCCTCACGCCCGAGCAGCGCACGGCCATGGTGCTGCTCCGCCGCCGCCTCGCCGCCGACGTCGCGCCGCTGCGAGAGCGCCGCGCCGCCGCCGTCCGGGCGCTGGCCGCCACCCTGCCGGCGCGCTCGTCCGGGTACGAGCACACCAGGCAGACCATGCGCGCAGCCGAGGCCATCCGCGAGCTCAGGCTCACGATGAAGTGCGAGGTCCTCGCTAGGCTGACGCACACGCACGAGCTCGTCAACTCGCTGCTGACCCCTGTGCAGGTCGCGCGGTCGCTGGTGGCCGGCTTCCCGAGGCCTCCCGACGGGCTGGCGGTCTGCCTGTGGGTGGCGGCCGGGGAGGGCGACCCGGACGCGGTGGCGACGCTTTCTGCCTTCGGCGTCGGCGGGATTGGGGGAGAAGCGTCGGCGGCGGCGGGGGGGCTCGGCGGGCGCGGGCAGCAGCAGCAGCAGCAGCAGCAGCAGCAGCTCGGAGCCTCGCCGGCGGGCGCCTTGCTGCCTCTTCCGCCGCTGCCCCCGTTCCCCGACCTGCCTCCTCCTCCCGCCGCTGCGTCGAACTTCGCCTCCGCTCTGCCGATGGAGGCCGGCGGCTCCAACGCGGCGCTGGACGGCGGCGGCGGGAGCGCCACGATCACGACGGGGCTCGAGTGAGAAGCTTTCATGAAATGGAGTGAGAGCGAGAGCGCGAGTGAGGCGTAAAGAGAGAAGAAAGCCCCTGTTTTTTTCTGTCTCTCACCCCCCCTCCCTGCTTCCCTCTCCCTCTCCCTCCTCTCTCTTCTCTCTCCCCTTTTGATTCCTTCTTCTCTCTTCCTCTATTGATGTACCTTTTAAAGTGTAGCCTGAACAAGAGTCGGAAACAAGTGTCGAGAAAGTAAAAAGAGTGGGAGAGAGGACAGCGGGGAGAGCTGGAGTTGGCGAGTCGCCATACTGAGAGAGGGAGGAGACAGGCGGCGCCGAAGGTCGATTTTCAAAAAGAGGAAAACGAAGGCTCACTATTCGCTCCCTTTTCCCTCTTCCTCGGAATTTTGAAGCGGAAAACTCTCACTCTCTCTCTCTATCACTCTTCTTCTCGCGCGCGCGTACACGCACGCGCGCGTCCCTCTCGCTCGCTGCTTCGCGCAGAGCTTGAAGAGGGGCGCAGAAGAGACACAGAGAGAGGCGAGATAGAGGGCGGTTGAGAAAAAAGCAAAATGCCACAGCAGCAGCATCAGCAACAAATCGGCGTCGCGACGCTTGGCCCCATAACTCGGGCAGCGGCGCACGCTGCGGCCTCGACGTCGCAGTGCGGCGGAGCGCCCTCGACTTCGGCCCCCGCAGCGGGCGACTCGACGGGCTACGGCGGCGGGAAGAGGCGGAGCGGGAGCGGCGGAGGAGGCGAGGTAAGCAAGCTTCGGAGAATTGAAACTTCTCTAAAGCACAGACTAAGAGAGCGGCGGCGAGATTTCGAATGACGCCCGGGACGAGGGCGAGCGGAAGCTCCTCAGTCTCCCGCCGAGGCCGCCCTTGGAACGCTTCCTGACCTCGTCCTAGGGCTCAAGCTCGGTCTCCGCTTGCTGGTTCTCGCGTGGAGGAAGCGGAAGAGAAAGACCCCGAAGCGGCTCCCAAAAGAAGCAATGCTCTCTCTGCTCTTTTTCTATCGTTCGCCGCGGACGTCGCCTCTCTCTTCCCTCTCTCGCTCTCTCAACTAGAAAAAGGGGAAAAGAAACTCACCCCCCTCTCTCCTCTCTCTCTCTCTCTCTCTCTCTCTCTCTCTCTCCCCCTCTCTCCCACCTCCCCTCCCCCTCTCTCTCCCTCTCTACCCCAAAAAACAACAGGACCCCATGGGAGGAGGAGGCCAGAAGAAGAACCGGAGCACCTTTGGGGACATCACCAACGCCGGGGCGCACCCCGGGAAGCAGGTTCGTCTAGTTTTTTTTTCCCTTTCAAATTTTCCTCTCTCGTCGTTTTCGAAAGAAAAATATTTTTTTCGCACTCACTTTTTTCTTTCGCTCTCGCTTCCAACTACCACCACTTCACCCTTCCTTTCAGCCCTCCCCTGCGAGATGCGCAGAGATATCTCGCGCACAGCAGGTGGGGAATCAGCAGCAGCAAGAGAGGTCCTCGCTGCCGGCGAGCAGCAGCGGCCGAAACGCCGCCGCCGCCGATGGGTCGACGACAGCTGCGGTGACGGGCTGCAATTCCAAGCCGTCCTCGCTCCTCCCGTTCCTCCCGCCGCGCCCCGTCGTCGACCCCATCGACGCCGGCGACGTCGGAGATACCCTGGCGTGCGTCGAGTACGTCCAGGACATCATGGAGAGCCTGTATGAGTCGGAGGTAAGAGAGAGTTTTTAAAACGGGGAGAGAGATGGTGTTGGAAGAAAAAATCAAAATCGAAAACTCACCCTCTCTCGACCTCTCGACCGCACACAAAAAACAAAAACAAAAAAACGACACCCTATCTCCACAGCGCCGCTCCCGCCCGGCCACCTGCTACCTCGAGGCTGTCCAGACCGAGGTCAACGCCTCCATGCGCGGCATCCTCGTGGACTGGCTCGTCGAGGTCGCTGCCGAGTTCCGCCTCGTCAGCGACACGCTGTTCTCCGCCGTCGGCCTCGTCGACCGCGTCCTGTCTCTGCGCGCGGTGCCTCGCGCGAGGCTGCAGCTGGTGGGTGTCGCGTGCATGCTGCTCGCGGCCAAGTACGAGGAGATCTACGCGCCGCAGGTGGACGAGTTCGTCTTCATTACCGACAACACCTACTCGCGGGACGAGCTCCTCAACGCCGAGGCCGAGGCGCTTGGCGACCTAGCGTTTTCGCTGAGCGCGCCGACGGCCAAGACTTTCCTGAGGCGGTTCGTGAAGGCGGCGCTGGGCGACGGGCTGGGTTCGCCCGAGGCGGACGCCAAGCTGCCGCCGCTGGCCGCGTACGTTTGCGAGCTGGCGCTGCTCGAGTACGACGCGGTGGCGTTTCTGCCTTCTCAGATAGCGGCTGCGAGCGTCGTAGTCGCGAGGCACGCGCTCGGGTGCGAGGCCGCGGCGAGGAGCTCAGAATAGCAGCAGCAGGAGCAGCAGCCCGCTGTTGCCTTGTGGTCCCCGGCGCTGGCGAGGGCCTACGGCGCGCGGGAGGGCAGCTCGGGCTCCTCCGCGGCTGCTTCTGCTTCCCTCGGGCTGCCCCCGCCGCCGTTTTCGCTGCTCGCTTCGACCTCGGCTGCCCCCGCTTCCTCCTCCTCCCCTTCTCCTCCCCTCCTCTGCCCGCCGGAGCTGTCGCGGCCGGTCGCGCTCCTCCACGGCGCCCTCCGCAGGGCCAGGGACGGGCCCCTGCCCGCCGTGAGGGACAAGTACGGAGCTGCGGCATACAGGTGCGTGGCGGCGATGCCGCCGCCGCCACCGCTGCCCGCGGAGTTTTAGAGAGGGGGAGTTGAGGAGGGGAATTAAAAAAAGAACCAAAAACTGTTTCCGAGAGAGATAGAGCGAGAGAGAAAGGGGTGGGGGCTCCTGTTGTGTTTTTTTCTTCTTTTCAGTTTTTCGTGATAAAAAACTTCCAGCTCCTGTGGTGTATTGTGTTTTCTTTACCGTGGAGCGCGAGCGGGGAAAGGGAAGGTCAGGAGAGACAATGTCGGAGAGAGAGGGAGAGGTCGAGCGGGGAATTAAAAAACTGGAGACCACCCTTTGTTTTTTCCCTGTGCTCCCTGTCTCTTCTCTTCTCTTTTTCATCTCTTTTCCCATCTTTTCCTCCGCCGCCGCGCTCCGGCCAGTTACTTCAGAACTTGTTTCCCTATTTCTTTCCGTGTTATTAAATAACAACCGAAACGTCTGCTTCCACAGTTCAAAAAGAAACAAAAAAAGTCTTCCCTCTTTCACCCAGGGCGCATCGGCTCTCCCTCTCTTCTCTCTATCTTTTGCTTTGATTTCAGATTCGGTGGGTTTGCCTACACAAGAGATAGACAAAAAAAGATTCGGGGCATTGTACAGCGAGGCGGCTAGCAGAGGAGATCCTCTGCCGCGCGGCTCTCGGGGGGAGAAAGAAAGAAAAACAAAATCTCTCTGTCTCTCTCTCTTTCGTTTCACCCAGCGAGAGAGAGGTCCTGGAACCGCAGCGCCCTCGGCGCCGCCAGCAGCGGCGCCCCCGTCGAGCACGACGACGCCGGCCTGACCTCCGCGGAGGGCGTCGTCATCCAGTCTCCCGCCGGTGTGGCGTCGTCGGCTGTCGCGGCAGCGGCGGCGGCGGAAACGGCGGCGGCCTCGGCGGCCGCGGCGCTCGCTGCTCCGCTCCTCGTCCTCCTCCTCGCCCCCGCCGCCCCATTGTTGCCGTTGTTCCCGCCACCGTGGAGAGCCCCCCGGGTCCTCCAGGGGTGTCCCCCACCGGGGGGAGGCCTCTTGTTGGGCGGCGGGGGCCTCGCAGCGCGGACGACAAATTCCCTCTCTTCCTCCCCTTCACCTCCTCCCTTTTCGGGGGCTCCGCCTTTGACGACGGAGGGGCCGTGGCAGCCGGCGCCAGCGCCGTCGTCAGTCTTTCGCCGCTTCGCTGCTCCTCCTCCTCCTCCGCTGTTGTTGTTCCCGACGGCAGCGTCACTCGCCTCCTCCTCCTCCTCTTCCTCCAACTTCAACTCCAGGCCGCCAATCTTCCTCCTCCTGCGCAGAGGGGCGGCGACAGTCCGCTCTCCGCCCCCGCCGCCGTCGTGCGCCGCCGTCGTCGTCGCGCCCGAGAGCTGCTGCTGCTGCTGCTGCTCGCCGTCGCCGTTCCCCTCCCCCGCGGAGCAGGCAGACCAGCCCCTGCTTCCCCCGCGGGGCAGACGAGGGAGCGGAGGCGGCGCCCCCCGGAAGAAGGGCCGGGCGCGGGCCCGGAGGCCGCCGCCGGGATTGCCGTTTGCGTCAGCGTTGGCGTTCGCGGCGTGAGCAGGAGCTGCTGCTTCTGCAGTAGCAGCGGCCCTGGCAGCAGCAGCGGCAGCAGCAGCGGCAGCAGCTGCAACCCTCCCCCTGCGAGAGTTGTGCTGAGCGGCGGCGGCGACAGCGGCAGCGGCCGCGGCGGCGGCGGCGAAACCTCCCCTCCCGAAATGCCCCGTCGCGGGCCGCGGCGTCACAAACGCAAAGTGGTGCGTGACGGCCACCGCGTGGATCGCGCGGAGCGCCCTGCAGACCCCGGCCAGCGGCGCGGCCTGCGCGTGCGACAGCTGGCAGGCGATGTGCAGCAGGAGGTCGTCGGGGAAGTCGAGGAGGTTCTGCGGCGCCGCGGGGTAAGGGAAGCGCGGGGTCTGCCCGAGGACGAACGAGCTTGGCGTGTGGGGTGTCGCCGGCCCCGCCCCGCGCGGCGGGAACGGCGACGGGGAGGAGTAATTGTTTCGGAGGTGCTGCCGGCGGTCCTCCTGCTGCTGCTGGTTGCGGTAAACGCTGCCGAGGACGCCGCGGAAGGGCACGAGGACGACGGCGCGGGCCGGGGTGACGGCGGTCGTGCCGGCGGAGGAGGCGGGGACAGCCGAGGGGGCAGCAGCGCCGCCGGCGCTCGTGGCGCCGTTTCCACTTTCGTTCGGGGCGGCGGCGCTCGCGTCCGTCGCCGAGGCGTCGTTCCTCGCCACCGCGGCCGCCGCCGCCGCCGCGGACGAGGCCGCCGCGACGGCGGACCTGCGAGCAGCAGCGGCTGCGAGGCGAGCCCGAGGCGGGAGGCCCTTCCTCCGGTCGCTGGTGCTGCCGGTGCCTCCCTTGGCCGCTGCGCGGTCGGAGCTGCTCCCGAGGCTGGCCCCCGACGACGGCACCGGCCGGCTGCCGCCGCTCCCGTTGGCGTTGCTCGCCCTTCCGGCCGCCGCCGCGGCCGCGGCCGCAGCCCTCCTGTGGAAGTACGAGTAGTGGTGCGAGTGCTGAGCGTGCGGGTGGTGGTGGCCGTGGTGGAGCAGCAGGGAAGAGAGGTGGTGGTGGCCGCCGGCGTGGAGCGGGAGGTTGAGGACGAGGCTCGGGCCTCCTCCGTTCCCGTTCCCGACGCCGCCGTGCTGATGGAGCGCGGAGGGAGGGGCAGCAGCGGCGGCGGCAGCTGCAGCCGTCGCCGATGATTGCGCTGCTGGTGCCGTTGCGACCGCAGCGGGAGCAGGAGCAGCGGCGCCCGGAGGCAGCGCTGCCGCTCCTCTGTTGGCTGCCACCACGGCCGCGGCGGCGACCGCGGCAAAGCGCTGCTGCGTCACCGCGGCGGCCGCGGCCTGGCTCTGCTGAGCCGCGGAGGCGAAGTTGTAGAGCGACTGGCGGTGGTGCTGATGCTGGTGGTGGGAGGGAGCGGCGGGGGGAGGATGAGGAGGCGCGGCGTTCGCCGCTGCCGCTTGAGCAGAGGAAGGCTGATGAGGCGCGGCCGCAGCGGCTCTCGGCGCCGTGGCTTTCGTCGTCGTCGTCGCTTCCGCTTGGGCCGCCGCTGCCGCAGCGCTTGAGGGAAACGGCGGCGGCGGCGGCGGCATCACTGCGGCCGCCGCGGGAGCCTGCCGCTGCTGAGGCTGCTGCGCCTGCTGCTGCGGCGGCGGGGCGAGCGAGGCAGGCTCCGCAGCCCCCGCGCCGCCGCCGGTGTTCGAGGCTCCCTCGCGTTGCCCGCCGGCGCTCCCTGCCCTGCCCCCCCTGTTGTTCGACGAAGGGCCCAGTTGCACTCCGAGGGAGGAGCACGCGCGCTGCGCCGCGGCGAAGGAGAAGAGGGCGCCTGCGGTTTGGCGGTAGTTTCGGGGGGAAGGAGGGGTTCGTGCGTGAGAGAGAGAGAGAGAAAGAGGGGGAGAGAGACGAAAAAAAGGCGACGCTGCTGCTGCCGCTGCCGCTCAGGTTCTTCCAAAAAAACCTCGACGATGCCTTTTGCTCCCGATTTTCAGCTGTCGCGTCTCTCGCTCTCGTGCCAAGGGTTTCTTCTCCTGATTCCTGTCTCCGAGGATCTCACCTGGAGGGATTTTCTTCTGCGGCCAGGCAGAAGAGCCTCCCGGGCGCGTCGTAGCCGCCGGCTGGTGCGGGAGGTGATGATGTGAAGAGTGCACCGTCGTCGTCGTCGCTGGCGGCGGTGCGACGTTTGAGGCAGCGTCGACTTTTTCTCGCTGCTGCTGCCCGTCGCTCACGCGCCGCGCATTGTTGCTCCCGCCCGCAGGATGCTGAGAAGGCGCCATTATTTTATCTCAAGTGGGTGGCAGTGAAGCCTCTGAAGCGCTGAAGAGGAAGGGAGAGCGCCAAGAAGCGGGCGATTGCTGAAAGTGTGCTTCTCTCTCACGGGGGAAGAAATCGGTCGACTTTTTTGTGCCCCTGCGCCAATTCTTTGCAGCCCTCTCGTGTCTTTTTCAGAAGCTCAACGGCTCTCCTGCACCGCGAGGTAGGAGAGGAGATTCGTGAGCTTGCTATGAGAACAAGCGATGGCGCAAAAGAGGGTGACTGGAGAGCGTCTTTCGAGCAAACGCGTTTGCTCGAATGCGAACGTCGAGTCGGAATGAAATAATGGTTTCAACCCGACCTCCCCTTCTTCTTTCTTTTCTATTTGAATCATTTTTTTCTTTACAATAAAACAAGAAGCGAGCGCTGCGCGCACTCAAATTCGACATTTGATTGATAAAAAACAGCAGAGCAGTTATTTAACAAAAGCGCAGGAGGAGGGGAGGTGATACAGAGAGAGAGAGGGGGAAAAAAAGGTGGAGAATAACCCTTCCCGCTCTCCCGCGTTAAAGCCCACCGCCTCCACCGCCCTTTGGAGGCTGCTGCTGCTTGGCGACCTCGTCGAGGCCCTTTTTCACCTCCTGTTTAAAGGTCTCGGCGAAGGAGCTCGCGGTCTTGGAGAGCTCGGCCTGCTGTGCCGCGCCTGAGGAGAAAACGTTTTTTTTTTTTTTTTTTTTCAAGACGAGGAAGAGAAAAAGAAGTGAGCTTCAGAGGTCTTTTTGACAAGCATGGAAAAAAGGAGGCCAGCGAGAAACCATTTTCTCTCCGGACGCACTCTTCTTGGCGAGCTCCTGCGCCATCGCGTTGGAGCGCACGGCGAAGCGCTGGAAGGTCGGGCTGTGAAGTGAAGAGGGAGTTTTTGTTGGAGTGGTTTCGTCGTCGGTGAACGGCCAGCGGCCTCTGTTTTTTTTCTCTGACGACGACAATCAAAACGCCGCTGCGCGTCGCCATAAAAGGGACGCATCTCTCTTCGAATCGGGTCGATGGCTACCGTCTTTTGTCAGGGGCTTCCGCTACCGAAAAGCTCGGGAAAAAGAAGGAGCAAGAGCGCTGGAAGAATGGAGACGAATCCACCGCACGCGGAAGAAGAAGAAAAAGAAGGAAAAGAAGAAAGAGAGACGCCGCCATCGGAGGAGAGACTTCAACATCGCACCTGTTCGCCAGCCCGGAGACGAGCACCTCGTTGACCAGGTGGTGGACGACGCGCTGAAAAAAGGACATGGACGATGGGAGGCGCGCCGCAAGCGAAGGAGATGAAGGAGATGCACCGCTGCCCTCTTCAGCGAGAGTTTTTTTTCGAGAGAAGTGACCAACGAGGGAGGCAGCAACAATTTCACACCTCATCATCAAACGCCACTCTATCCTTTCACCACCTTCTCATCTTCCGCCTTTTCACTCCTTTTCAACCTCCCCATTTCATCCAATGGCTGACGCAGGTGAGTCTTTCTATCTATCGCGGCGGGGAATGACCCGTTTCAAGCGAGGGAAGGCGCGGAATCAGCGCAACGAATATCGGTGATGGGATGAACGTTGCGAAAATCCAGCTATGAAGTCAATCAACCAACTCTTCGACAACAAAAGCGCTCGCTGCGAGACCTTTCCCTTCTTATCGCTCCGATAGAATCGTGCGGCCTGCACGAGTTAGGCCCGCCGCGAGGAAGGGGCGTCATATGCGAAACTGGAAGAAACACGCCAGTGGCGATGAAACAGAGCAGCCGTCGGTCCTCGTCGGGTGCTTTAGCCTCTTGCTGGCACTCGATCTTTCTTGTTCTCTCCTGGTTTCTTCCCTCCTCTCTCCCTCCCTGCTCCTCTCTCTCTCCTCCGTCTCTCTCTCTCTCCTCTTTCTCTCTTTCTCTTCCTCTCTCTCTCTCCTCTTTCTCTCTTTCTCTCTTCCTCTCTCTCTCTCCTCTTTCTCTCTTTCTCTCTTTCCCTCTTCTCGACCATCTCACGTGCGCGCCTCGACGATACTTTATTTTATTCTTTCAAACGAAAAAAACCAAAACCAAAAACCCAGTCGGAAACGCCTTCTCGGCCGTCGTCGACGGCGGCAAGGCCGTCGTCGGCAAGGCCGGCGACGCCGCCAAGGCCGTCGTCGGCAAGGCCGGCGACGCCGCCAAGGCCGTGACCGGCGCCGCGGACTCGGCGCTGTCCAAGATCACCCAGGACGACAAGAAGAAGATCGCCATCGCCGGCGGCGTCGCGCTCGCCGTCGCCGGCGGCGTGCTCGCGTGGCAGAACGCGCCCGAGGCCGACAAGGAGCGCGTCCGCGCCAAGGGCCGCGAGACCAAGGCATGGATCAAGAAGACCGACGCCTCCGCCAAGAAGTCGGTGAACGACGCCGCCCAGAAGGTCAAGGACCGCGCCGAGGCCGACACTGCCAAGACCAAGCAGGCCCTGAAGGACGCCGAGGAGGCCGCGAAGAAGAAGGCCGACGAGGTCGCCGCCCGCGCGCGTGCCGAGGCCGACAAGCTGCGGGGCAAGGTCGACAAGAAGACCGACAAGACCGCCAAGGCCGTCGACAAGGCCGACGCCAAGGGCAGGGACTTTGTGGCGTCGATCAAGGCCATCTTCGGGCAGTGAGGAAGGGAGTTGATCGGATCCGCGGAGAGAGCGCGCGCGGGCGAGGGTCGAGGTGTGGAAAAACGAGGATCCCTCGCTCTCTCTCTTTTCCTTCGCCACGCTCTTTTGCCCGGCGTTGAGAGCGCAATTTCTAAATAAAAAAGAGAAAAAAGGGGTCGAACACAACAAAAACCACGGCCCCATTTTTTTCGAATGCAGCTGTTTTCTTCCTTCTTTTCTTGAGACCGTTCTCCTTTTTTAAATGATTAGAGAGGGTTCGCCTAGAGGGGTGTCTTTGACGTGCAACAAAAAGACGAGAAAAAGAAGAAAAAAAAGAGAGAGGAGAGACGGAAAAAATGAACGACTTTTTTCGTTGAAAATTTCCCCCCCCTTTGTTTCTCTCCCCCATCCTTTGCAACGCCGCCAGTCTTCAACGATACGCGCCAGTTGGCAAAAACGGTCGTTATCAAACACCAGGGCAAGTCAGGACGGGGGGGGGGCGAGAAAGCAGGGGGGGCGAAGGGGAGGGGGAGTGTTTTTGTTATTGCTGCACGGAAAAAAAAGGAAGAACGAAAAAATGGCCCCTCTCTCTCTCTCTCTCAAAATTATCTCTCTCTCTCTCTCTCTCAACCACCCTCTCTGCTCTAATGCCCTCTCCGTCTCTCCGCGTCCTCGTCCCACAGTGGCGAGAGAAAGGGGAGGAAAATCACGCGGCTCTCAGAGCTTGACGCCCTCGGGCAGGACGCGACCCAGGATGTCGGCCGAGAGCTTGTCCACCTGCGCGTCGAGGTTCTTGAGCGCCGACTCCTTCTCGGTCGCGAGCGCGGCCAGCGCCGTCGCGAGCTCGCGGTCGACGGCGGCCTTGACGTCGGCGAGCTTGGCGGCCTGCTCGGCCGCGGCCGACGAGCGCGCCGCGGCGACCGCGGCGGCGGCGTCGGCGCGCGCCGACCGCAGCGCCTCCTCGGCCTGCCGCTGCATGCCCTCGAGCTCGCCGCCGCCGTCCTTGGCGAACGCCATCTGCTCGCGGAGCATCGCGTCGCGCTCGTCGAGGACCCTGCCCACGGGCCCGAACCAGGTCTTGTCGAGGAAGACCATCAGCAGCAGGAACTGGCCAGCCATCAGCGGCAGCGTCAGGTTGAAGTCGAAGATCTTGCCGGCCTCGGCGAGGGCGGGTGCGGCGGCGACGGCGTTGGCGACGGCGGCGGCCGCGGCGACCGAGAGGACCGAGGAGGGGGCGGCGGCGGCGGCCGAGGGGGGGGCGGCGGCGCCGTTTCGGGGGGTGAGGGCGGGGGGGGGGGGAGGGGGGGAAGTGTTGAGAGGAGGGGGGGGGAGTG
>Ga0114918_10000403_pt1 | contig 36995 bp, 23 predicted proteins | sample LantaG_FD_87015 | JGI IMG/M metagenome (GOLD analysis project Ga0114918, IMG submission 87015) | Deep subsurface microbial communities from Baltic Sea to uncover new lineages of life (NeLLi) - Landsort_02402 metaG | ecosystem: Environmental > Aquatic > Marine > Oceanic > Sediment | place...
GGCCTCCCACTCCTTGAGGAAGTCCATCATGACCTGGGGGGGGGGAGGGAGGGGGGGAGAGGGGAGAGAGGGGGGGGAGAGGGGGAGGGGGGGGGGGAGGGGGGGGGAGGAGGAGGGAGAGAGAGAGAGAGAGAGAGAGAGAGAGAGAGAGAGAGAGAGAGAACGAAGAAAGAAAGAGTTGAGAAGGGGTCGAGGTCGAGGTTGAAAATTTGACCAAAGCTATGAGAGAGCGCTGCTGCTGCTCGCGTTGTTCGCACCCTCTCGCTTCGAAAAGAGAGCAAGCAAAGCAGCAAGAGAGAGAAGGAAAGAAAGAAAAGGAGGCGCGCCTCCTACTCGCGCTCGTTCTCTGGGCAATTCGTTCCGCCAGCGCGGTCCCTCGAAGAGGCCCCCATGCCCCGAGGGGGGCAGAGGGCGCGGACGAGAGCACGCGCCGAAGAGGAAGAAGAGAAGAAGAGAGCAAATTGGCTTGCGGCGCTCGCTCATTCACGGTTGCCGCTCGTTTTTTTTCATCCCCTTTTTTTCCTTTCTCAATTCTGTTCCCTTTCTTCGTCTTTTCTTCTCACCTGAGGTTGGTAGTTGATCGCCAGCACCACCTCGTCGACGCCCGCGTCCTTGAGGGCCTGTTTTGTGGGGTAGAAAGGGGGATAAGAGGAGGACAACAGGGCGTGAGAAGGGGTCGAATGTCCCAGGTCTTTATTCTGTTTTTTTTCCTTTCCCTCTTGCGCTCCTTCCGAACTAACTCGATGATCGAATTCGCCCCTTTTTCAAGCTCCGAAGGCGCCCTCGATAATCTATCGTTCGCTCCCCACTCGAGCTCGTTGGCATCCAGCGAAGACGCTCCACGCCCTGACATGGAGAGCGGATCCCAGTTCTACGCGGAAGAGCGCGGAAGCGAGGGCCGCGGATCTCGCGTCGTGGTCTTCGAAAAAAAACGAGAGACAGAGAGAAAAACCATCGAGGCGAGAGAGCTCCTTGGCTTCGTTCCTTTCCTTCACGGCGCCTCGCCGGAGCTTTCCTCGGCTCCTCCTCTCTCTCCAACTCTCCACGCGCGTACCTGGATCTGGTGGATGATCATCGGCAGGTTGGCGAAGTCGACGATGGGCTTGGGGACCGTGAGCGTGAGAGGGCGCAGGCGCGTCCCGAATCCGCCGACGAGAATGAGCGCTCGGACCATTTTGTTTTGAGTCTTGGGGGGATTGAAGGGGAGGGGGAGGGCAAAGCTGCTGGGAGCTTTCGAGAGAGACAGAGAGAGTGTCTGAGAGTTCCGAACGGGAGGGAAGCGGAGCGCAGAGAAGGGGAGAGAGGGGAGAGAAGCGAGTTGTGACGGAAGAGAGAGAATTTGAGAAACTGAAAAAAAGAAACAGAAAAAAAAAACTCGGCCCTCTCTCGACCTTCGCACTCTCTCTCTTTCTCTCTCTCTCTCCTCCCGCGCTTCAACGACAAAAAAAAACTCACCTCTCGACCTTTCTCTCTTATATCCAAAGCTTGAAAAAGAAAAAGAAGAAACATCAGAGAAATCAGAAACCAAAAAAGAAGAAGAAGCAAAAGGTTTTAACACAGCCACAGTGGCCTCGCCCCGAGCGACTCCGCCTCCACCGCGACCTCGACGCTTCCACTTCCTCCGCTGCTCCTCTTCGCCAGCACTTCCGCGATCGCCCAGCGCCTCGCCTGCGCCGCCGTCTCTGCCAGGTCGAGGCCCAGGCTGCCCGACTGGGCCACCAAGGAAGAGAGGTCGTCGGCGATCGACGGAGGTGGCCTCCTCCCCGCGAAGCGGGCGACAAGCGCCGCCGACTTCGAAGCATCAGAAGAAGAGGAAGAAGAATCACTTCCGCTCCCGCTCCTGTCCCCCCCGAGCGAGGCCGCAAACACCCAGTCGTCCGCCTTCCTCGGGGCGACCCCACCCAGGCTTGACATCGCTCTCTCCCTCGCTGCGCGCCGTAAAGCGTCAGAAGCCACGAGGTCGAAGTAGCGAGAGCGCTGCACGTGCGGGTTCTCGACCGAGACGCCGCCGCCCCACTCCTCGAGCCAGGGGGCGCGCGGGGCCCAGCGGGAAGAAGAGGAAGAAGAAGGAGAAGAAGGAGAAGCAGCCACGGCCACTGCTCTGCGCAGGGCGACGCGGACGCCGCCCCACTCGCCCCTCGGCCTCCTCGCGACGAGCCTCGCCTCCTTTCTTTCCACTGCTCCGTTTCCTTCTCCTCCTCCTCCGCTCCCGGCCTTCGGGTCCAGGAGGCACCACCTGTCGAGGTACTGGAGCGAGTGGTCCCAGTGGTGCTGCTGTCGCTGTCGATGGTGGGAAGGAGAGGAAGGAGAAGAGATTTCGGTTTCGTCGCATCCGTCGTCGTTGTCGTCGTTTTCCTCTTTCCTCTCTTCCTCTTCTCCTCCCTCTTCCTTCCACCGCGAAGGCTCCGTCGAGAGCTTCACGCCGCCGCCGAAATCCAGTTCGAACCAGAAGGCCACGGCGGTGAGCTCTCCCTTGGCGCGGGCGTCGAGGGTCAGAGGAAGGGAGCCCGCGTTCCTTTTCTCTTTCTGTTTCCTTTTCTTCTTCTTCTTCTCGACCTCGACCTCTTCTTCTTGTTCCTCCTCCTGCTCCTCTTCGTCGCCGTCGTCCTCTTCGGAAAACCCAAAGCTCCCTTGCCAGACCCGGGCCTTGCTCGTCAGGAATCGCAGGCCGGGCTCCGTCTCGAGGTCGACGGTCGTCGCCGAGGGCCGCCAGCGGTATCTGTCGAGGGCCGAGAGGTTGGAGAGGAGCGCGGGAGAGGAGGAAGAAGAAGAGGTTTTCCCGCCGCCGTCGCCGTCGTCGAAGTTACTTCCATCTCCACCTCCGCCTCCGCCTCCGCCTCCGCTTCCGCCTCCACTTCCACCTCCTCCGATCCCGCGGCACTTCGCCTCGACCCCGGCGCACCACAGCGTGCCCCTCGCGGGCACTACCGCTACCAAGCCTTTTGGAGCTAGAAAGGGACTCCTCCTGCTCGCCACGGAGCGGGCTAAAGCTTCGCAGCCGGCGCCGAGCAGCGAAGCGTCGAAGACGTCGAGCGCCAGGACGTTGATCCTTTCGCCACCGTTCCCGTTGCCTCCGAATCCACCACTATTCCCTCCTTCGACCACTTTCACGACCTGCGCAAGGCCGTTGGCAGAGACCAGCACCCTGGCGGCCGCCGCGGTCGAAGGGAGCGGCTCGGAGAGCAGCACCGAATCGGCGCCGGCGGCGGCGGCGGCCAGCGCGACGGCGGCGTTGGCCCCGCCGCCGCCGTTGCCGCTCGAGACACCGCCCTCGACGAGGACCCGTGCGAAGCCGTCCCTCTCTCTGGCGCAGATCACGGCCGCTTTTAAGCCTTTGAAGTAGCACGAGAGCTTGGCTGTGTCCCGGAAGGCGGCGAAGAGGTGCTGCGGGAAAGCCAGGTCTGGAGAGCAGCGGTAGAGAAGAGCAGACAAGGAGGTTTTTTTCCCTCTCTCTTCCTCTTCCTCTTTCTCTCGTTTCAAAACGGCTTTCACCTCGATCCGCGCCGTGTTGTGCCTCGCCTTGAAGAGGAAGGGGGTGCCGGGGCGGACCTGGAGGCCTCCTGGGAGCCAGTGCACCGTCGGGTGGAGGTGGCGGTGGCGTTGTTGCTGTTGCTGTCGCTTTCGCCGAGAAGAAGGAGAAGACGACAATGACGACGACGACGAAGAGCTTTCTTCTTCTTCGTCTTCTTCTCCTCCTCCTCCTTGTTCTTCTTCTTCCTCGGGCCCGCTGCTCAGCCTCTCGCCGCCGTCCCCGAGGTCGAGCTCGTGCCAGACGAGGACGGCGTTGGCGACCCCCGGGGCGGTGGCCTCGACCTCGACGGCGGAGAAGAAGGAGGAAGAGGAAGAGGAAGAGCTGGGGTTTTCGCTGCCGTCGAAAGAAGTTTCTTCTTCCTCTTCTTCCTCTTCGTCGTCGTCGTCTTCTTCGTCTCCGCTCGCCAGAGCCAGGACCCTGAAGTCGATATCGAGCACTCTCACGTCCTTCGAGAGCCTCCTCCAGGCCCCGGGGGCCAGCGGCGCCCCGCAGGAGAAGCCGCCGGCTGCCCAGCGCCTGGAGTCCAGCGAGGCCCGAAGGGCGGAGCGGTCGAAAATTTCGTTTTCTTTTTCTTCCTCTCCTCCCTGTTGAGAAAACGCGGGGTCGCAGCAGGAGATCTGCGCGAGGCAGGCAAAGACGGAGGCGGCTCGAGGGACCAGGAGCGGGAGCAGAGGAGGAGAAGGAGAAGGAGGTTTCTTCGTTCCGGGTTTCTTCTCGCCGCGTTCGATCTCTTTCACCTTTTCTTCTCCTCCGCCGCCGCGGACGGAGAGCTCCGCCAGCGCGTGCCTCAGCGCCGGGACGATCCCTCCCATGAGCAGGCCATCGTCGACGAGCCCGGCCGCGACGACGACGTTGGCGCAGATCGGCGCGAGGGGGGGAGGAGCCGAGGCGGAAGTGGAAGAGGTGGAAGACGACGACGACGAAGAAGAAGCGCCGCCGCCGCTTCCGCTTCCACTTTTTCCGCTTCCTCCTCCCCCTCCTGCTCCCTTCACCCTCCCGTCGGCCCTCACCTGGTCCGTCCGCGCGTGGATCACCCTGACGGCGGCGGCGTCGAACCCGTTGGCGTCGAGGACGTCGCGCGTCGAATCGGCAAGGTAGGCCCAGCGCTCGACGAGTGCGGCGCGGCCGCGGGGGAGGGAATAAGGAAGGGAGAGAGAGAGCGGAAGCGAGGTCGAGGAAGTCGAGTTTTTCTTCGACGTCGCTGTCGTCTCGACCTCCTCCTCCTCCTCCTCCTCTTCTTTCTCTTCTTCCTCTTCCTCGCCCTTCATCATCATCACCTCCGCCGCCGTGACGACCCCTTCGGCGGACAGCGCTCCGGCGAACAGCCCCCCTCCCAAATCCAGCAGGGCGGGCTCGAGCCCCCGATCGAAGGCGACGCGGCGGACCGCCGACCTGACGGCGGCGCGCCACCTCGAGACCCGCGGCCGGTCCCCCAGTGCCGAGAGCGCCCGCGCCGGCGCGGCCTCGTCGCAGCGGACGACGGCGAAGGAGTGCGCGTCCCTGACCTTGGCGTCGTGGGAGGCCTGCGAGGGGGTCAGGAGAGAAAAGGGGGAGGCGCGGAAGGCAGAGCTGAGGTGCTCATGCCTGCGGAGGAGCAAGGTGTCGGCCGCGAGGGAGATCAGGGAAGAGGTGGTTTTTTCTCCGTCGTCGTCGTCGTCGTCGTCGTCGTCGTCGTCGTTTCGCTCTCTGTCCTCCTCCGTCTCTTTCTCTCTCATCCCTTTGGAAGCGACTTCGGCCTCTCGAGCAAGAGCCGCGTCTCCCGGGAAAGAAGAAAGACCGGCGTCGGCAACGGCGAAGGCCTCCTCGAACCTCGAGAGCGAGTTGAGCGCCGAAGCCTCTGCCGCGAGAGCGCGCGAGAAGGAGGAGGAGCCGTTTCTTCCACCACTCCCGCTTCCGCTCCCGCTCCGGAGCAGCCTGAGCGCCTCTCGGGCGTCCTTCAGGGCCTCTTCGGGGCGGGAGAGGCGCAGGAGGACGAGGGCGCGGTTGCTGAGAGACAGAGGTTGAGGGAGTTTCTTCACGTCAGTTTTTTTTCTTTCGAGCGAAGGGCAGGGGCAAAGAAAAGAAAAGAAAAAAAAACCGCCGCTCCGTTTTTCTCTCTTTCTTTCTTGTCTTCTCCCTCTCTTTCTCTCTCCCTTCCCTCCTCACCAGAAGCAAACGTGCAGGTCCCTGTGCACCACGCCGCGCCTCCTCGAGGCCGCGATCGCGCGAGAGTACCCTTCGAGGGCGCCGTCGAGGTCGCCCGCTCTCTGGAGGGCGGCGGCGCTCGAGTGGAGCGAGGCGAGCGACGGAGGAGGAGACGAGGAGGAAGAAGAGGAGGAAGAAGAGGAGGAGCGTTGCTGTCTCTGTTGCTTCTCCTTGCTGCTCGCGGCGGAGGGAGAATCAGCGGCAGACCAAACAGCGGCAGCGTCTGCGATGCTGCTCTTGGACAGAGAGCTCATTTTTGTCGCCGTCGCTGTTGCTGCTGCTGCTGCTGCTGGGGGCTCGTTCTCGCTGGTCATTTTCTTTCGGAAGGAAGGGGGTCAAAGAAGAGTGAAGCGAAGTCGTTTTTTTTTCTTTTTCGATAAGATCGCCCTTCAAAATTCATCTCCTCCTCTCTCTCGCGTTTTGCTTTTCCCGCTCACGCAACTAGTCTCTCTCTCTCTCTCTCTCGCGTCTCTCTCTGTCTCCGTCAGCCTCTCACATCAATGCAGGCGACGACGCTCCAAGCACGCGCAGCCTCAGGCTCCTCCTCGTCTGTCCGAGCAGCATCTTCTTCTCGCCGCTCGACTTTTACGACGGTGGCTGTCCTTCGTCCCGCCGCGCCGTCGCCGCCGCCTTCCTCCAAGCGCTTCGTTCCCGCGCTCGTTCCTTCCAAGAGCAGGCCCCTCGTGTCTTCTGTCGATGGGGGCGTTGTCGTTGGAGCCAGGGTGAGAGCGGAGTGTGGGAGGGAGAAAGAGGGAAAAAGAGAGAATCAAGCGAAGACAGCGATCTGTGCAGCTCTAGTTAGGCATGGCGGAATTCTCTCTTCCTCTTTTCCTCGAAGGATTCCAATAGCAGCAAGCTCACTTTCGCCTTTCTCGAACTCTCTACACTCGCAGGATGTTGTCCGCCGTGGTCTCTTTGGTCTGGGTCTGCCGGAACTGGCTGTCATCGCCGGCGTCGCGGCGTTGATTTTCGGTAAGAGGAAAAAAACGGCGACGCAGCGAAAAAAAAAAAAACTTGACCTCTTCCTTCTCCAACTCACTCTTTTTCGTTCCCCACTTTACACTTAAACGCAGGCCCGTCCAAGCTCCCTTCGCTGGGCAAAGAGCTCGGCAAGACGGTCAAGAGCTTCCAGACTGCTGCCAAGGAATTCGAGTCCGAGCTCAAGACCGCGGCCTCTGAAGACGAGGACAAGAGCGAGGAGAAGAAGGCTGAGTGAGGAAGAGAGAGAGAGAGATTTTAAAACAACTTGTAAAAGACTCGACGATGAAGACTTTTGATAAAGAAAAAGGAAGGGAGAGAGAGGAAGAGGGCGTGGTTTCTCGTTCTTCTCTGTCGCAAAAACACTTGAGGAGATTCTGCTGACTACGCTGTTTCTCTCTGTCCTCGGAATGCGCGGAGGAGAACGAGATCGAAGGCGAGAAGGTTGGAAGGTCGAGGTCGAGTTTTTTTTTCTTTTCTTCTTCCTCTTCTCGCCTCTCTCTCTCAGTTGTTCTAAGCCAATTCTCTTTCTTTCCCCCCCGCTCTTCTCTCGCTCTCGAGAGATGGACTTTTCTCGAAGCAGCTGGGCAACCCCCTCGAGCAGCGGCGTCTCCGCCGCTGCCCTGGCGGCACCACTGTCCTGCCGGCTGGCGAGAAGGGCGCTGCTGCTGAAGGGAGAAGATGATGGCGATGATGGACGACGACAGAAGAAGAGATCTCTTCGCTTCCTCGCCGCTGTGCCTAGCGCTCTTCCTTCTCGTAATTGCGATGAGCCGTCAATCGCTGACGCTAGTTTCAGCTTTCTCGACACGATTCCAGTAGACGAAAAGGCGAGAGAAGCAGAGAAAGACGGTCGAAAAACCACCAATCAATCCCTCTTTGCCGTCGCCGCCGCTGCTCTCGTCGCAGCGTCGTCGTCGCCGCTCTCGCCCTTCTTCCCTCCTCCGGCCAGTGCCTCCGCGGGCGGGGACGCGCTGATCACCTTCAACAAGCGCGCGGAAGCGGCCGCGGATGCAGTGGCTGGAGCTCTGTTGGGGGCTCTCCCCAAGGGCAGGAGTTCTAGTTTTTCTTCTTCCTCGAGTTCCTCGAGTTCGAGCTCATCGACCGCAGCGGCGGCAACAACGGCGGCCCGAGAGGAGGCGGCCGAGAAGGAAGCGGCCGCGGCGGCTGCCCTCCTGAAGGAAGTCCGCGACGTCGTCGCGCTCAACTACCTCGATACGAGGAGCGGGACTTCCAGCAGCAACGACGACGATGACGACAGCAGAAACGGGAACTTTGACCTCGCGGCGTGGGACGCCGCCGTCGAGGCCGAGCTCGCCGGCGGCGGCGGGAAAAGCGGCGGAGGCCTCTTCTTCGGCGCAGCAAAGTCGAAAAGCAGCCAACCCCGCGAACAGAAGCTCCGCGACGTCCCCGCGGCCCGCCGCGCCGCCAGGCGCCTCCTCGCCTTCCAGCTCTCGGACCCGTATTCTCGTTTCTTAAGCCCGGAGGAGTTTGCTGCGATGGCGAGGTATGACATCACCGGAGTAGGACTGAACCTGGGATCCGCCGACGAGTACGAGCGGAAAGTCGGGGAGAGGCCCCCGGGGGCAACAAGCTCTTTTCCGTCTTCTTCGAGCCCCTCTTCTTCTTCTTCTTCTCCTCCTGATGCTCAACAGAACGACGCCCCGGGCGTGTGGGTCATCGGCGTGATCCGAGGCTCCCCTGCCGACGCCGCGGGGGTGAAGCAAGGGGATCGCGTCGTCGCCGTTGATGCCAAAAACATCGATTTCAGCAAAGAGAGCGCGTTCGACGTGACTTCGAGGATCCAGGGGGCGGGGGTGGCCGAGGCCTCGGCTGCGAGCAAGGAGAAGGAGAAGGAGAAGGAGAGAGGAGGAGGAAGCGCAGCAGGAGAAGAAGCATCGAAAAGGCCTCCTCTGACAAAGAGCAGCAACAAAAAACTCTTCTCCTCCTTCCCTCTCCTCTCCTCCTCCTCGTCGAGTTCGAAACCGACAACGCGCAAGCTCTCCCTCGACGTCCTGAGGAGGAGCGACGGCTCCCGCGCGAGGCTCGACCTCGAGGCGCCCGTGGCCCCCGCCGCGGTCTCCCCCGTGAGCTTCAAGCTGGTCGAAGGAGGGCAAGAGGGCGGAGGAAAAGAAGACTCGCAAAAGATCGGAATCATCGAGCTGGGTTCCTTCAACGCCAGGGCTCGGTCGGACTCCGCCGCGGCCGTCTCCGAACTATTAGCCAAAGGGGCGACGTCGTTCGTGCTCGACCTGCGGGGGAACCGCGGGGGCCTGGTCTCGGAGGGGGCCGAAGTGGCGGCGCTGTTCCTCGAAAAAGGGTCCATCGTTGCGACGACGCTCGGGAGGGCCCCGCTGCTTCTCGACGGCGACGAAAGCGCCTCTTCTTCTTCTGCCGCTTCTTCTTCTCCCGTCACGACGAAAACCACCACGCGGACCCTGTCGACGACGGCGCCTCCCCTGGTGCCACCGAGTTCGGGGATGCGACTGACCGTGCTGGTGGACGAGAGGACCGCCTCGGCGGGGGAGATCGTCGCGGGAGCTCTGAGGGACAACTGCAGGGCGCCGCTGGTCGCTGTCGTTGCCTCCTCGAGCCCTTCTTCTCCCGGTGGAAATCCAGTGGCGGCCAAGCGCACCTACGGCAAAGGGCTCATCCAGTCTGTCTACGAGCTCGGGGACGGGTCGGGTGTGGTGCTGACCGTCGGGAAGTATTTCACTCCGGGAGGCGTCGACCTGGACAGGGAAGGGTTGGTGCCCGACCTGGCCGTCGCGGCTTCGGGCTCTTCTCCTTCCAAGTCCGGCGTCCCGAGGAGGGAGGAGGCCGAGGCGGTGCTGGAAGCGTGCTTGCGCGGGAGAGGAGGAGGCAGCGGTGGAGGTTGAAAAGAAGTTTCTGTTGTAAAAAGTGGGGGAAAGAAAACGATACAAAAAAAAAAATCTATGAAAAATAAAAATCAATCAATAAAAAAAACACTTCTCTATCTTTTTTTCACCTCCTCTTCCTCAACCAGCACCCCACCGCCGCACCCCCGACCAACAAAACCACCCCAACAGCGATCGCCCCGATCGCCAGCGGGCTCAGCGCGAACAGGCCCCCGGCTTCCCTCTCGAAGGAGAGAGCGCACGCCACGGGCTCCCCCTCGTTGCCCACGGCATCGACAGCTAGCGCCTGCAGAGCCCAGAGGCCGAAGCGCGGAACCGAGAGCAGGAGCGTGGAGGCGCTGCTGCTGCTGCTACCGTCACATGACACGAAGACGTCTGGCGGAGAAGCGGAGGAGGAGGAAGAAGAAGACAAAGAGGAAGAGGAAGAAGAGGAAACGGAGTTGCTGCTGCGAACGACAGCGAGAGCTGCAGTCGTCGCGGGTTTCTCGCTCCTCTCCCCGTTCCCTCCTCCTAGGATCGACGCTGCCACCCCGTTCCGGAACAGCAGCGCGTCTTTTCCTGCTCCACCAGAAGACGTCCAACCTCCTCCTCCGTCGCTGCTCAGCAGGCCGTCGTCGCTGCCGAAGCCTCCGCCGCCGCTGCCGCTCACGCCGCCGGAGTCCTCCTGGATTTTGGCGAAAGTTTTTTTTGTTGTTGTTGAAAAAGGAAGAAAGAGTGAGCCCGCCGCGCTCTTTTCTCTCTCTCTTTCTCCCGAACCAGAAACCAAACCAAACCGAACAAAACCACCCTTTCGTACCGGAACGGGCACCAGCAGCACGGGCGCGGAGTTCTCTGCCCAGGGCACGAGCCTGCACTTCGCGCCGGAGCTGCCGGAGCCCAGCGCCCCGTCGTCGACGCCAGTGACGCCGGGAGAGAAGCGAACGCCGGAGGCGCTGCTTCTGCCGCTAGTCTTGACGGAGAAGGCGCAGGGCATGACGCCCAGGGAGCGGAGCAGGGCGAGGTCGGCCTGTTGGGTGGAAGGGTTGAGAAGAGAAGTTTTGAGAAGAGTTTTTTTTTTCTCTTTGAAAAAAGCCTCGACCTCTTCTCCACCAAAAAAAAAACCCAAGACTTCTTCACCTCGTTCGCAGCCCCGAAGGTCAAGTCCACGTTCTCCAGCAGCGTCCTGTTGGTCCAATTTCCTCCTCCTTTGGTTGTCTCCCTCACGGCAGAAAGGTCCATCGAGGTGACGTTGGGAGCCAGGGAGTCCAGCACGAACGACGCCGACGCCGGGGCGCCGCGGCCGTCGAACGACCCCACAGGCGGCGGCGCCGCCCCGGCGGCCAGCGCCACCGCCTCGGCCGCGGCCTGCTGCGCCAGCGCCGCGGCGTCCGACTCTGCCGCGATCCGCAGCACGTACGACCCGTCCACCATGGTCCTGAAGTCTAATTGGTAGGGCGAAGAGCACGGAGACCAGAGCGAGCCGTCGTCGACGGGGCCCTGCAGCGAGCACGAAAACCTGTCGCCCGCGGGGGAGGCGTCGGCAAGCGAAAAATCAACATCAAACGTCGAATTCGTTGACGCAGAGTCCTTCTTCGCCCCCGCTGTCGAGGTCACCCTTGGAGGAAACGCGTCGATCCGAACCAGCGGTAAAAGAGCGGCGGCGTCTGCTGGTGCCGGGGGGTCGCCGAGCGCGAGCTGCGTCGCCGCGGCAAGGTCGCTGCTGTCGCTGCCGGAGGTCGAGTTTGGCGACGAAGAGGAAGAGGAAGAGTCCGTCGTCGTCGCTCCGGCGATCCACACCTGGAACAGGTAGAGCGTGCCTCCACCGGGCAGGTCTGTATAAGTCCTGGGGCTCTCGCAGGGCTCCAAAGGGGAGACGACCGTGGAGAAGGAGGACGTGGAGGAGTTCCAGGAGGAGAGGCTGCACTCGAAGGCGTCGTCTGTCGAGGAAGTCGAAGAAGAAGGAGAAGAAGAAGAGTTCGAAGAAGAAGAGGTCGAAGACGAAACAGAAAGCGCTCGCCGCCGCGACGCCGACGAAAGCGACGACAGCGACGAGAGCGTGCCCCCGCTCGTCGTCTCCTCGTCCCCCGGGTCTGCCTCGAACGAGAACGTCGCCGAGTACCTCGCCGTGGCGTTTCTGGTCGAAGAAGAGGCTGGGCTCGGAGCAGGAGCAGCAGCAGTTCCGCCGTTCTCGACCTCTTCGGCCTTCTCCGCTTTCACAAGCTTCGCGTGCTTGGGCAGTCGCACGCCCCAGCTCTCCGAGGTGGCCCTCAGGCCCGGGTCCGAAAGCAGCCTCTGCTCGTTGCCCGCTGCGTCCCTGGCGCGCACGGAGAACACCCAGGTGCCCGTGCCGAGGCCGCCGTAACCCTTGGGGGAGGAGCAGGGCTCCCAGGTGTTGAGGGAGGAGGCGCCGAGGAGGATGACGGGCTGAGTTGTTGAAGTCGGAGTCGGCGTCGGCGTCGACGAAGAAGAAGAGGTTTCGTTCGTCGCCCCCGCCGTCGCCGTCGTGGTCGCCCCTCCGCGCTCCAGCTTGCACTCGAAGCTCACTGCCGAGGCCTCCCCGACAGCGGCCCTGAACGCGAACACGGCCCCGCGGCGCGCCGATGGCATCGGGGCCTCGCTGGCATAGATCTCGGCGACGGGGGCCAGAGTGTCGACCGCGAACGACGCCGAAGAGACGCCGGTGCTGCCGCTCCCGGTGCTTCCAGTGCTGCTCGATCCCGCTGCGTAATTCCGCACAGAAAAGGTGTACCCGCCGTCCGGCAGGGAACGGAATTCCACGGGGGACAGGCACCGGGTCCAGGAGAAGAGCGGCGGCGGGGAGGTCGAGCCCGCCTTCGCCGCGGCGAGCCTGCACTCGAAGGGGGAAGAAGAAGCGTCGGTAATCGTCGGCTTCGGGGTGCTCGTGTTGCTCAGAGAGGGCGTCTCGAAGGCGAACGAGACAGTGGAGAGGTTGCCCAGCAGCGCGGGTCTCCTGGTTACCGCGGGGGGAAGTTTCGGCGCCGCCGCGCACTCTCCTCCGTCAGGTAGAGAAGAAGCCGGCACAAGCCTCGGCGAGCCCCCCAAGCGGACCCTCGCCGCCGCGGCGGCCCCGTGGACGGTCAGCGCGAACGGCTGCACTCCTCCCAAGGGCAGCGACCTGCCTCTGACGACGATGGAGATGGATCCCCCCAAAGCGGAGGCGGGAGAGGCGCCGAAGGAGACGTCGGGGACGACGACGCGCTCGGCGTTGTTGCTCGAGTCCCTGACGCTGCCTCCGTTGCCCAGCAAGGTCGCGCCTCCCCCCGGCAAGGTGACCTCGAGGTCGAGGTCGTTGACCAGGGCCGAGGCGGCGGCAGGGGAGGGGGGGCGGTCGGTCCAGGCGAGCGTGACGACGAGCGGGGAAGGAAGAAGAGGAGTTTGGGAAGAAGACGAAGAAGAAATCGCGTTCTCGAGGCAGAAGCGGACGACGCCGCCCTCGGCGACAGTGACGTTGTCGGCGAAGGCCAGGCCCCACGAATTGTAATTAGAGGCGGAGTTGGAGGAGGAGAGCGGTAGGGAGCGGCCGAGGTGGAGCCTGCCGTGGCCCTGGCGGGAGGAGGGGGGCTATAGGGTTTTTGAAAAAGTCGAGAGAGAAAGAGAGAGAAAAAAAGAGTGAGTTTGAGAGACCTCGAAACTTCAAAAAAAAAAGGAAAAAAACTTTAAAAAAACTCATCAAAACTCACCGGGTCCAGCGGCAACAGGTCGAACGCCGCATCCGACGCCGAGGAAGAAGAGGAGCTCGACGGCGCAGCCGGGGCCAGCCCTCGCATAGGCACGGCGCCACCCAGCAGCACGGCCCGGAGCAGAGCCGACGTGGGCTCGAATCCCGCGGAGGCGTTGGCCGACGCGAGCGGAGGAAGAAGAGAAGAAGAACTCGAAAAGCTCCACCACCACCCCTGCAAGAAGTACTGCCGCGCCAACAGCGCCGCCCCTGCCACCAGCGGCGTCGCCATCGACGTGCCCCTGTCCACCCCGGCCCCGCAGTTGCCGCTTCCCGGGTCGCCGTCGCTGAACGCCGAGGCCTTGGTCCCCGGGGCGGCCACGTCCGGTTTTAACCTGCCGTCGGGTGTCGGTCCCCCCGAAGAAAAGTAAGCTATCGACTCGCTCCTCGGCAGAGGAGAGAAGCCGCTACTAGCAGTCGAGCTAGCGGCGATGGACCCGAAAGGAGCGGCGCTGAGGGGCGAGCGGAGCAGGTCCCGCGAGAAGGAGACGCGCAGCCTCTGGCCCGCCGAGAGCGCCGCCGAGAGGTCTTCTCCGGAAGATTTCGAGATCCCGGCCGTCGGCGCCAGCGGCGTCGCCGCCGTGGGGGGCGTTCCGGTCATTCTCAGGGCCCCACCGGGCCCGCTGTTGGCGATCAGAAGGGCAGCGGCCCCGGCGGCGGCGGCGTTGGCAGCCTTGGTGGCGAACGAGCACCTGCCCCTCCAGGCAAAGACGACGGCGGCAGAGGCCGAGGGGGAGGTGGAGTCGAGGTTTCCGTTTTTCAAAGGCAGGCAGGCATCGATGGGGTCCGCGGCGACCAGGGCCCAGTCCCCGGAGGCAGAAGCAGCCAGGGAGGTGAGCGGGGGCAGGCCGTTGACAGTGCCCACGCCGAGATTTGATGAGGAAGAAGAAGAACCCGAAGAAGAAGAAAAGATTGCCGCGACGGCCCTGTGCCCTCTCCTCGCTTGGTTCGCTCCGGCGACCCCGCCAGTCACCGCGGCCACCAGCAGCTCGCCCGTCACCTTCTCCCGGCCCACTTCTTCTCTTTCGGGCGACCCCTCGAAGGGCTCCGTGAGCGTTGCGGCGACCGCCAAACAGTTTTTGGCCACGGCGGGGCTCGAGACTGTCCCCACGGCGTTTCCCAAATTTGCCGAAGCAGCGCCGACGTCGCCCGCGCCGGCGTTGCCCGCGGCGACCACCGGGAGGAAGGTCGGCCGCAGCCACGCGAAGCGGTCGAAGTCGGCCGCCATGTCGTCGTAGGCGGTGGCGTCGGAGCCCCAGGAGTCGGAGTGGACGCGGGCGCCGCTGGTGATGATGACGGAGAGGAGGAGAAAAAGGTGAGTTTTTTTTCTTCAAATGCAAAAAAAAGAAAAAGAAAAAAAACTCTTTTCCAAATCTTCCCCCCCCCCTTTTTCTTTTTTCTCTCACCGGTTGTAATGGTAAGGGAAGTAATCTGCGACCAGGTCCACGGGCACCGACAGCTCCCCGCCGCTGCCTGCGCCGATGTCGGTGAAGGCCAGTTTGGCGGCCGGGGCCATCCCCTCGAAGCGGCGGGAAGGGGGTACCGAGGAAGAAGAAGAAGAAGAAGAAGAAGAGGAGGAGGAGGAAGAAGAAGCTTCGGCGAGATTCGGCAGCGTCGCCGAGGAGCCCACCGCCGAGCCAGCGCAGTGCGTGCCGTGCCCTGACCCGTCGAGGGCGTCCCCGGACAGAGCCCTGTAATACGTTAATTTGCGGTGGGTCGAGGAGGCGAAGAAGCGCGTTCCGTCCCTCTCGGCGAACGAGAAAGGGAGCTGCCTGAGAGTCGAAGAGGAACTTGACGACGGAGGCTGCAAGCTCGGATCGACGAAGAGGCAGTGGTCGTAGTCCAGCCCGGTATCCCCCATCCCGAGCACCTGGCCCTGGCCCCTGATCCCGGCCTCCCAGAGCGGGAAGGCCCCTGGCAGAGAAGCGGCCAGTAGAGCAGTGGAAGAAGTCAGAGAGGAAAGGGAAGAAGGTAAGAGGCCAGGAGGGACGAGGCCCGATTGAGCCAGTCCCGCCGCGACGGCGTTCCTGGAGCGGGGCCTGGCCCGAGGGGAGATCCAGTGGGAGGCCGGGGAGCGCGCGGCCCAGGACCTGACGAGGGCCTCGGCGAGGAGGAGGGGCGGTTGAGGTTGAGGCTGAGAAGAGGAAGAGGAGGTGTTTGACGACAAAGAGCTCGAAGGACGAGCAGCGACGACGACGATCGCGGCGGCCAAGGGCACGGAGACCACTAGCCTGTCCCTCGCAGCACCCAGGATAGAGCAACGCGGTGCTGCTGTCGAAGAAGGAGGAGCAGTAGCAGAAGAAGAGGGAGAAAGAGTCGCTCTGGAGCAGATCTCCTCGAGCGACCTCCGCCAGCTCTCGGCGGCCACCGCGGCCGGCACGTAAGAGGAGAAGGAGAAATCGCCTCCTCCTTCTCCGCCGCCGGGGCTCTTTGGGAGCAGGGCAGGGAAGGAGACGACGAGATCGATCGTGGGGACGGGATTTCTGTCGTTTTCTGTCCAAGAGGGCGACAGGTAGACGAAGGGCGCCGCGGCGCGTGGGACTTGCGGAGGAGCAGACAGCGAGGAGGTCGAGGTCGAGGTCGAAGAAGAAGAGGCGAGTTTCCCTTCTTCCCCTTCCGACGAGAGCTGCTGCAGCAGCATCTGCTTCCCCGCGTCGAAGAGGGCCTGCCACTCCGGGGCGACCTTCATCTCTGGCTCGTAGGTCGAGAGCCAGGAGATCGCTGTGTTGTGGTAGGGAGATGAGGAAGAGAGAGGTTGATGAGAAAGAAAGGGAGAAAAGAGAGAGGGAGTTTTTTTCTTTGTTCCTGTTCTTCCGTCGACTGTTGACCGCGGTCAAAGAAGAAAAATAAAAAACTTCCCCCCTCCCTCACTGTCGTCCCTCTCCAGCTCCGCGAGCGCCTTCTCAGTCAGCCCCACGGCCAGCAGGGCGTCCTCAGGGAGGGAGTCGGAGACGGTGCCATTGACAGCCTCAATGGCAGCGACGGCGGCGGCGGAGGGAGAAAGGGAAGAAGAAGAAGAAGACGACGACGACGACAAAGGGCTCTTGACGCCGCCGAAGGAAACGACAGCTTGCTTCCCCTTGGAGAGCGGGCCCCAGCGCTGGTCCCTGGCGTCCGGCAAGGGAGGCGCTGGGACCGGGTTTTGGTCTTCTTGCTCGAGCAGCAGGCGCGGGAAGGGGAAGAGGCGTTTCGAAAAGGAGGCGGGGCCCTCCTCGCTGTTGCCAGGGGGCCCGAGCTCGAGCGAGCGGAGCCGGACGACGGAGAGAGGAGGAGGAGGAGGACGCGTCGTTTCCGTTCCCTGCTCCCTCGCGGCGCTTGAGGAAGAGAGGAAAGATAGGAGGAAGAAGAAGAGCAGCGGCAGCAGGGGCAGCCCGTGGCCGCGCCGCTGCAACGGGCGACGCGGCGTCATTCTTTCGTCCGAATGTCGGTCAAAAACCAGGAAAGCGAAGAGAAAGGAGAAAAAAAATGGAAAAGAAAGAGTTTTTTTCTTCTTCTTTCCTTTCTTCCGCGCTTCTTTCTTCATTTCTCTCTTTCTCTTTCTCCAACAACAAAAGCAACGCCGACCGTTGGTTTCAATTGAATGAACAATTAACGAATGAATCACACGTTTTTCTAAAGCTGCTGGAGAGGGGGTAAAAAAATGAAAAACGCGAAAAGCTTCTCTCTGTTATTACGATTTCTTTCTTTCTTTCTTTCTTTCTTCCTTCTAACTCACGCCTTCCCTTTCTCTCTCGACCCTCACCAGCGCCCTCTCCGCCTCTCGCCGAACGGCCTCGTTGTCCGAGGACGCCGCGGAGGCCCTCGCTATGTCCTCTGCGGCGGAGGCGACGAAGCGGAGCACTGCGAGGAAGACGGCTGCGCGCCACAGCGAGGCCAAAAGGGCCTTGCTCCCTCCTCCTCCTGCTCCTCCTGCTCCTGCTCCTCCTGTTCCTGCCCCTGCTCCCCGCCGCTGCCTCCCCAGCTGCGCCCCGGAGGCCGAGAGCCACCTCCGCAGCGCCCCGGCGGCCCGCGCCTCGAAGTTCTCCGGCAAAAGAGCTATGGCGACCTTTTCTGCCAGAGCCACCACCTTCTCCCTCGACCTCCTCCTCCCGAGGGCCAGCACCAGCGCCGCCTGGGCCGGGGCCTTGACTGCGGCCTTGCCGAGCATCGTGGCTCCGAGAAAGGAAGCAAAGGGCATGCGGAACCGGCCGCAGCAGACGCCGCAGAGATCAAACAAAGCGTTCGGCCACGCCGCGAGCAAGAAAACGCCCCAGAAGCCCCTTTCTCGCACGAAGCGCTCCATGTCGGCCTCCGCCCGTGCTATGGCCCGTGTGAAGAAGGTCGAAGGAGGGGAGGAAGGAGAGGAAGAGTGGTGATGGCTGCTACGGCGGAGGAGGGCGGCGTTTTCGTCCTCGGAGGCAGAGGTTGCCGCGTCTGTTGTGTCTCCTTCGTTCTCGTTCCTCCTCTTCTGCTGCTTCTCTTCTCCTCCGCCGAGCCTCTTGCGGAGCCCCCCGGAGGAGGAAGAGGAAGAGACGATCGCGGTGGCCGCGGCTGCCGCTCTTGAGGTCTTCGACGCTGGAGATGCTGTTGGAGCTTTTGTCGTCGTCGTCGTCGCCGTCGTCGTCGCCGTCGTTGTCGCTGTCGCCGTCGCTGCTTCCTCCTCTTGCGCCTCCGCCTCCGCGTGCTCTTCCTCCTCCGCCTCCTCCGCCGCGGCCCTCGCCTCTGCCGCATGGTAGGAGAGCAGGTACGGGGGTACCTCCCCAAGAGCGGTGCCGGCTCCCCAGAGCACTGCGGCCGGCAGGACCCTCAGGAAGAGCTCGGGGAACGGCGGTGGCGGCGGCGGCGGAGCGAGAGGACGCTGGGCGCGAGGAAAAGACCACCAAGGCTTTTCGCTTTTCCCCCCGCACCCCCCAAAGGCAGCAGCGGGAGACGACGACGAAGATGCCCTGCCGCTGCCCCACCACGAGTCCCTCCGAACGTCGAAAGCGACCCCGCTGCCACCGCAGCACTCTTCGGCCGCGGCCGCGACGGCCAGGACGTGAGGAAACAGAAAGAGAAGCCCAGAGTGCATCCCCGTGCCGAGCCCCACCGAGGAGAGGACCCCCAGCAGCAGCCACCAGAGGGCGTAGAGGAGCGAGGTCTCGAGCTCGGCGAAGAGCGCGAGGAGGGAGGCGGCGGATTCGCCGTTGTTCCCTCTGGCGGCGACGAAGAGAGAGAGGGCGAGGACGAAAGCAGGCACGAGGAGCCACGACGCCTTCCGCGCTCGTCGCAGCAGCAAAGCAGCGAAGCGCGCCGCCGCCCTCGCCGAGGTGGAGAGGAGCAAAATGGAGGTGCGTGCCGGCGAGCGCGTGAAGGTCAGGTTCCTGCGCTCGAGGGCGAGGGCGCGGGCGAGCTAGTTTGTGATTTTGGAGGAGGAAGTGAGAGGAGGGTTGAAGCGAGCGAGCGAACGTCGACTTCGATTGCAGCTCTCTCTTCTCTCCCTCTTTTCCTGCTCTTTCTAACTTACCTTTTTTATCCGTCGCCGCTCGCCCGACGGAAGCTGCAACAAGAGCGCAGCCAGCTCCTTGGAGCCAGGGGCGTCGGGTGAGGCCATCTCGAGCGCGAGCCAACCCCCTCCCCCCCAAGGAGGAGAAGCGTTCTCGTCGAGGGCGGCAGCGATCGAAATCAAGCCAAAGAAAAAAATGAGAACATTTCAAGCAAGCACTCTTTCGATTTCTTTTCTTCTCCTCTGAAAACCCCATCTTTGACGACGCTCGTCTTTCCCGCTAAAAAATGAGCAGCTATCAGGGCGTGGTCTACGCGCTGGTGGCGCGCCTTGAAGGCACGGTGCTCGCCGAATGGAGGTGAGGAGAGAGAGAGAAGGAAGGCAAGAGAAGGAGAGAACAGAAGAAGAGATGAGCGCGTTCGATCTCGACCTCCTCCTTCTTCGACGACCTCCTCCTCCTCCGAGAGTCCCGCGCCTCCTCGCGCAGCCTCCTCCTCTTCCTCTCTCACCATTTTCTCCTTCGCTTCCTCTTTCGAAAAACGCACCGCGCAAAAAAAAAAAACAGCGCCCCCGGCACGCCCATCAACGGGGCGCAGGCCCTCGCTGTCCTCGACGCAATGCAGTATAATTCCTCTTCCTCCTCCTCAAGTTCTTCCCCTCCTTCCCTGGCCCTCAACGATGCCCGCGAGTCGTTCGCGCAGGGAGAGGACGCCGTCTTCCACGTCGTCCTCGACGGCACCGCGACGGGAGGGACGGGACTCGCCTTCGTCGCCGCGGCCCCGGCAGCCTCGGGCACTGCCGGGCCGGGCGCTTTTTTAGACGAGGCCCGAGGGAGGACAGCTCTGTGCCTTGCCGAGGCAGGCATTGTCCCTGAAGCCGCCCAGCCTTATTCGCTAGACAGTGTCCTGAAGCCCTTACTCGCCGCAGCGGCCTCTGCTCTCTCCAAAACGGGCGGCGGGGCGGCGAGGCGGCTGCAGGAAGATCTGGAGGAGGTGAGGGAGATCATGGGACGAAACATCGACGCCGCTCTCGACAGGGGGGAACGCCTCGAGCTGCTGGTGGCCAAGACCGACGCGCTGGGAGGGGCAGCGGGGACTTTCGCGAGGGGCGCAGGGGCGCTGGCGAGGTCGGAGAGGTGGCGGGAGCTGAAGGGGAAGGCGGCGGCGGTTGCGTTTGTGGTGGCGGTGGCGGTGGTCTTGGCGGTGGTGGTGTTGGGTCCGTGGATGAAGAGGAAGGAGGGAGGAGGCGGCGGCGGCGGCGGCGGTCCGCCTTGAGAGAGAGTGAAGGGCGCGTTGTTCCTTGTAAAAAAAGAGAGGGAGAAAGAGAAAGAGAAGAGAAAGAGGAGGTTCGCGAAACTTACTCGGAGGAAGTCGAGGTCGAGAGATGTTCGACAACGAGCGAAAAGCATCGAGCACTTTTTCGCTTCTTCCTCGCTCGCTCGAAGTTTTTTCCTCCTTCGGAGAAAGCGGCCTCTTTCCAATCTTTTTCGACACCCCTCGCAGCAGAAAAGCGACCACTATGCCCCCCGCCGGGGGCCCCTCCGCCCGCGCGAGGGATGGTCCCCCCATGTCGCAACCTCCCGGCGAGGAGAACAAGGTGCGGCGAGGCGCGTGCGCCGCCGCGGGGAGCGAGCAAATCTTCGGTCGTCATCGCGCGTTTTTTCTTGCTTCTTGCTTCCCATGGCAAAGAGGTTTTTGTTTTTTTTCTCTTCCTCGCGCTCGCGCGCTCTCTCTCCCTCTCCCTCCCTCTTTCTACTTCTTTCCGCACGCGGAATGATCCTCGACACTGACGAACTACATCCCCACGAACAAAAAACGCAACGAAAAAACCAGCAGCAGGTCCTGGCGTCTTCCGGCGCAGCAGCAGGAACCGCCGCCGCGCGTTCATCGTCGGAAGCGGCGACGGCAGCCAACTTTCTTCATGCGGCTGCCGCCGCCGCAGTGAGCAGCAGCTGGGCCAGCCTCGTGGCTCTCCCACGTAAGTGAAGGATTATTCTTCCCCGTGTTTCTGGTGGAAGTTTTTGTGCCGAAAAGGGACCGACGCGCGCGCAAGGGCGACCTAAAACGAAGACGAGAATCGCTCTCTCTTTCTCTTTCTCGCTCTTGCTTTGCTTGCTTCCTCCTTTTCTTCTTCTCCGGGAGAATTCGTTCACCATCACAGCCGCGGGCTCTTTTAGCTGGCCTTTCTCCGCGCACTCTCCCTTTCCCGTCCGTGCGAGCGCGAGTCGACACCAGAAAGCAGACCTTGGTGGAGAGAAAAGGGACAATGCGGCCTCGGAAGGGCCTCCAACAGCATCGCGGAAGAGCGAGGACAACCCCCCAAAAAAGCATGACCGGGCAAAAAAAGCAAGCAACGAGCTCATCGCTCGCTCGCCATCTCGCTTTCAATCGCGCACTTTTTCCCCTTGTCGCTTCTTCTCTATGCTTCTTCTTCTGCCTCCTGTGCGCCGCCGCCTCCTCTTCACGTTTTTCGACAGCGCCGTTTACGCGTTTCACCGCATCGCAATTCGGAGGAGAAAAAGGCCTGTCAGAAAACACTTTTCTTTCTCTATCTCTTTTCTTTTCCCTCACCAATTCCTCTTGGGAAAAAAAAAAACCCGACTCTCTTCCTCCACTCAACAAAAACGCAGCGGGCTCGCACCAGTTCTTCGACGACTACCTCCTTCGCCTGCTCCGCGGCGACGCCGCGTACGCGCTGCCTCAGCAGCAGCAGCAGCAGGCTGGAGGAACAGGAGGAGGCGTCGCCGCCCTGCCGAACAGCAACAACAATGCTGCCGCTGCTCCTGCCCCGGTTGTCCCGACGCCCGACGCGACCGCGGCGGCCCTGCTCTCGCAGAGGCAGCACCAGCACCTGCAGATGCAGCAGCGGCAGCAGCACCAGCACGCGGCGCTGGACCCGTCTAGCTACCTGGCGGTGGCGACCGCCGCCGCTGCGGCCGCGGCCGCCGCTGCCGCCGCTCAGCAAGAGCAGCAGCAGCAGCAGCAGCAGCAGCAGACTCTTGCTGCTGCTCCTGCCGCCTCCCCCGCTGCTCCCCTCGTCCGCCCCAAGCCCCAGCCCCTGGCGGTCGTCGCAGCCGCAGCGGCGGCCGCGGCGGCCCCCGGCTCCGCGCCCGGCGACTCGCTCAAGGCCCCGACGAGCGGAGGCAACGGCAACGGCAACGGCAACGGCAACGGCAACGGCGACGGCAGCCCCGCGCCTCCGCCGGCAGAGGCCGTCGTCGCGGCCCTGAGGCGCTCCGTCGCCGTCGTCGACGACGACTATGACGACGAGGGTGAAGACGAGGTCCTTGATGATGACGACGACGACGACCTTTCCCTCCGCCGCCACCGCCACCGCGGCCGCCGCCTCTCACCCGCGCGCGCGCGCCAGCGCGCTGTCGCGCTCTTCGGGCCCGCGCTGCACTCGCGCCTCCGCGCGCTGATGCTCCGCCACGCCGACGAGTACGTCTGCCAGGCGCACGACCTGCGCAGGGCCGCGGCGAGGCAGCAGCTGGCGATGAGCGCCTGCGACGCTTTCGCTGGCTCCGCGGCAAACACGGCGATGCCGCACTCGTCGCGGAGGAGGCAGCTCTTTGCCAAGCGGCGAGCAAGCACCAACATCAACAACAATGTCGCCGCGGCGGTCGAGGAGGCCGCCGCCGCCGCTCAGATAGACGCCGCGACAGCAGCGGCCACAGCAGCTGGCACTGCCGCCGCTGCCGCCGCTGCTGCTGCCGCTACCGCCGCGGCGGAAGCCTCGGCTGCTGCTGCTGCTGCGGCGGCGGCGGCAGCCGCGGCGGCGGCGGCAGACCCCAACGGCGGTGGCAGCGGCGGCGGGTCCGCTCACGGCTCCGCCTCTGGCGACGACGACGAGGGCGGCCGCAGCGGCGGGGGCGACGGCTCGGGCAACGGCAGCGGCAATGTCAGCGGCCGAGACGACCGCCGCAACGGGGGAGGCAGAGGCTGCAGGCGCAAGCTGCGTGGGGCCGCCGCAGGCGAAGGAGAAGAAGAAGCAAAGCCCGCGACGACGGCCGCGACGGGCGCGCGTCTCTCGACGGCAGAGGCCGCGGCCACGGCGGCGCTGACGCCCACGGGCCCGCGCCCGCTGGGCGTGCAGCGGTACCCGCTCCCCCTCGACGGGGGCGACGCCACGCGCGCGTCGGCGGCGCCCTCGAGGCGGCAGCAGGAGCAGAAGGGGAGCGGCGGCGGCAGCGGCAGCGGCGGCGACGGCTCCGGCAACGGCGGCGGAAACAACGCCGCCACTGCTCCCGCCGCTGCTGCTCCTGTTGCAGCCCCTGCTGCTGCCGCAGCAACTGCTGCCCAGGCCCCGGGAGGGAACGACGGCGGCGCGCGCAGGCGCCCTTCCTCCTCTTCCCCTGACGACGGCCCCACGAGCGCGGTCGCGGCCGTCCCTGCTGTCGCTGCTGCTGCTGCTGCTGCTGCCATTGTTCCGGCGGCGGCGGCGGCGGCGGCGGCGACGACAGACGTGCCGCCGCAGTCGCTCGCGCCGCCGAGGGCGCCCAACCCTTCGCCGGCCTCGACTGCGGGAGGGGTCGCCGCGAGGCGACCTGCACCTGCTGCTGCTGCGTTCCCCGCGGGCGTCTCCACGGCCCGTTTCGCTGCTGCCAACGCTGCCCCGAACAACAACAGCGGCAGCGTCGGCGGCGGAGGCAGCAACGCTCCCGGCGCGGCCGCGGCGGCGAGGCACTTCGGAAGCAGCCACCACCACCACCACCACCACCACCGATCGCACCACCACCACCACCACCACCACCACGAATCGCATCACCAGCACCAGCACCAGAGGCCGCGCAGGTCGCGCTCGGCCCTGTCGGCGCCCACGACGTGGCCCGGCGCGGGCTGGCTGGCGCCCGGCGTCGCCGCGCCAGCCGATGCCGCCGCGCTCGCCGCCGCCGCCGCAGCAGCAGCCGCCCTTGTTTCGACGCCCCCGCCGCTGCCCCCCCTGCCCGCAGGCATCGCGCTCAGCGGAGCAGTAGCGGGAGCAGCAGCAGCAGCTGGAGACGACAGCGACGTGGCCGCGGCGCACCTTGCGGCCGCGGCGAGGCGGATTGCCGGAGGAGGAGGAGCAGGACCAGCAGCAGGAGCGACGACGCCGGCGTCTCTTGCGGCCGTCGCCGCCGCCGTCGCCCCGGGCAACGACAACTGCTCCGCGCCGCCGCAGCCCCCGCCGCCGCGCTGGTGGCAGGACCCGCTGTCCGTGTTTGGGGCCGCCGTCGACCCACGCGTCGTCGCCGCTGCCGCGGCCGGAGCTGCCGCGGCGAACGCCGTGGGGGTCGGAGGAGACAACAACGCTTGCTCTTCGGCCGCGGCGGCGCAGCAGCAAGCGCAGGCGGCCCAAGCCGCCGCCATCGCCGCCGCCGGAGCCTACAACGACTCCGCGGCCATCGGGCCCGAGGTCACCTCCCGCAGGCACCACGCGACGATCGCGGTCAAGACGGTCAACGGTGGAGGAGGAAGCGTTGCCGATGTTCCTGCCGCTGCTTTTGCAGCTGCTGCAGCTCCGGTTTCGGCCGGAGGAGGAACGAGCGCCGGCATTGTCGGCGTCGGAGCGAGGAGGGGCAGCATGCTCTTCACCTCTTCCGGCCCGCCGCCGAGGCCGCCGCTGTCGCGCTCCGCCGGCGGCGGAGGAGCGAGCGCCGGGGCCGCTGTCGCGCCTCCTCCCGCTTCTGTCGCCGCCGCCGTCGCCCTCGGCAAGAGGCCGCGGACGCTCTCCGGGGACCTCGCGAGCCAGATCGCTCCGGGCCTCCTCCTGCAGCACCGCTCGAGCGGCGGCGGCGAAGCGACCGCGGCGACGGCGACGGCAACGGCAACGGCGCTCGTCGTCGCTTCGGCCACCGCCGGCGGCGCCACCGCCTCGGCCCCTCAGGACCAGCAGCACCACCAGCACCGCCACCACCGCCACGCCCTCCGCGACGGCGCGCTGGGCGCGAGGTGGGACACGGGCGAGGAGACGGGACAGACCGCTGGAGGAGTCGGAGGCCCCCGCGCGCCGGGGGCCCCCGGCTCAGCGTTCGTGCTGGCTTCGCCCTCTTCTGCTGCTGCCGTCGCCAGGGCCAAGGCGAGCCTCGCTGCTGCTGCTGACGCGGCTACTCTTACTGCCGTGCCTCCTGCTTCCGCTGCTGGTGCTGCTGCTGCCCTCGCTGCCGCTGCCGCTCCTCTTGCCGCTCCGGTTCCGGTGACCTCTGACAGCAGCAGCGCCTGCTCCGAGAACTCCAAGTCTTCGAACGTCCTCCGCGCCGCGGGCACGGCCGCTGCGGCACAGCGCCAGGCCAAGGCCGCTGCCGCTTCCCGGAGGGCTGCTGCTGCCGCCACGGCGATCGCGGAGGAAGGGGAAGAGGAGTGAAAACCGTTTTTTGAAACCTTTTTTTGAAATGTACTTTTTTTTTTCTTGCTAGCGTTTTCTGCCCCTCCCTCGTCTTTTTTCTCAACTACAGACTTTTCTCCTTCGTGGGGCCTCCAGACAACAACAACTTCCCTTCAGATCCCCTTTCCAAAAAATCTTTTTTCCCAAACCCACCTATTCCTCATTCCACTCGAGAGTTGCCAAAATGCTTTCCTTTGCTTTGAAATTGTGTGATTGAAACCAAAAAGAGAAAAAGAAGTAGAAAAAAATCTCAAAAGCCCTCTTCCACTCCTTCCCTTTATCGGCCAAAAAAAAACTAAAAAAGAATGTATCCGCGACCACCTTTCCGCACGCGCTTCGAGTGAGCTCTTCCCTCGATGAGCACCCCGAGGCCTCTGGCGCGACAGAGGCCTCCGCCCTGGAGGTCGCGCAGCGCGATCAGGCTCCTATTGCGGCCGCATCGAGCGGCGACGAATGCGGCACCTGCAAACGGCGACGGCGGCAATGACGGCGACGGCGAAAACGAAAACAAAAACAAAAACGACCTCGACGACAACCTCAACGACCTCGATGACCTCACCTCCCGCGCCGCCCTGCTCCGCCTCGAGCGCCAGCGCCTCGACCGAGAAGAGGCCGCCCTGCGGCTCGAAGCTGCTGCTGCTTCGGCGTCTAGGAGGAGGAGGAAGGCTGTCGACGACGCCCTGAGAGGAATACAAGGAGGAGAAAGTCCTTCCTCTCCTTCTCCGTTTCCTCCTCTTTCAACTGAACCAAAAATCTACCCGCCTCGAGGGCCGCACTCGCCCCTCGTCACGGCCCGCGTCCGCAGAGACAGGGCCACGCGCCAGCAGAGGGTCGCGGAGCTCGTCCTCGCAATCGAGCGCGGGGATCCCTTGCGGCCGGACCCGCGGGTGCCGCCAGAGGTCCTCGCCGCCGCGGAGACTGGTTTGGGATTCCGCGGGCGCGCGCTGCGGTCGAGGGCCGAGGCCGAGCTCTTCCTCCGCGCCGAGGAGAAGCTGAGCAAAGGGAGGCAGCGCGAGAACGAGAAGCAGGCCCTGGAGGCCATTCGAATGGCGACGAGGGACGCGGAAAAAGCCGCGAGGGAGCGGGCGCTGGAGCGGGAGAAGGTCGAGAGGAAGGAGCGTCGTCGCCGGCGGCGCGAGCAAGGGAAGGACTCGAGCGACGACGACAACGAAGAAGAAGAAGAAGAAGAAGAAGAAAGGCCGCTTTCCACGCTCCCGCTCTCCGTCGCGCCCCTCGAAGGGAGAGAGGTCGTGCCCGCGCCGGCTTTCCCCCCGGCGGTCGAGCGCGCCTTCGCCCGCTCGAGGCGCGCGGCCCTGCTGGTGCGACGGGCAGGGGTCCTGAGGGAGCCGCGGGCGCTGGCGAGGAGGCTGGTCGACGCTGGGTTGGTGGCCGGGGGAGAGAAGGGCGACGACGGCGACGACGACGACGACGAGAACGACGAATTTCGACCTTCGACCTCCTCCCTCCTCTACTGGCGCGACGACCTTGCTGCCGGATCCGGCGTCTCTTCTTGGCTCTCCCTCTGGGATTCTTATTCCGACGCGGGGTGCACCCTGGACGTCGAAGGGATGTGGGTCCACTCGACGAGCTGCCGCGAGGCCGAAAGGGAGGAGCGGCGGGAGGTGGAGGAGAAGTTTCGCTTGGCACTAGCGGAGCGCGAAGAGGCGGAAGCGAAACAAGGAGAAGGAAAAGGAGATGAGAAAGAGGGAAAAGCTCCTCCTCCTCCTCCTCCTCCTCCCCCTCCTCTCCCTCTCGTCTTCCCGCAGCCCTCGCGCCTCCTGGAGCGCTTCGTGCCCACGTACGCGGTCTGCGCCGACTGCTGGCTGACCGTGCCTCTGAGCGCCAAGACCGTCCTCAACCTGAGGAGGTGGCGCGCTTTCTGCTCGCCGGCGGCGACGCCGAGGAGGCGGAGCGCCGCTCTCGGTCTTTGTTCTTTTTCTTCTTTGTCCTTTGATTCTCCTCTTCGACGCCCATCTTCTTCTGCTCCTCCTCGTGTGCCCAGAGCGAGAAGAGAAGAAGACGGCGACGACTCGGACGAAGAGGAGCGAGAAGAAGAAAAACGCTCCGAGAACGGAGCCGCCTCGCTCCTCCGCCTCGCCTCTTTCGTCTCCGACCCCTTGCGGAGGCCTCCGCCCCTCACCTGGGCCCGGAAGAAGCTCAGGGAGGAAAACCTGAAGAGGGCGAGGATGCTCCCGGGGCTCCGCGCCGTCAAGAAAGCTGCTGCTGCTGCTGTCGCGGCGGCGGAGAGGGAAGGAAAAGAGGTCGAGGTAATCGAGAAAACCAAGTTCCGCTTCCTTCGCGGCGGCGGCGGCTCCGGGACTTCCCTCAGTTCCGAGATCGCTGCAACCGCGGCAGCTGCGACCTCCGCCGCCGAGCCCAGAGCCTGGAGCGTCGTGCGCCCCCCTCCGAGGGGAAGGGATCCCGCCGCCGTCGTCGCTGTTATTGGAGGAGGAGAAGAAGAAGGAGGAGAGAGAGAGCGGAACGGCGACTCTCTTCTGGCGCCGCGGCCGCTATTCTCTGAGGAGAGAGAGCAAGCTCGCGCTTCTCTCTCCTCGGACCTTGTCTTCCCCTCTCTGGGCCTGCGTTTCGTCGTCTGGGGCTGTCAATCACCCGCAGAGGAAGAGGAACAAGAGGAGAAAGGAGAAGAAGAGGAAGAAACGATTCCTCTTCACCCTTTAGAGTATTTCGGCCACTCTCGCCCCGCGACGGTGACGAAAACGACGACGGCGGAAACGACGAAAACGACGACGGAAGCGGAGCAACTCCCAGCCTTCGACGCCCTCTCGGTGCTCTTCTCGCTGCAGGGCCGCGAAGGATCCAAGGGTCCTTTACCCCTGAAGAAGTGGGCGCACCGCCCGATGAGCGAGAGGAAGCGGAGGGTGAGGGAGCGGAGAGCCAGGGAGAAGGCCCACCAGAGGAGGATGAGGAGGAGGGAGGAAGGAGGAGGAGGAGGAGAAATCGTCGACGACGAAAGCGAAAGCGAAGAAGAGGAAGAAGAAGAGGAAGAGCAGCTCGCTCCTCCTTTCGACCCGGAGACTGCTCTCTTTGCCTCTCCGGACGCGGACAGGGAGCGCCGGACCTCCGTGGAGAGCGGGGAGGCGCTGACGATCGCTATGCACCTCGTCTTGGAGTTCGACGGCGGCGGTGTCTTTGGAGGAGGAGGAGGAAAAGTTGAAGGAGAAGGAGAAGAGGGAAAAGTCGAAGAGAAGGAAGAAGGAGAACTCGACCTCCTCCCTCCGCCGATCAAGATCTGCAGCGCCTCCTCCAGGTGGCTCGCGACCGTCTCGGCGTACCCTCTGAGCGGCGCGGAGGTCGGGGACCTGGTCAGGGAGGCGGTGGGGCTCGTTCATGGTGGTGGCGGCGGCAGAGGAGAAGGAGGAGGAAGCGCCGCCGCTGCCGCCGCCGCCGCCGACGAGGACGAAGAAGAAGAGAGCGCGGCGACGGCGACGGCGGCGACGGCGAGAACGAAGAAACCGAAAGACCTCGCCCGCCGTCTCGCGCTCTCCGGGGCGTCGCTCCCTCGCAGGCCCGGGGAGGGCCTCTCGATTTGAATAATAGGAATAACAGGCGCACTTGTAAAAACAAAAACTGGAAGTAGCTGGAAAGAAAAAGCACTTGGAAAGGGAGATGAGACTTATTTCATTTCTCTCGACGAAAAAAACAAAAAGCAAAAAAGAAAAAAAGAAGGCTCCGTCGCCTTGAGATCTTCTCGATCAACTTTTTTTCCGCTCCTTTTTTATCCCTTAGGGAACCCCTCTTCTTGCTCGCTTTATTTCCACGGAACTGCTGCCATGAACTCCATCTACCTCTCGTAAAGAGGAAAAGATCAGAAAAGCGAGAATGGACCCGTGGACCGCGGCCATCTCTCGATCGAACGTCGTCGCCGATGGAAGCGGCGCTGCCGCTCTCGTCGGCGACGGAAGTCTCCATCCATCGTCTTCGGCGCTTTACCAGCAGCAGCAGCAACAGGTTCCGTCCTCTGGCTTCGCGCTGCCTACTGCTGCGACGAAGGCAAGCTTGCTACCTGCAGTGACAAACGGTAAGAAGATAAGCAGAGAGGAGGAGAAAGAAGCGCTGGAATGAGCCTTTTTTTTTTGTTCTTTTTCTTCGATCTAGCCGCTCACCATCAAAACTCTCGCCCGCCACCTCAAACTCAAAAACCCACAGCGCCTGCTCCTCCTCCGTGGGGTTTCCCTCCTCCACAGCAGCAGCAGCCGCATCCGTACCAGCAGCACCAGCAGAAGCAATTCCCTGCCGCTTCAGAAATGAACGGGAGCGACGGAGGAAACGCTGCAGCCGCTGCCGCGGCCTTTGCTCACGCCGCCGCCGTCGCCGCCGCCGCCGCCGCAGCGACCGCCGCCGCAGGATTCCTTCCGCAGCCTCCTCAGCCCCAGCAGCCGCAGCTTCCGCAGCCTCCGCAGCCGCAGTCCTACTTCTATGGCCCGGGGACCGCGGGACTCCCCATGTACCTCGCGGCGATGCCTCCGGCCTTGGGGGCGGTTCTTTCTGCGGAACAACAACAGAGCTTCTACTTTCTTCAACAGCAGCAACAACAACTGCAGCAGCAGCAGCGGCACCTGCTCCAGCTGCAGCACCTCCAGAGCTGCTGGAACCCGGCGCTGCTGGCCCCGCTCTATCAGCAGCAGCAGCAGCAGCAGCAACAGCAGTTTCAACAGCAGGCGCCACCGGCGAGCTTCATCCCTCCTCCCGCCTCCGCCGTTCCTCCTGCTGCCGCTGCTGTTCCCTTCCCTTCCTCCTCCGCCCCTCCAGCTCCTGCTGTCTTTCTCGACGCCCTGCTCTTCGCCTCGGCCCAGGCGGCGGCGGCCGGGGACTCCCCCCTTGCCACCCGCCTCGCCGACGCCGCCGTCACCCTCTCCCCGCGCTCCGCCGCGGCGCTTGCCGCCCTTGGAGCAGCCCTGCACTCGTCCCCTTCCCCTCGGCTCGACCTCGCTATCTTCTACTACGGAAGCGCCCTGAGGCTGTGCCCCGGGGACGGGAGAGTGCTGAACAACCTGGGGGCTGCCCTGGCTGCTGCGGGGGCGCCGGCGCAGGCCGCGGGGGCTTACAGGGCGTCGCTTGCGGCGCTGGAGGATTCGAATTTGGCAGATTCCAAGTTGTTGAGTTCGAGGGGGGGTTTTGTTCCTCCTCCTCCTCCTCCTTCCTCTTCCTCCTCCTCTTCTTCTTCTGCTGCTGCTCCGCTGGCTTCTCTGTCTTCTTCTCGTCCTGGAAACGACGAAATCGAAAATGAAAGCAGCGCCATTAGGAGCGCCATCGCTGACGTGGCCGCCAACCTCGGGGACCTGCTGCGATCGAGCCCGGAAGCGGCGGGCGGCGGCGGCGGCGGAGGAGGCGGGGTTCCTTCGTCGCTGCCGCCGTTGCCTCCGTCGTCGTCGCTAGCGGCAGCGGCAGCAGCAGCAGCAACAGCGACAACAAACCCTTCTCCTCCTCCTTCTCCTCGGCCCCTCGTCGCAAACAGCTGGGGCAGCTTCGGCAGCGGCCTCAGCGCCCTGGTGGCGTCGACGCCGATCTTTGGAGGCGAGGAAGCGACGACCGCGGTTGCTCCTCCTTTGCCGCCGCTGCCGTCGTCTTCGTCGCTTCCGAACGCCGCCTCGGTTCCCGCTTCTTCAACCCCTCCTTCGTCTTCTTCTTCTCTCCTTCTGCCTCCGCCGCACCTCATCGCCGACGCCCGCTCCGCCTACCTCCGCGCCCTCGCCGCCGTCCCGGGCCACGTCCGGGCTCTCACGGGGCTGGGCGACCTCTGCTCGGAGGCCGGGGACGCGGCGGCTGCCGCGGAGTGTTACGGAAGGGCGGTGGCGGCGGCGGAAGGAGGGAAGCAGCAGCAGCAGCAGCAGCAGAGAGGAAAAGGTGAAAAGGAAGCAGCTCCTTCTCCTCCTCCTTCTCCTTCCGCTTCCCGCGCCCGTTCGGGCCTCGCCGCGGCCCTCCGGGACCTCGGGCGCCTCCCAGAAGCGGAGGCGGCAGCTCGAAAGGCCCTGGCCTCCGACCCGGCCTGCCCCGTCGCGCTGGGCGTCTTGACCCTGGCGCTCCGCGCGCGCGGCGACGCCGCCGGCGCGGCAGAGGTCGCCGCGAGAGCCGCCGCCGCGGCCTCTCCGGCCAACTCGCCGGAGGCCTTCAACGCCTTGGGCAACGCGCTGAGGGAGGCCGGCAGGCCCGCGGATGCCGTGGCAGCCTACTCTACTTGCATCAGGCTGCAGCTCTCCGGCGTCGGGGGAGGTGGAAGCGGAGGAGGAGGTGGAGGTTTCGCCGGTTTCGCCGCCGCCGCTCCTTCTCTCCCTTCTCCTTCTTCTCCTCCTCCTTCTCTCCCCTTCCCTCCCTACGCCGCCGCAGAGGCCGCCGCGGCCCGCCTCGCCGTGGCCTACTCCAACATGGCCGCGGCCCTGCGCGCCTGCGGAAGGCCCGAAGAGGCCACGAGAGCTTTTGAGCAGGTAGCGCTGCTCCGGCCGTCGGACCCGGCAGCGGCCTCGGAGCTCGGCGCGAGCCTGAAGGACTCCGGACGCCACGACGAGGCCGCCGCCGCTTACAGGCGCGCTCTCGCTCTGCTGAAGGCCCGCGGCCTGCCGGGAGGGCCCGCGCTGGCGCACCTGGTGCACTCGATGGCGTGCGTGGCCGAGTGGCGCGGCGACTTCTTCGCGCTGCTGGGGGAGCTCGAGCGGGAGACGAGGGCTGACCTTTCTTCTTCGTCGTCGCCGTCGCCGTCGCCGTCGCCGTCGCCGTCGCCGTCGCCGTCGCCGTCGTCGGCGGCGGCGGCGAAAGATTCGTCGTCGTCTCTTTCTCCCTCTCCTCCTCTGAAACCTCTCCCGGCGGTGCAGCCCTTCCACGCCATGGGCTACCCTTTCCCCCCCGAGCTGGCCAGGGACCTGAGCGTGGCCTACGCGGAACACGTCGAGAGGACGGCGCTGGCGTTTGTCGAGGCCGGCGAGAGGAAGGAGAAGAAGGAGAAGGAGAAGGAGAAGGAGAAGGAAAAAGAAGGAAGAGAAAAAGAGAAAAGTTTTCGAACTTCTCCTCCTCCTCAGACCTTCCCCTTCCGCCACCCGCCGCGCCTCCCCCTGTCGTCGCAGACCAGCAACAACAACAACGCCCGCCGCCTCCGCGTCGCTTTCGTCTCCTCCGATTTCGGCAACCACCCTCTTTCGCATTTGATGGCAGGAGTGTGGCAAAGGTTGAAAAAGGGGAACAAAATCGAGGCCTTCTTGTTCGCGACGTCGCCCAGCGACGGCTCCCCCTGGCGCGCGCGCGCCGAGGCCGAGGCCGAGAACTTCGTCGCTCGCTCAGAGTTCTGGCTCGACCCTTCGCCGCTGCCGCTGGCGACGGCCATCGCCGAGGCCCAGTGCCACGTCGCGATCAACCTCAACGGGTACACGAGGGGAGCCCGCGGGGAGGCCTTTGCCCTGAGGCCGGCGCCGGTGCAAGCATGTTACCTGGGTTTCCCCGGGACGATGGGAGCGCGGAAATACCTTCCCTGGCTGATTTCGGATCTGATCACCTCCCCCGTGGAGGAAGAGGAAGCCTGCTACGCGGAGAGCCTGGCGAGGATGACGCACTGCTACTTCGTCAACGACTACAGGGCAGCGTACGGGGAGAAGAAGGGTGGAGGCGAGGAGGAGGAGGAGAGCGAGAAAGGAAAGGGGGGGGAGGAGAAGAACAATGGCGGCGGCGTTTCAACCTCGACTGCTCCTCCTCTTCCTCCTTCTTCTTCTCTCGCTGCCGCTTCTTCTTCCACCCCGGCCCCTAGGACCCCACCCCGCGCCCTCAATCAGCCTCTTCATTCTCCTCAACCCGTCCCGACCCCGACCCGGGAGTCCCTCGGCCTTCCCCCTCGCCCCGCCGTCGTCTTCGCCTGCGCCAACCAGCTCTATAAGCTCGACCCTTCGACTTTGAAGTGCTGGTGCCGGATTTTGCAATCCGTGCCCGACTCCTTCCTGTGGCTGCTCCGTTTTCCACCGGCGGGAGAAGCCCGCGTGCGCCTCGCGGCAGCAGAGGCAGGGCTGACAGACCAAGCGCGAAGGATCATTTTTACTGATGTGGCGCCCCGGGACCTGCACGTCGCGCGCTGCCCTCTCGCCGACGTGTTTTTGGATACACCCTTAGTAAACGCGCACACAACGGCGTGCGACGTCCTCTGGTCCGGGGTCCCCATCGTGACGCTGCCCCTGCGGAGGATGGCGTCGAGGGTGTGCGCGAGCCTGGTGAGCGCTGCCGGGGTGGGAGGGGAGCTGATCGCAAAGAGCGAGGAGGAGTACGTCGAGATTGCAGTCAGGCTGGGACTCGACCGCGGCGGCGAAAGAGCCAAACTCCGAGACTTTTTGCTCTCGACGAGGGAGACGACGAGCGCGCTGTTCGACGTGGACCGGTGGGTGAGGGACTTTGAGAGGCTGCTTGTGCGGCTGTGGGAGAAGCACGTCGCAGGGGAGGAGCCGCGGAGCTTCGAGCTGGAGAAGGAGGGAGAGGTGGAGGTGGAGGTGGTGGAGGAGAAGGCTGTAAAACAGAATCAGAAATCGGATTTTTAAGTTACACTTGAAAAGCGAGAAAGAGGAGAAAAAAAGGCTCAAGCGCCGTCACCGCCGCCGGCCTCTTCTTGTGCTTCCTCTTCTTCATCATCTACTGCCTCCACGGCAGCGCCTTTGCTGGCGTCGTCGTCATCGTCGTCGTCATCGTCGTCGCCATCGTCATCAGAAGAAGTCTCCTCCTCGCTGCCGCTGCTCTCGCCGTCGCTGCCGCTGCTCTCGCCGTCGCTGCCGCTGCTTCCTCCACTCTTCTCTTCCTCCTCCTCCTCTTCTTCCTCCTCCTTCCTCCTCCGCGCCGCCTCCTCCTTGGCCTCGAGCAGCGCCGCCCTGGCCTCCGCCGCGGCGGCAGCGGCCTCGAGGGTGCCGGTGGGGTAGACGAGAAGAAGAGGAGGAGAAGCGTCCTTCTTCCCTCCTCCTCCTTCTCCTTCTCCTTCTTCTCCTTCGACTTCCCCTTCGACTTTCCCTCCTTCTTCGCCCCGGAGGAGGAAAAAGTCGTTGGCGGCGAAGAAGCGCAGCGCCTGGAGCACCTTGGAGGCGGCCTGGCTCGCCTGGCGGGCCGCGAGCCTGGCGACGACGGAGGTCGAGGGGCGCGGCGGCGGGATGAAGGAGGAGGAGGATTTGTCGTCTCTCTGGTGCCTTTTCGCTCCTCCGCGGCCGCGGCCGCCGTCGCGGCTCGTCGTCTCCCTGCCACCGCGGCCCCGCCCGCGCCCGCGGCCTGCTGCTGCTGATCCTGCTACCGCTCCTGTTTCCCACCGCGGGGCCTTGCTTTCGGGGCGGTTGTCGTCGTCATGGTCCCCGGAGGGGGAGGGAGAGGAACCGTAGCCTCCGAGCAGAGCCGCGAGGCCTTCTCCTTCTTTCTCTTCTCCTTCTTTTTCTCCTTCTGCTCCTCCATTTCCTCCCGCTGCAGCTCCCGTCTCTTGCTCCTCGATCGGCTCCTCGCGCAGGCGCTTGTTGTTCCCGAACGAGCCCCTGCCGCCGCCTCCGCGGCCGCCGTCGAAAGAGGAGGAGGAGAAGCGCCCCCCTCCTCCCCTCCCTCCTCGCCCTCGACCTCGGCCTCCTCCTCCTCGACCCCCACCACCTCCGCCGCCGCCGCCATTAATCATCTCCTCCGTGCCTGCCGCGCGGGACAGGCCCAGCGCCGCCTGCGCCTTCAGCACCGCCGCGAGCTCTGTCGAAGAGGTCGAAGAGCTCTTGTTCTTTTTCGCCGCGACGGCCGAGTCCGAGGGCCACGAAGCCCTCCTCGCCGCCCGCCACGCGGCGGCCTCCGCGGCCTCTGCCGGGGACAGGACGCGCGTGAAGGGCTCCGGAGGGGGTAAAGGGGCGGAGAGGGCCTTGGCCTCCCTGGCGAGGGCGGAGGCGGAGGCGGAGGCGGAGGAAGAGGGTTGGTTGTTGTTGTTGTTGTTGCCGCGGCCGCCGCCGCCGAAGCGGCCGCCTCTGCGACCTCCCCCTCCTCCTCCGCCGCGGCCGATGCCGCCGCCGCCGCCGCCTCGCCCCTGCTGTTGCTGCTGCTGCCAGGGCTTCTGCGCCCCGAACGAGGGATGCTGCATTCGCTGCTGCTGCATCTGAGGCACCTGCTGTTGCTGAACGGGCCACGCTTGCTGCGGCGGGTAAGAAGGCTGGAGCTGCTGTTGAGGTTGAGGCTGCTGCTGCTGCTGCTGCCTCCACGCTGCCGCTGCCGCCGCGGCCGCCTCCATCGCCGCCGCCGTCGCCGCGGCGTGCCTCTGCTGTTGAAATTGGAAGCTCTGTTGCTGCTGGTACCCTCCCTGCCACGAGGGCGCGCCGTAAAGGAGCATTGGCTGCTGCTGCTGCTGCTGCTGCCGCTGGGGCCACGGGGGAGGCTGCTGTTTTGTCGGGGTTGGAAGTTTTTTCGGAGTGAGAAAAAAAATTAGCTGGCCAGCTGGCGTCGTTTTTGATGGGGGGATCGAATGCGCTTGTTTTCCACGCAAAAGAAACGCTTATTCAATCTGAAACTCTGTAGCAAGCAAGATGCGAAAGTCATGCGTCGAGCCATGGTAGAGTTGCACTGAAAGCGACGCGCGGAAAGAGCAAGCGCGAGGAGAGACATGCGGGCATTGAGACATGCGGGCATTGAAGAGAAAAAGGCTAGCGATGACGACGAACGACGACGCTCTCGTCGTTTTCTTTACCTGATAGTAGAGCTGCTGCTGCTGCTGATTGTACTGCGCCTGCTGCATCTGCTGCATCTGCTGCATCTGCTGGTAATGCTGGGCGACGTGCTGCGGCGGCGGGAAGTGGCCCCCGCCTCCCTGCGAGGGAGGGGGAGGAGGGGCGGCCATCGAACGCGCTGCAGCAGATGAGAGAGAGTGTTTTTTTTTTCTTCTTCGACCGACTTCGACTTCGTTTTTTTCATTTTTTTTCTTCGACGGGATTTCAGGGTTCCACCTGGGTGGTGCCCTTCTGCCGCGGCTGCCCCGCCTTTTCCCTCCCGTTCTCTTCCCCCACGGGGAGACCTCTCGGGAGCGCCGCATCCCCCGTGAAGTGAGAGAGGGAGGAAGGTGAGCAAAGAGGTGCTGAAGGTGAGGAAGAAGAATCGGTGAAGAAAGTACCTGAGGCTCGCTCGCTGCGGCGGGCGACGGGACCGAGAAAAAAAAGAAGCAATCCCAATTCGCCCGCGCCTTCTCCGCCGTGCCCCTTGTCTTTGTCTCTCCGAACTCTTGTGGTCGCGCTCCTTTGATTGATCCTCGTCGGCTGAGGGCACGAAAGGGAACAGAAGAGGCGCGCTGATGCTTGAGATCTGTTCTCATTCTCTCTTTTCTTCTTCGTTGTCCGCAACGCTCTCACCTCTTTTTTCCTTTTCTCTCTCCATCCCTCTCTCTCTCTCTCTCTCTCTCTCTCTCTCTCTCTCTCTCCATCCAGCGCACCAGGCCTCTCTGTCTTTCCGAACGATGACGGACGTCGGGACAGACGAGCCTCCGAAGGTGAAGGCAGGGACAGCAGCAGCAGCTGCAGCGGAGCGCAATGCAGGAGCAGGAGCGCCTGTGCCCGCGGAGGACCACTCGACCGCCGTCGCTGCTGCCTCTGCCGCCCCACCTCTTCAGCAAGCCCCTCCTCCTCCTCCTCCTCCTCCACCACCTCCACCTCCGCCGCCGCCGCCGCCGACCGCCAGCGACATCGCCGCGGTCCTCACCGCCGCGATCCAGGCCAGCAACAACGGGAACGGGGCTGCTGCGACGGTGAATGCGGGAGCAGCAGGAGCGCTCGGCGTGGCCCTCGCGGCGGCGGCGGCGGCGGCGCAGCAGCAGCAGCAGCAGCAGCAGCAGCAGCAGCAGCAGCAGCAGCAGCAGCAGCAGCAGCAGCAGCAGCAGCAGCAGCAGCAGCAGCAGCAAGGAACGAC
>Ga0114918_10000404_pt1 | contig 36993 bp, 21 predicted proteins | sample LantaG_FD_87015 | JGI IMG/M metagenome (GOLD analysis project Ga0114918, IMG submission 87015) | Deep subsurface microbial communities from Baltic Sea to uncover new lineages of life (NeLLi) - Landsort_02402 metaG | ecosystem: Environmental > Aquatic > Marine > Oceanic > Sediment | place...
CTCTCTCTCTCTCTCTCTCTCTCTCTCTCTCTCTCTCTCTCTCTCTCTCTCTCTCTCTCTCTCTCTCTCTCTCTCTCTCTCTCTCTCTCTCTCTCTCTTCTATACTATGACCCCAAACTCACCGAGCGCGGGCCAGGATGAGAAGACGTGCACCTGGCCGAGCTCGAGAAGCTTCTCGACGAGCGGGGAAACCTTTGTTTTGTTGAAAAGAGAGAGAAGAGAAGGTCAGAGAACGCCATCGTTTTCGGTGAAATGAAATGCTGTCGCTCGAGGACGCGAGTCGGGTGGAGCGCGTTCCTGTTGATCGCATGCCCTGATTCTTATTCTGCAAGAGATATTGCGTTTGCTCGACACTGCAGAATCAGGGAAAAGACGAAAGGCAAGGCGTTTCCAGTGCTTGAAGTGGCTCCGCAAGGAGAGAAAAGAGGCGTGACCTCGATTGCCTAGCTGTTTTCGATTGAATGCAACTTCTTCTTCTTCTCGCTTCTCCCATCGTTTTTACCTCTTCGGAAACGAGGCTCGCGTTGTCACCGAGGGAGGTTGAGAGTACCGAGGCAGCCTCAGCGCTCATGGCGACTTGAATAGGGATGAGATGAAGGAGAAAAGAGGGGAAAGGCGAAAACGGGTATCGAGCGAACCGTTTGCGAGAAATGAAAAAGAGCAAACCGTGTCGAGCGAGTTTCTCTCTCGCTTTTCCAGCTCCACTCGCCGCCGCCGCCGCGCCTGATTTCAAGTAACGAATAAAGAAGAAAAACAGCATGCTACACGAGAAGAAGAAGCTACGAACTAGCTTTAAAACGAACAGACAGAGAAGGGAAAGCGAGAAAGCGGAGAAGAGGATAGAGAAGAAGAAGGAGGAGGAGAACGCGCCCGGGTCCGCGCCCCCCTCCCAACTCCCACTCCCTTCCCCTCACCGCCCTCCTTCCCCCTCCCCGGCGACAGCGGCCGCGGGCAGGGGCAGGTCCCCGCCAAACAGCATCTTGACCCTCTGGAACACAGAGTCCGCCTCGGCCGAGTACGGGGCATCGGACGACGGGATCTCCAAAAGGGCGGGCACGGCCGCCGAGTGCGCCGCGACGAGGTGGCGGACCTCGCTCGCGGCCCTCTGCGTGATGAGGACCACGCCGATGTCCTTGCGGGAGCGGGTGAACTCGAGGAAGGTGGCCTCGAGCTTCGGGACGGAGATCTCTGTCGTCGTCGGGGAGTGTCGGTCGAGGAGGTCCGGGAGAGGGAGAGGGAGGGGACAGGGTCAGGGGGGGAAGAGGGCGAGGGGCAGGGAGGGCCAAGGGTCGGGGAGGAAAGAGGGAGAGGGAGGGAGTGACGAGGAAACGAGAAAGGGAGCGAGAGAAGCGAGGCCGAAGCCAAAAATGACTCACTGTCCGTGACGATGAAGAAGTTGGACTGCCTGCGCAGGTCGACGTGCCCGGTCCCGGCGAGCAGGAAGCCCGTGACGGTGTCCTGGAAATGGAGTTTTCCGGGGGAAAAGAAGAGAGGTTTGAAGGTCGAGGTCGTTGAGATCGCCGAGGGTTCGAAGAGGGCAAAGGCATCTTTCTTTGCTCCCCATCATCGACAAAGAAAACTCGCAAGCGCGCCAGCCTCTTCTCTTCATCTCGCTCTCTTCAGCCACATGCGACTCTCACCTCGTCCCCGATGACCGCGATGAGGGAGCCGTCGGCGGCCGTGGAGGCCGGGCCGGCTTCTGCCATCGAAACCTCTTTTCTGTGCTCGAGAGACGAAGAAAAAACAAGCGTCGAATGAGTTTTGAGAAAACCCTCTTTTTTGCCCTCCCTCAAAACTTCAGAACCGGAGCAAGAAAACATTGCTTTCTTTTCGTCGCCGCCTCTTTGATGCATCGTGGACTCTCCTCGGACTTTTTGATGCACTAACGCAAACTATGGATCCGTAGCCTATAAGCGAGCTGCGATTCGGCAGCACAAGCGGACAGCGGAGAGCTAGCTTTGCGATTCGTCGCTATCGTCGCCGCCATTCGTCGTCATCGGCGGCGGCCGAACGCGAGCGAGAGAAGAGGTACGACCTCTTCAACCCCACCCCCCACCTCCCAAGACACCCAAGAAGACCACAAAAGCGCGTTTCGAAGCGGCACGGAGAGCCTACCAAGTGCCCCGATGCCGTCAAAAAGCGCGCGAGATTAAAAAAAGAGCGGAAAGGAGAGTGGTCGTTTCCGCAAAGAGAGCCCTTTTCTTCTCTCCTTGCGGTTTTTAACTCGACTGCTTTCAAAAAAAAAAAAACTCTCCTCCGCGACAAAACCACTTTTCTTTTGTGAGGACCGAAGTTCGAGGGACTAGAAAAAGGCTCACACGAACAGCAGCCTCTTTCTTTTTAATCACAAAACGACAAGAGAAAACAGAAAAACAGGGAAGAAGAAGCGGAAATACGGACAAAAAACAGATCACTTTTTCGCTTTGCGCTCGGCGCGCAAGAGGCCAAAGGCCTTGAGCAGGAAAGCGTGCTCCAACGCGACCTCCGAGAGGCGGTCAAACCTCCCGGACTTGGAGAAGTGCCCGGCTCCGAGATCGCACTTGAAGATGACGGGTCCTCGGGGCTGGCCCAGTTCGCGGATGCGAGCGACCCACTGTTCGTTTTTTGTTGTTTTGTGGAAATGTAAAGGTGTGCAGTTAGTTTTCGAGCGAAAAAAACCCGAAGAGAAAAAAAATTGAGGAAAGAAAAGGATCGGGGGGGAAAAATCTTCTTTCTCTACCTTGGCCGGCTCCCAGTAGCCCACGCGGGGGTCGTGCAGGCCGGCGGTGACCAGGATCGTCGGATACTTGGCCCCGGGGACCACGTTGTCGACGGGAGCGTAGGCCGAGATGCAGTCGTAGAACTGCTTCTCGGCCGGGTTGCCCCTGGGGTCATTTTTTTCCCCCCCAAAGTGAAAAGAGTGAGTTCTCTCTCTCTCACTCTCTCTCTCTCTCCCCATCTCCGCCTCTCGCCCTCTCTGTCACCTCTCCCCCTCCCAAAAACAAAAGACTCACCACTCGTCGAACTCGATCGTCGTCAGCGGGATCGACTCGTCGCTCATCGTCGTCAGGCAGTCGACGAACGGCACGCCGGCGACCGCCGCGGCGAACAGCTCGGGGGCCTCGTTCAGCGCCGCGCCGATCAGAAGCCCGCCCGCGCTGCGCCCCTCGCAGGCCAGGACGCTCGGGGCCGTGTACCCCTTCTCGCAGAGGAACCGCGCGCACGCGTTGAAATCCTTCCACGTGTTGGGCTTCTTCAGGAACTTGCCGTCCTCGTACCACGAGCGGCCGAGCTCGCCGCCGCCGCGGACGTGCGCGATCGCGAAGGCGACGCCGCGGTCGAGGAGCGGCAGCTTGCTTTGGTGGAACCCCGGGTCGTTGCAGGCCTCGTAGCTGCCGTAGCCGTTCAGCAGCAGCGGTGCGGGACCGTCCCGCTCCCTGTTCCAGAGCGTCCTGTTGTAGACGAGCGAGATCGGGACGCGGACGCCGTCGTGCGCCGCGGCCCAGAGCCTCTCGACGGCGTAGTCGTCCTTGTCGAAGCCGTTGAGGACGGGGGCGACGCGGACCGTCGCGCGCCTGTCAACGTCCGCGGGCGCCGCGGCGTCCAGGTCGATGGCCGAGGGAGGGCTGGCCAAGGAGGAATAGGCCAGGCGCAGGATCGGGGAGTCGAAGTCGCCCTGGGCTCCCGCCCCCAGCTCGAAGGCGGCGTCGTCGAACGCGACGACCCTCCCCCCCGTCAGGGGCCCGCAGGAGAGCGCGCCCCGCGGGTCCGGGGCGAGGCCGAACACCGTGGCCCTTTGCAGGCCCTCGACGCGCTCGAAGACGGCCATGAAGGCCGAGGAGACGACAAAGTCCTCGAGCTTGACGTCGGGCCTGTGCGGCGCGAGCACCGGCGCGCTCTCGAGGTCGAGCGGGGCCTGCTGCGAGAGGGGGCGCGAGAGGTCGAGGGCCGGGGCGAGGAGCTCGGAGTTGGGGGCCGCTGCGGTCCTCCGGGCGACGAGAAGCTGTTGGAGGAGGTGGTGGCGGCGGTGGTGGTGGGGTAGGAAAGAGAGAGGGCGAAAGGAAGTATGAGTTTTTTTCTTCTTCTCGTTCTCTCCCTCGCTCTCAAAACACTCTGCAAAAGAAAAGAAAAGAGTCCAGGTGAGCTCTCACCCTCCCCGCAGCCGAGTGGCTCCCCACGTCGTACTCCACGTCGTGGACCCGCGGCAGCAGCAGCACCAGTTCGGACTCGGGCTCGTCGGCCTTGAGGGCGAGCACCTCGGTCGTGATGGCCGAGCCCGAGGAAACCAGCACGAGGGCGCCGTCGCGCGTGCGGCCGACTGAGACGTAAAAGGCGTCGTCGGTCTCGTGGAAGACGCAGACGTCTGCGGCGGGGTCCGAGCCCAGCCTGTGTCGCCAGACCTTGTGGGGCCTGTCGAGGGCGTCCTTGGTGGAGTAGAAGAGGTGGGTCGAGGTGCACGCGGTGGCTTCGGAGGAAGAGGGAGAGTTTGAGGGAGGGGAAGAGGGGTCGTCGCTTTTCTCCTTCGTCGGCGGCGGCGGCGACGAAAAGACAAAGTTGCCCGCCGTCGACGGGATCGGCCTCCGCAGCAGGGGCTCCCCCGACCTCAGGTCGACGCAGTGCAGCGTGTACTTCTCGCCTCCCTCGGTGTCCTCGCCCCAAGCCAGCGCCGAGCCATCCGGCGACGCCGTGACTCCCCCCGTCATGTAGAACGATTTCCCCGCGGCGCGGGCGTCCTCGTCCAGGAAAACCTCTTCCGCTTCTTCCTCTTCTCTCTTGCCGGCAGGCGCCGCCGCTGCTCCCCCTGCCGCCCTCGCAGCGTTGGCCTCGACCAGCGCCGCGGCGTCCCTCTCCGTCGGCGGCCTCGAAAGCGCCGATTTCGACACTTTACGGCGGACGTGCTGCCGGTACTCGCCCCCCTGTATCGGTCGAGTGGAGTTGCGTTTTTTTCGAGAGAGAGAGAGGAGGGAGCGTGAGCCGGAGAGGGGGAGGGAGAGAGGAAGGGGACGAGAGGGGGGGGGCGTCGACGACGGAGAAAAACCAACCTCCTTGGTCCGCCACCACCACCAGTAGCCGGCCTTGCGCACGGGCGCCCCCTCGTCCGCCTCCTGGATCGCTGCGCGGAGCTCCTTGGTGATTTTATCTTTCACGCCGTTCGTGTCCGCCAGGGACGCGGCGACGTAGGCGTTCTCCGCGGCCAGGTGGGAGAGCACGTCCTTCGCCTTGCGCGTGTCGTCGCGGAGCCAGTAGTAGTCGTCGGCGCGGGGGGGCGCCGCCGGGTCCGAGGCGTTCTCGAGCTGCCTGGGCCGCTTCTGCGGCGCGGGGGCGACCAGGATCGACTGGCGCAGGGACTCGAGCTGCTGCTCCTCGTCGCCCTCCTCGGTCCCTCCCCGGCCCCCCTCGCCCGCGCCCGCCGTGCCCGGGGCGGCGAGCCGAGAGCGGACCGCCGAGAGCAGCCTCGCCTTGAGGTCGTCGCGGCCGCCGCCGTCCTCGCCCGACGCGGGCCAGCCGGCGACGAGGTGGCTGGTGGCCTCGTGCGCCGCCAGGGCCGCGGCGAGGTCGGCGTCGGGCTTGGAGAGGGCGCGGGTGGAGGGGCTGGCCCTGGCGCGGTCGAGGCCCCTGAGAGAATTTTTTTTTCCGAGAAAAAGGTTGAGGCTGAGAGGAAACAACGGCCGATCGATCGTAATCGATGATGGACGAAAAGGAAGCTCTGGTCTCGAACTGTCTGCTCCGCTTTTAGACGGCTTGGACTCACTTGGCGACAAAAGCGCCGGCCGCAGCGCCTACTGCGAGAGTTGCGGCTCGCATCGGAGTTGGAGGCACAGGACGCGGGAGAGGGCGAGAAAAAGGAAGGCAATGAAAGAAGGGTCGCTCGTTGCTATTGTGGAACACAACTCCCGGCAGGCGCGATGACAATGGTCGACAAGGCGGGGCGGCTCCCTCTCGGCTCATCACATCTCCCAACCTTCCTTGGGAACACGCCAGCCCAACAGCTCTCTCGGGCCTCTCGCTCGCCGCCGCGCCGCGCAGCGAGAAGAGATACCTAGATAGATCCCCTCTCGCGAGGAATAGAGCGATGGCTCCGGGGTGGAGGCTGCGGCGAGGGAGCGGGAGGAGGGAGGAGGGCACATCGAACGGCGAGCAGCGCCATGCCGACGCCGGCGCCACCGACGCCGCCGGAAGAACGGAAACGGGCAACCCCGACGCCCCGCTCGACCTCGACGGCGACGACGACGGCGCCCCTGAGTCGCTCGACTTCCAGACGATATACAATGCGGCCTTCGAGCTCCGCCGGTCGTCGCTTGACCCGGGCAGGCGCGCGGCCTTCGAATCCGTCGAGAGCCTCGACCTCGTGTCCGCCGTCTCCGCCGTTTCCGCTGCTGGAGCAGCAGAGGCTGATGGAGCTTCGGCTTCTGCTGACGGCGACGGCGGCTCCCCTCTCGTCGTCGTGGGCTCTGCCGGGGACACCAGCGCCGAGCTCAAGCTGCGCGGGAAGCCGTTCTTGGGGTAAGAAGGGGGTACGAGAGAGAAGGAGAAGAAAACGAAGGGGGGAAAGAGAGAAGAAGAGGTCGCTCAGTCACGCTCACTTCCGCCCCCCCCCCCCTCCACCCCAATATAAACGTACTCTTCCCCACCCACCCCTTAGAATCAAGCCGCACACGCTCTTCAAGCTCGCCGCCACGGCGGCCATCGGCCTCGGCACGGGCTGCCTCGCCGCCTCCCTGGGAGCGGCCGTCGACGGCGGGCTCCGCCTCAAGAACTCGCTCATCCACTCGATCGTCAGGTCCCGCGGCTTCTCCTCGCAGGGGGTCGCGCTCGCCGCCCTGTTCGCCGCGACGTGGGCGGCGCTGCTGACGTCGATGGCCGCCCTTTTGGTTGCGACGTTCGCGCCCGTCTCGGCCGGGTCGGGAGTCTCTTTGGTGAGAGGTGGCTGGGAGCGTCGTTTTGTTTTTTTCTCTCGAAAGGCCCCCCGCCCCCCCCCCCAAAAAAAAAGACTCACCTTTTTCTTTTCTCCCTTCCCTCATAGGTCATGGCCTACCTCAACGGCAACGCCGTCCCCAGGCTGCTCGAGGGCAGGACCCTGGCCGTCAAGTGGCTGGGAACGCTCCTCTCCGTCGCTTCGGGGGTCACGCTCGGCCTCGAGGCCCCACTGGTCCACATCGGCGCCTGCGTCGCCTCGCTGAGCGCGGACGCCGCGGGAAGGGCGTGGGAGGTGTCTTACCGGGCCGCGGAGAGGGTCGCCGAGTGGAGGAGCGGCGAAAGCGGCGGAGAGCAGGAGCACGAGCAGCTTCTCCTCTCCTCTTCGAAGTCGCCGAAGCGCCGCCGAAGCCGCTTCGTCCCCATTCTCCAGAGCGATGCGGAAAGGCGCGAATTTTGCTCGGCGGGGGTCGCCGCGGGCTTAGCGGCCGCCTTTGGCGCTCCAATCGGCGGTGTACTCTTCGCTATGGAGGAGGCGAGTACCCACTGGAGTCGCAAGGTGGGCTGGCGTTGCTTCTTGGCGGCGACGGCGTCGGCGGTGACGCTCAATCAACTGAATTTCCGAGCGTTCGGAACCCTGCACTTTTCCGGCCTCGCGCCGCTCTCCACGCTGGAGTGGGCGCATCAGCTGCCGCTCCTGGCCCTGGTCGCGGCGCTGGGGGGCCTCGTGGGGGCCGGGTTCCAGGCCCTGCACCGGTCCGCGGCCCGCAGAGCGAGGCGCAAGAGGGCGACGGCGGCCGCGTTCGTGGCCCGCGCCGCCGCGACCTCCGCCGCGATCGTGCTGGCGATGTTTGCTCTCTCGCTGGCGGCAGGGACCTGCGTCGAGGTGCCGGAGTGGAGGGACATGGGTAAGGCGGGATGGCTTTCGAGGCGGCTTTTTTCGCAGCCGGCGAGAGCGGCGGTGGGGCGCTCTCGGAGAAGAGAAAAAGAGAAGGAAGAAGAAGGCAGCGCGTTCGGGCTGCCAACATTTTTTATTCCAACTTTCACTCACCCCTCCTCTTTCAAAAAAACAAAAAACGCCATCAAAGGCTACGGCTTCGTCCTCACCTGCCCCGCCGGGACCTACAACGATCTCGCCACGCTCTTCTTCGCGCCGGCCGCGGACACCGCGTCTCACATCTTCAGCAGCGGCGCGCTGACCCCCCGTTTCAACGTCTGCTCTCACGACGGGAAGTCCGGCACCGAGGAGGACGCGAGCTGCTACTTCACGCTGCGGTCGCTGGCGCTCCTCTGCCCGGCCTACTTTCTGTTCATGGCCGCGAGCTCCGCCTCGGGGCTGCCGGGCGGGCTCTTCCTGCCCTCCATCGTCGCGGGCGGCTCCTTCGGGGGCACGGCGGGCCTGCTGCTCTCGAGGGCGCTCCCCGCCCTCGGGCTCCAGGCCGGGCTATTCGCGATGGTCGGGGCGACGGCGGCGCTCGGCGGCGTCTTTCGCGCCTCGGTGGCGCTGGTGGTGCTCGTCGTCGAGGGGACGCAGAGCGTGCGCTTCCTGCTCGCCGTCGCCGTCGCGGCGATCGCGGCCAACTGGGCCGGGGACCTGTGCCGCCCCGGGGGCGTCTACGAGTCCGACCTCGAGGCCGACGGGCGCGTGGTGTTCCTCAGGCCGACGCCGCCGCCCGCGCTGCACTGCCGGTCGGCGGGCTCGGTCGCGGCCCGGGGCGTGTGGGCCTTCCGCGAGGTCGAGTCCGTCGCGTACGTGCTCGACGTGCTGAGTCGGACGAGGCACAACGGGTTCCCCGTGGTCAGGGCGAGCTCCCGCGAGAGGGAGGAGGAGAAGAAGAGGAAGAAGGAGAGAGAGCAGGAGGAGGAGAAGGAAACGCGGGGGAGGGCGGCGCCGGTGGAGGCTGCAGAAGAAGAAGAAGAAGAAGAGGTCGGCGGGAACAGAGGCGGCGGCGGTCTCTCGCCCGACGGGCCATCAGCTGCGGCGACGGCGGCGGCGCCCGAGGAGGCAGCCTCCCCCGCCGCCTCCCCCCCGTTCTCCTCCGCCGCGTCCCGCGAGGGCGTCCTCGTGGGACTCATCCTGCGCTCGCAGCTCCTGGTGCTCCTCCGGGCGCGGTTCTTCTGCGACGAGGCGGGGCGCGCGATCCCTCGCGACGCCGCGGATGCCGCGGTGGTCTCGGCGGCCGAGGCGGCGACGACTGGAAGCGACGACCACCACCAGCAACAACACGACGTCTTCGCCCTCGACTCGGCGATGCGTTCTTTCTTCAGGCTCTCGGGCGCGCCGACCCGCAGGGCCGCGTCGATGGCGCCGGCGCTCTCGGCCGCGGTCTTGCGCCGGAGGTCGCCGACGACAAGAGCGACGAGAGATCCGTCTTCTCTTCCTTCCCTTTCTCCTTCTTCCTCTACTTCTGCCGCCCTTCTTCTCCCGATGGCGCCTTTTTACCCGCCTTCCCTCGCGGAATGCTTCGTCGACCTCAGGCCCTTCATGGACCGCGCTCCGCTGTCGGTCAGACCCTTGTGCCCCGCCGAGCGCGCGCATGCCGCCTTCGTCTCCCTGGGGCTGCGGCACTTGCCGCTGACGACGGCCGAGGGGCTCGTCTGCGGTATTCTCACGCGCAAAGACCTCGACGCTGCCGCCGGTGCTGGCCCCTGGAGGCGTTCGAAGATCGCGCCGGCCCCTGCGCCGCCGCCTCCGGGGGGGCTGCACGTGCCGTCGGAGTTTGTCGGGGGGCCTTCGTCGGGAGGAGGGGGAGATGGAGGAGGCGGAGGAGGGGCGGGGCCCGTCGCGGGCATCAGGAGGCGCGCGAGGGACTTCGCTGCCGCTGCCGCCGCCGCCGCGGGCTCTGCTGTCTGGCACGGAGGCGGCGGAAGCAATAACGGCAGCAGCAGCAGCCTGCAGAGTCAGCAGGGAGGAGGAGGAGGCAGAGGAAGAGGAGGCGGCGGCGACGAGCGCGTGTGAAACGAACCAAAATTAAGAGGGAGGAGTTTATTTTCATTTTTTTCAAGTACAACAGAAGTACAAAAAAAACAGGAGGGGGACAATTAAATCAAACAGTAGCGTACTTCCGCAGCACCGCCCGAGCGGCCCTCTGGTCATCGCTCGCTTTCAGAATGAGAGAAAGGTTGTGCGCGGCCTCGTGCGTGACCTTAGCGAAAGGGGGCGTCTTCGCCGCCGCCGCCGTCGTCGTTGCCTTTGTCGTCGTTGCCGCCGACTCTTTCTCCCTCTGTTCGTTCTCGAGCAACAAAGCGCGCGCGTAGAGCCCTGAGGCCGCCACCGAAAGCCCCAGCCCGTGGAGGACGCGCCCCTGGTTATAGAGAGACTCCTGGAGGTGGGCTTTACCTCGGAGGGAGGCGTAAGAGCAGGCGTGAGCGAGGGCGGCTTCCTCGAGGTCTGGCGGGGGCGATCGAGGAGAGGGGGCGATCGCCGCCGAGGCGAGCGCCACGGAGAGGCAGAGCGCCGGCAGCGGCTCCGAGGGTGCGAGCCTCCTCGCGGCTGCGAGGTCCCTGGCCCCGCTCCTGGCGTCTCCAGAGCAGGCCCGTGAGGCTCCGAGGAGGACGAGAGGCGGGAGAGCCGCCGGAGAGCGGGCGCCGTTCTTCCTCTCGTCGTCGCCGCCGCCGCCACCGCCGCCGTCGCCGTCGGACTCAAACCCGGCCGCTCGGGACAGCCAACGCCGACTCCCTCCCGAGACCCCGACGGATGCCGCCGCCTTCGCCCAGGCGTTCCAACACGCGTTGTTCCCGGGCCGACGCGAGCAGAGCTCCTCCAGGACCAAGAGGTCGTCGGCGGAAGAAGGAGGAGCCGTCGCCGCCGCCGCCGAAAAAGAAGAGGACCGCTGCCTCCTGGCGGCGACGGCGAGGAGCGCCGAGAGGAGCGCGACAGCGTCGGCGCGCTCGTCCTCCGCGGCCGCAGTGCTGCCCGCCGCCGCGGAGGAAGCAGCCCCGGCCCCCCTCTTGGGGGCGAAGCGCCCCAGCCTCGAAAGCATCTCCCCCGCTGCGCGCAGGTCGTTATCATCGTGGCAGCACTCGATCAGCGCCCGCGTCACCCGCGCGACGGTGCGGAACCCGCGCGCGTCGAGGGGCTCGCCCCTGCCGGCGGCCGCTGCGGCCGCGAGCGCCTGTGCCGCCGCCGCCGAGGCGCGGTCGCCGGCGGAGCAGTAGGGGACAAGCGATTGCCCGGCGTCGTCATCGCCGCCGCCGCTGCCTCTCTCGCCTCCCGCCGCCGACTGCACTGCAGCAGCCCTCTCCGCGGCCACGGCCGCGGCGGCGACGAGCCCCGCGGCGGCCTCGTCGGCCTGGCGGACGTTTGGCCTGCGCCGGTCGCGGGGCTCGAAGCCCCTGAAGACGGCAGAGGCGTCGCCGCCGCCCGTCCCTCCGACGCCGCCTCCGATGCCGGCTCTCGCCCCTCCCCCGCCTCCGCCGCCGCCGCCCCCGGAGACGGACGCTGCAGCCGTGGCGATGGAGGAGGCCAGAGCCACCGCTGCCGCTTTGGAAGCCGGGGTCGAAGAAGAAGAGGCCAGCGCGAAATCGGCGGCGGCGGCAGCCGCGGCGACCGCGGCAGCCGCGGCAGCTCCGTGGCTGCTGCTCCCTCCCGCCGCGCCCGCGCCCCCTCCTCCTTTGCCGCCGCCGCCGGTCGCGCCGCCCCCGGCGGCTCCTGCCCCCTTCCCGGCCCGGCGGGCCAGCGCCTTTCTGACGCTCGGGTCGAGCCTGGCCCGGAGCCCCTCGGCGCGCTCGGCACGCGCGAGCGCGGCCTCGGCGGCGGCCCTCGTCTCGGCCAGGAAGCGGCGCGGACCGGCGAGCTCGAGCAGGAGGTCGGCGCGCCGGGCCGCGGCGTCCGCGGCGGCGGCGGCGGCCGCGGCCTGGGCCTCCGCGGACAGAAGCAGGGGGGCGGGACGCGACGGAGCACGAGGAGCGTCTTCATCGTCGTCGTCGTCGTCGTCGTTGGCCGCCATCGCCGCTGCGAGCTCTTCGGACGCTGCGGCAGACGCCCCCTCCGCCGTAGCCAGCAGCAGCCTCGCCGAAGCGGCGTCCCCGGCGGCCACCTTGAGCTCGCAGAGGCGCAGGGCCGCCCCGGCTCTCGCCGCCGAGGTAGCGGGAGGCAGCGGCGGGAGAGAAGAGGGGGAAAAAGCAGGAGGAGGAGGAGGAGGAGAAGACAGAGGAGGGTTTTTGCCTTTTTTGCCGCCGGCGTCGAGGATCGACTCATAGGCTCGCTCCTCGGCGGCGACCCCTCCCTGAGCCCGCGCCGCAGCGGTGAGCTTGGCCCAGACGTCTCCTTCGGGAACGGAACGGCGAGAAGCAGCGGGTGCGGCTTTCTCCTCCTTGTTGTCGCCGTCGTCTCCGTCGCCGTCGTCCTCGACTTCCACTCCTTCTGCTTCTTTCTTTGCCTCCGCCGGCAGCAGTCTCGCCGCCGTGGCTGCCCTGACGTAGAAGTCGAGCGCATCTGAGGGCATCCCGGCGGCGAACAGGGCGTCGCCGGCGGCCTCGAGCAGGTCGGGAGGGGGGGGCTCGTCCTCGTCGTCAGAGTCGGAGTCGGAATCGGAGGCGTCGCTGCCGCCGCCGTTGCCGCCGCCGCCGCCGCCGGCCCTTCTCTCCTCCTTCTCCTCCTTCTTCTCCTTCTTCGGAGCGGGCAGCAGGCACGTCCTTAGCCTCTCCCTCGCGGCCGGCCCGCGCCCGAGCCTCGCCTCGGCGACCGCGGCCTTGACCTCAAGGTCCATCGGCAACATCGTGGAAGCTCTGCCGCCGCCCAGAGAGGCAGCCGTCGAGGGCGCTCCGTCTTTTCTTCCGCTCCCTCCCTCTCGCTGCTCCCTCTGCCTCTGCTGCCGCCGCCTCCGCAGCGGGCCGGCCACAAACTGCTCCCTCGCCCTCGAGATCAGCTCGAGCGCCCCCTCGTTCTCCCCGGCGGCCAGCCGGAGTTCCGCGAGCATGTTGACGGCCTCCGGGTCCATCGAGCCCGGGTAGTCCCTCAGGAGGCCCTCCAGGGCGCCCCGCGCGCCCGCGGCGTCGCGCAGCTGGTGCCTGCACCGCGAGGTCCACTTGGCGACCTCGGCGTCCGCGGGGCGCTTCCTCGCCAGGGCCGAGAACCCCTTCAGGGCCTGCCGCGGCTCCCCGACCTGCGCGAGCAGGACCGAACGGTCCCATAGGGCGTCGAGGTCGGTCCTTGCGCGCGCGATCAGCTTCGACAGGCAGTAGATCGCCTGGCGCAGCGCGCCGCCCTCGGCGCTGAGGCGCGCGAGCCTGCGCCAGCGCTCCTCGTCCCCGGGGCCCAGGTGCGCGGCGATCATCAGGAAGTTCATCGACCGGACCGAGTCGCCCGCCTCGGAGGCCACCGTCCCCAGGGCCTCGTAGATTTCGGGGAACGTGGGCGCGAGCCGCACGGCCTCCTTGAGGAGCGCGGCGGCGGCGGCCAGGTCCCCCGCGACGAGCGCGGCGTGCGCGGCGCCGATGCGGGACCGCGCCTCGGGAGGCGGGGCCCGGGCCCGGGCGCCGCGGGCCGCGGCGCGCTGGCGCCTGCGCTCGCGCATCTTGGCGCGACGGCGGGCCCCCGGGCCGGCCGCGGCGTCGGCGGCGGCCCAGGCTCCTTCGGTCGCGTGCGCGCCGCCAAAAACGGCGAGGGGCAGGGAGGCGTTGGCGTCCTCGTCCCTCTTGTCGTCGACGAGGGCTGAGGCTGCTGCTTCTGCCGCTGCCGCTGACACCGCTGCTCCTGACGTAGAAGCCGTCTTTCGCGCCGGTCCTCGCTTCCTCTTAATGCCCTTGGGGGCGGGCTCGTCTTCTTCTTCGTCGCCGTTGTCGTCGTCGCCGTCGTCAATGTCGCCGTCGTCGAGGTCCTCCGAAGGAGAACGCGACATGTCGTCGTCGTCATAGAGTTCGTCTTCTTCGTCTTCGTCGTCGATCGATTCTTCTCGCTTGCTGCGTTGATGAGACGGAGCTGCTGAAGGAGGAGGGCCATCACCACCAGCAACAGCATCGCCAGCGGGGAGGACAGCAAGGGCGGCGTTTGGATTCTCACGGCCGTTGTTTTTGACGCTGCCATTCTTGCCGCCTGCATCGCCGCCTTCGCCCGCTGCGGTCACCGCTGCCGCGTCTTCTGGCTCCATCGCCCGGTCTAGATACAAGGGCGTGCCGCTGCCCTCTTACTGTTTCGGTTCCTAAAAAGAGGAAACAGCTGTTTTGCTTTTGACGAGAACGATGTATCGATTCTAAGCCGTCGTCTCAACGACGAGAGAGAGTAGTGGGGACTCCTTTTTTAAATCGACCTCTTTCTCTTTCTTACACCTTCTCTTTTCTCCCCGGTTGCGCGCGCGCCCCGCAGGGCTGCTCTAATGCTCTCTTCGTTGGCATTGAAAGAAATTGATCATCTTTCCGAATTATAGTCTCTTTTTTTGTGTTCTTGGGCGTTTGTTGTTGTTGTTTTGCTCTCTCTTTTTCGCTCTCTCTCTCTCTCTCTCTGTCCCTCCTCTCAAAACTCTCTCCCTCTCTTTCCCCTAAAAAAAAAAGACCCAAAACTCAAACATCTACCTCTGCGCCTTGTACATGTACCTCGCCCCGACGTAGGCAATCACGTGGAACACCACCAGGAAACCACACAGGATCGCAGCAGCTCCGCCTGGGCTCGTGATGTAATTGCTCATGAAGACCTTCAAGGCGGCGTGCCCGTCGACGACGTCCTCGCACTTGAGCCCGCCGAGCCGAGCTCGCTGCCTCGCCTCGGGCGTGTCGACCAGCTTGTTCAGCTCCTTGGCCGTGGCTCCCAGGGCCCCGCGGGAGATGCAGGGAGGCTTGCCGTTGGCGCGGTTGGGGTACGCGCCCGCCGGGTCGAACTCGTTGCCCAACAGCCCGTAGAGCATAAACTTGAGGTACGTCAGGTTCGACAGCCCGCGCTGCACCGCCGTCATCTCCGAGAAGCGGACATAGGTCCCGTCGAGCATCAGGCAGGCGGACATGTAGGCGATGGCGACGAGGTAGGCCATGTCCTGCGTCGGGGTGGTGTAGGTCGCCTGTGGATGGAAGGATTAGTTTTTTTTTTGTTGTTCGAAAGACGGGGGGGGGGGAAGTGTGAGTTTTTTTTTCTTCGTTTTGTTCCTCTCGAAGACTTTCGCGCGCCCGGAAAAAAGAAAAAAAGAAAACTCAAACATTTCCTTACCGCGACCAGCAGCTGAGCAGCCAGCAGACCCTGCAGCGCCATAAACCCCCCAAAGGCCACCACCTGAGCAAACGACGGGCCCAGATTAGCCAGTCCGTACGCAGCATAAGCCCCGCACAGCGTGTTGACCACGAGCAGCGGCGCGGCGGCGGCGGCGCTGGCGAGGTAGTAAGCGAGAGGATGATAGAGCCCCGCGGCGACGTCGGCGGCGTAGAAGGCGCGGTCGGCGGCGTAGAGCGAGATGTAGCCGAAGGGCATCATGGCGTAGGCGAGCATGATGAAGACCTGTTGGACTCGGGAAAGAGGGAGGGAGCAAAAAGAAAGACGAGGTGAGTTTTTGTTGTTTTTCTCGCTCTCTCCGCTCCCTCTCGCTCTCTCCCTCCCCCCCCCTAAAACAAACGAAAAAAATCTTTTAACTCACCTGCGCGACGTATCGCTGGCTCGCGGCCTCGGCCCCGAACCCCAGTCCCAGGAACACGAGCCCGCCGAACAGGCCCACCCAGCTCGACACGAACGTCCGCGACGCGGCGTCGCCGGGGTTGCGGAGCTGAGACCGGAAGGAGCGGCCGAGCAGCACGCGGAACTGCGTCGCAAAGTTGGTCGCGTACGGCCACGAGAAGAACCGCGCCACTGCACTGCCTCCGCTGCTGCCGCCGCTGCTCTTGTAGGCGCCCGCAGAGGGGCTCGGCGACGAGTCCAAGAGGAGCTTCGGGTCAGGGTGCGCGGCGGCGAAGGCCGCGGCGGCGGCGGCGACGTCAGCCCGCGTCCGCAGGTGCCCGCCGGGCACCGTCGATGCCGCGCCGCCACCGGCGGACTTGTCGCCCGCGGCCGGCCCCTCTCCCGCCCCCCCCCCCCCCCCCCCCCCCTCCTCGGCGGCCTCGACGGCGCAGAAGTTGACGTTGACGCAGTCGAGCAGCCAGTCGGCCTCGGCGCCGTCCCTGCCCGGCCTGTAGGCCCCGAGCCCGAGGCCCCGCCCGACCCACGCCCCGGCCCCGCGCGCCGCGCCGCCGAAGACCTGCCGCCCCTCGGAGAGCAGCACGGCCTTGGCGAAAGCGCGCCAGACGCCCTCCCTCGGCTGGTGGACCGTCGCGATCACGGTGTGCCCCCTGCGGGCCAGCGAGGCGAGCCTGCGCGTGACGGCCAGGGCCGCCGCGGCGTCGAGGCCCGTCGTGGGCTCGTCGAGCAGCAGCAGCGACGGGCTGCCGACGAGCGCGCAGGCGACCGACAGCCGGCGGCGCTCGCCCGAAGAGAGGCCGCGCACGACGAGGCCGAGCGGCAGCGTGCCCCCCACGGCCGTGCCCCCGGCCCGCGAGAGGCCGACCTCGGCCAGGCCCTCGCACACGAGGGCGGCGATCGCGGCGGCGTCGTTGGCCGGGGAGGAGCCCGAGAGGCAGCAGGTCGCCGCGCGCTCCTCTTCTTCGGCGCCGCCGTTTCGGCCGCGGCCGTGGCCTCCCCGGATCCCGCCCCTCCCGCGGGCGCGGAGCCTCGCGTGGAAGGTGAGCGTCTCGGACGCCGTGAGCGTGGGCACGAACGCGTCCTCTTGGGGAACGTACGCGGCGACCTTGCGGAAGAAGAGCGCGGCCTCAGAGAGGGCGGCGGCGGGAGTGGAGGAAGCCCCCGCGGTGCCGTTGCCGCCGCCGCCGCTCTTGCCGCCGCGCGAGTGCGACGACGCCGGCACGGCCTGCCCGCCGACGCTCACGGTCCCGCCGACGACGCCCACGGTCTTCTTCGCCGCCAGGACGTCGAGCAGCGTCGACTTGCCCGCACCGGAGGGCCCCACGATGGCGCACATCTCTCCCGGGAGCACCTCACCCCAGTTGGGGCCCAGGACCCGCTTGCCCCGAGGGAGGAGCCTCCCGCCGTGGCTGCCGGCGCCGGGGCCGTCGTTCCTGGCGGCTGCCGCTTCGTCGATGGCGGCCGCGGCGGCGTCGTCGGGGTCGCTCGAAGGTGGGACGTGCGTGAGCGTGCAGGTGAGGTTGCTCCACGAGATCTCGATCGGGCGAGGGCAGCGCGAGGAGGAGGAAGACTTTCTGGCGCTGGTCTTGGCGTTTTTGAAGGGCGATGCGTCGGGCGAGCCCGGCGTCGGGGCCCCGCCGGCTCCGTTTCCGGTCTCCAGGTTCGAAGGAGAATCAGAGAAGGGCACCCAGCGCACACGGCAGGCGCACCACGACCCTCCTGCGGGGCCCGAGCCAGCTTTCGAGCCTCCCTCGACCGCGGACCCGACGCCTCCTCCGCAGGCGCAGGATCGGACCCAGGCCTTCGAGCGGAGCCCGGCCTCGTCGTCGTCGTCGTCAAAGTCGGTGGAGTCGAAGCTGCCCGCCTCCGAGGAGCCGCCGCCGTTGCCGCTCCGCACATCTTCTTCTTCGGACAGGAAAGAGTCCCCCTCGTAGGAAGCAGGCAAGGGGCGGGCTCGGAGGGAGTCCGAGGCGGCGGCGGTGGCGGCGGAGCCGAGGGCTCTGTCGAACTCCCCGGGGCTGCATAGAGGGTTCTTGGCGCCGCCGCCGCCAGAGGGGCGGCCGCTCGGAGCGCGGCTCGGGGTCGCCGCGAGCGAGCCGGCGCCGCGGTAGGGCGAAGGGTGTGCCGAGTCCTGCAAGGGGATCTGCTTGCGGAGGGCGACAGAAGAAGAAGGAGCCTTGTAGGAGAAGAGCTCGGTCTCGGCTGCTTCCTTAGAAGAAGCAGAAGCTGCATCGCCTTTGGCGCCTCCTCCGCCCTTCTTCTCCTCTCCTCCGCCTCCTCCGCAAAACCACCTTCTGAAGGCCCCCGAGATCTGGTGGGTCGCGGCTTCGTGCGCGTAGAGGAAAATGAGGACGCCGATGAGGTTTCCCAGGATGACGGCCGGGACCCAGATCTGTTTTTTGGAAAAGGGGGTCGAGTCGGGAGAGAGAGGGAGGGGGTCGAGAGATGAGAGGGGAAGGGGCAAGGGCGGCGCTGGCGAGAAAGCGACAGCTTCGTCGAAAATGGAGCCGTCGCCTGAGCTCTCTCTCTTTCTCTCTCTCTTTGCGTTCTCCGCCTTTCCTTCAAGGGAGGTCTTGCGACATCCCCATTTTCGCTCTTTCATTCTTTCAAAGCCCCGATGCGCGTTGCTGAGACGCAATCTATGATCCGACTTGATCGAATTGCGAATCGAGAGACGAGGTAGCGTGGGGAAACGGAGAAAATGGAGTCGCATCTCCCAATGCTTTTGCTCGCTGACTCTAGCCGCTCGTAGCAGATCTCCTCATCCCTCCTTACGCTGCGCTTTCCTTTGCTTTATCAACCCCTCTCCTGCGCCCAATGCCCGGAAAGAACTCACCGCTACGTTTGTCTGGTACGCCATCGCGTCGCGGGGCTGCCAATTGGGCACACGCGCACGGGGGAAAAAAAGAAAAAAGAGAAAAGTTTTGTGCCACTGTCTCGAGGCTCGTCGTTGCGCATCTTCACTCTTTGCTTTTTTTCTCCGTCGGGCGGCGCGCTGCAAACGAACAGAACAACAACTCGGCATGGTCGCCAACGTGCCCCTCTGGGTGACCGGCGCCGTTTTATCGAATGCGATTGGGCTAGCGTTTGCGCTCACGGCCTTGGTTAGGCTCGGCTGGAGGCCTTTCGAGAGCCTCAAGCGGTTGCTGTGTTTCCTGAGGAAACCGGGTGCGGAGAGCGGCAACAACTTCCAACAATTTCGATCCAACGCGGCTCGTAAAGATCAAAGCTCGATCGGCAGCGGAGAAGGAGTGCGCGAAAATGCCGAAAGGGCCGTCGCCGAGACGCTAGAGGATGGCAAGCCGACGACGACGTCGACAACCGCCGCTTCTGGCCTCTCGCTCGCCTTTCTCCGCGCGAGAGCCCGCGCCGCCTCTGGGCTCACCAAGGACGACGCGGATTCTTCCGCTCCCCAGGAATTCCACGGCAGCGTGCTGGGACAGCCCTGGCAGAGGGGATGCGCGTGCGAGGTGCGTTTGATTGGGAAATCGAGGCGCGGAGCATTGGCTAGTTTATTTTTCTTTGCCATCTTCTTGGCATTGACAGATTCGTCGTCGCCGTCGTCGCGACGGCAAGCAGCAAACTTTTTTCTCTTCTTGCTCTCTCCTCGTGAACCCCTCCTCTCTCTTCTCTCTCTCTCTCTCTCAACGCCGCGCTCTTTCCTTCGGTCGCCACTTGACCAAAAAATTAAAACAAACGGAAAAAAACAGGGAGAGTGCTACTGCCCGACTCGCTGGGTTCCCCCTACCTCCTCCTCCTCCTCCTCCTCCTCCGCCTCCTTGACTGTTCCTTCCTCGTCGTCGTCGCGGGCCGCGCGCTTCCCGACCGACCTCTCGTGGCACTCGGTCTCCGTCGACGTCTTCAACGCCGCCACGGGCGAGCGCAAACGCATCCTGCACCCCTGCAGCGGCCGGGTCTGTCCGGGACAGTTTGTTGCTATCGTCGGTCCGTCCGGGAGCGGCAAGACGACGCTCTTGGACTTGCTGGCCGCGGGCGGCGCCGCGGGCGGCGCCGCGGGCGGCACGGCGGCGGCAGCGGCAGAGGAGGCGGCTTCCTCCCCCTCTCCCGCGTCCTCGGAGGGCCGCGCCGCGGCCAGGGCGCGCAAGGCGGCACTCAAAGCCCCGCGCACCCACGGAGGGCGCATCTGCCTCAACGGCGGCCCGGCCTCGGGCGACTTCTTCCGGGCGACGGCGGCGCTGGTGACCGCCGACGACATGTTCGTCCCGAGCCTGTCGACGGAGGAGACGCTGCAATTCTACGCGAGGCTCAGCCCGGCGCTCGCCGCAGACGCCGGCGGCGAGAAGCCGGGCGCTTCCTCCTCCTCCTCCTCCTCCTCCCCGACCGCGGCGCCCTCCGCGGCCGCGGTCAACGCCGCCGTGCGCTCGACGCTCGAGGCCGTCTCCCTCTGGAGGGCGCGCTCCACGCTCGTCGGGGGGAGCCTCCCGGGCGGCCTTGCCCTGCGCGGGCTGAGCGGCGGCGAGCGGCGGAGGCTCTCGATCGCGTGCTCGCTCGTCGGCCGGCCCTCGCTGCTGCTGCTCGACGAGCCGACGTCGGGCCTCGACGCCGCCGCGGCCTTGGGAGTGGCGCGCTGCGCCGCCAGACTCGCCGCGGAGGGCCACGCCGTCGTCGCGTCGATCCACCAGCCCCGCAGGGAGATCTGGTGCCTCTTCCACGGCATCGTCGTCCTGGCGGAGGGGCGGCAGCTCTACGCGGGCGCGACGCAGGGCGCCGTGCCGTGGTTCTCTGGGGCGCTCGGGTACGCGCCCCCTTCGGCGAGGAAGCTGGCCTGCTCGGAGAGCGACTGGCTTCTCGACCTGGTTAGCATCGGGTTCTGCGTCGGAAGCGGAGGGGAGGCCGCTTCCCCCAAGGCGGAAGCGGAAGCGGCGGCCAAGGGCGGCGAGGGCGCCGACGGCGCCGGCGGCAAGGCCGGCGGCAGGCCCGACTCGGCGCCGCTGCCCCGCTCGGCCTCGCAGCAGGGGCGCCTCTTTTCGAAAGGAGCCATGCCCCTGCGCTCGACGATGAGGACCCCGGAGGACGTCGAGGAGGCCGCCGCGGCGTGGGCCGCCGAGAGCGACGCGAGGGACAAGGTCGGGGGCCTCAGCGCCGCGCCTCGCGTCGCCGGCGCCGGCGACGGCGACGCTCTCCCCTCCTCCCCTCCCGTCGGGGTCGCCTCGCGCCCGCGCCTCCCCGCCGCCGTCGGCTGGCCCGCCCAGTTCAGCGCCCTACACTCCCGAGCCTGGGCCATCGCGGCTCGCAACCCCTCCGACGCCGCGATGCGGCTGATGCTCTCCTCAGCGATCTGCCTGCTGGCCGGATGGATCGCCTATGGCACCGCGCCGACGCCGGCCAACGCCGGCGTGATCCTGGGGCTGAGCTTCTTCCAGATCATCGTGTTCGCGCTGTTCCCCTTCTGCTTCATGTCGATGTTCGTCGCCGACCGGGCGCTGTTCCTGTCCGATGCGAGGCGCGGCCGCTACTCGGCGAGCGCCTACTGCGCCGCGCTGGCCGCCGCAGGCCTCCCGCTGACGGTGCTGCTGACGACGCTGGGGAACTGGACGGTCTACGGGATGGCCGGCCTGCGCCCGGGTGTCGTCCCCGCGGTCTCCTCGGCCGCGCTGCTGTCGCTGACGTCGCTCTGCGCCACGCAGGTGCTGGTGCTCTGCGTGTACTCGGTCTCATCGCAGGACATCGCCTTCGCGACAGGCATCGGCACCGCCGCGCTGGGGGCCCTGCTGATGGGATACCTGGTCCGCATCAAGCGCATCCCCTCCGCGCCCCTGAAGTGGCTGTCGTACCTCGTGTTCCACCGCTGGGCCTTCTCTGGCCTGACCTGGGCCGAGATGCACGGCAGGAGGTTCTTCTACCCGATGGGCTGCGAGCGCTGGCCCGGCGCGAGCGGCGTCGCGCCGTTCAACTCGACCTCGAGGCCGTCGGACCTCGCGGACCTCGACAGGGTCCGCGTCGACTGGTGGCAGGACCAGAGCGTCAACCCGCTGGGCCTGCCGAAGAAATACCTCAAGCCCTACCAGCTCGAGCCCAAGTGCACCGAGCTGCAGGACGGGAACGACATGCTCGACTTCTGGGGCTCGACGGCCAGCGCGGCGGCGAGCTGCGGGATCCTGCTGGCGTTCCTGGCCGCCTTCCACATCCTCTCCTGGATGGCGCTGAGGGGCCAGGTGAGGTCGAAGGCGTGATGACAGTGATAGGGAGAACGAGAAAGAGAAAGTTGAGGAGAGAGAGAGAGAGAGATGGGAGGGGAGAAAGCGAGTTGGGGAGAGAGAGTTTTCTACTTTTGGAACTACAACACAAACGAGAAAGAGAGAGACAGAGAAAGCAAAGATAAAAAATCTACAAGCACACACCTTCCAACGGAGGAACTTAACGCATGTAAATCCCTCACTCTATCTCTGACAACGAAACACAAGAGCGAGAATTCGTGAGAAACAAAAAAAAATGGAAAAGAAGAGTAAAGAGTCTTATCTTTTTCTTTATCATTTATTTCTCTCGTGTCCCCTTTCGTCTTCTCCTATCCGAATCAAACGCATTTCTTCTTCGCCACCATCTCCGCGACGTCGACGTATCTGCAGGCGTAGCCCAGCTTTTGTTGTTGAAAGGCGAATTTCAAAAAGAGAGAGAGAGAGAGACAGAGAGGGAAAACGTTGAGTAAAAAAAGGTTTTGACGGAAAAAAAAAGGCCTCGACCTGCGAAAGAAAAAACAAACTCAAAGAAAAGAGAAAAACTTCCTCACCTCGTTCTGGTACCATGCGTAGATCTTCACCAGCGTCCCGTCGATCACCTGCGTGCACGCCGCGTCGACGATTGCCGACCTGTCGTCCAGAACGTAGTCGCTCGAGACCAGAGGGCGCGTCTCGAAGCCCAGCAGCCCCTTCAGAGAGCCCTCCTCCGAGGCGGCCCGCAGCGCGGCGTTGACTTCCTCGGCCGTCGTCGCCCGAGAGACCTGGAACACCGCGTCGGTGATCGAGGCGTTGAGCAGCGACACCCTGATCGCGAGCCCGTTGAGCTTTCCTTGTAACTGGGGAAAGACCAGCGCAATCGCCTTGGCCGAGCCGGTGGAGGTGGGCGCCAAATTACAGAGGCTCGACCGCGCGCGGCGGAGGTCGGACTTTTTCGTGTTCAGAGCGTCGACAACCGTCTGCGTGTTGGTCACGTCGTGGATGGTCGTGATGCACCCGCGCTCGATGCCGAAGTTCTCGAGGACCACCTTGACGAGCGGCGCGAGGCAGTTTGTGGTGCAGGAGGCCGCGGTGACGATGGCGTCGTCGGAGTTTGCGTACTCCTCGTGGTTGACGCCGTACACGCAGTTGAGGACGGGCTTCTCCTTGTCGTCGATCGGCGCAGAGACGACGACGGCCTTGGCGCCGTTGTCGAAAAAGGGCTGGAGGGCAGCGCGGGTGAGGAACTTGCCGGAGCACTCGAGGACGAGGTCAATGCCTTCGAGGGGGACCTGGGAGGGAGAAGGAGGGAGGAGAAGAAGGGTTGAGGTCGAGCGGGGGAGGAAGAGAGATGAAGAGGGACAGAGGGAGGGTGGGGGGCGCGAGAGAGTAAAAAGTTCCGTCCTCCTACCTCTGCCGGCGTCTTCGCCCTCGTAAACTTGAAGGTCGACTCCTTCTCCCCGGCCGTCTTGATCGAGAAGGACTCCCCGTCCTCCGCCACCGTGGTGCTCCCAAACTTGCCGATCGTCGAGTCGAACTCAAGCAGGTAGGCCGCGGACTCGGCGACGGCGAGCGGGTCGTTGACTGCGACGACGTCGAAGGCGGCGAGGTCGACGCCGCCAAAGCCGAGCGAGCGGCGGAGCGCCAATCGGCCGATCCGGCCGAAGCCGTTGATGAGGGCACGAGGGCGCTTCGTTTCTGCCATTGTTATCTTTGAAAGATCAAAACTTTCAATCGTGTCTGCGCTGTTCGCTCGAGTGGTTTGATTGGCGCAATTGGAGCGTTGGTTTACGACCGACGAGGAAAGGCTTGTGCCGGAGAAAGGTTGTTGGTTTTTTTGTTCCTTTGTTCTTTCTGCTCACTTCCAATTGCGTTTCTCTCTCTCATCGTTGTCTCACTCGATACTCTCCAGTGCCCAAATCTCTCACTTCCAATTGCGTTTCTCTCTCTCGCGTGCGTCCACCGCTTGCCATCGAAATGCCTCCCGCGTGCTGCGCCGGGGGCGCCAGCTCAATCGCCGACAAGTGCGGGCCCAAGAGCGAGCCCCCCGCTTGGATGGCGCGCTCCAGCGTCGATTCGATCCCCGACGCCGGGAGCATCATCAAGCCGGGCACCGTCGTGCTGCTCCGCGCCGACCTCAACGTCCCGCTCAGCCCCTCCTCCGCCGCCGCCGAAGACGGCGACGGCGCCGCCGCTCCCGCCGTCGTCGTGCTCGACGACGCACGCGTGGTCGCGGCCGTGCCCACCATCCTCTACCTGACGCATCGCGGGGCCAGGGTGCTTCTATTGACGCACGTCGGGAGGCCCAAGGGAGGAGCGAAGAGGGACCCGGGGCTGACGACCGACGCGCTGGTTCCTGTGCTCGAGGCCGCGCTGAGGAAGGCAGCGACAGCGGGGGGCGAGAAGGCTGCCGTCCCCGTCCCCCCCGTGACCAAGATCGACGACTGCGTGGGCCCGCTCGTGGCCGCCGCGGCGCGCTCCTGCCCCGACGGCGGCGTCGTCCTCTTGGAAAACGTGCGGTTCCACGCTGGCGAGGAGACGAATGACCCGGCGTTCGCCGAGGAGCTCGCCGGCGGCTCTCCTTCCTCTTCCTCTGCTCTCCGGATCGCCCTCTTCGTCAACGACGCCTTCGGCGCGGCCCACAGGGCCCACGCCTCGACCGAGGGCGTCGCCCGCGTCCTCAGGGAGCGCGGCGTCCCCTGCGTTGCGGGCCTGCTGCTCCGGTCGGAGCTGGCAAAGCTCGGCAGGGTCCTCTGCTGCCCTCGGAGGCCGCTCGTCGCGCTCGTGGGAGGTTCGAAGGCGTCGACGAAGCTCGCGACGATCGAGCGGCTCGCGGCGCACGCGGACGCGGTGGAGCTGCTGGGGGGGCTCGCGGCGACGTTCATCGTCGCCGACGGCGGCAGCGTCGGGGAGAGCAGGGTCGAGCTGGGGGCCGTCGCCGAGGCGAGGGCGCTGCTGCTGCGGTCGAGAGAGGAAGGGGTCGAAGAGCAGGATGAGAAGAAGAAGAAGGATGGGGAAGAGGCTCGCGGCGGCGGCTGCTGCGGCCCCAAGCAGCAGCAGCAGCAGGAGGAGGAGGAGGAAACCGCCCCGAGGAAGCGGCAAAGGAAGAGAATCGCCTCGATCTCGCTGCCCGTCGACGCCGTCGCGGCCAAGTCCCTCGAGGCCGAGGACGCCGCCGCTGCGGTCGTCGTCCCGGCCTATGCGGTGCCCGCGGGCCTCTCCGCCTTCGACGCGGGACCTGAGACGGTGGCGGCGGTCAGGGCCCTCGTGGAGACCGCGGGGACCGTCGTCTGGAACGGGCCCGCAGGGGTCTTCGAGGTCTCCCCGTTCGGCAGGGGCACGCGCGAGATCGCGCAGGGGCTGGCGGCGCTCTTCGGGAGAATCGAGACGATCGTCGGCGGGGGGCACTCGGTGGCGGCCGTGAACGAGGTGCCGGGACTCGCCGAGAGGTTCGGGCACGTCTCCACGGGGGGCGGGGCGTCGCTGGAGCTGCTGGAAGGGAGGGAGCTCCCCGGGGTTGTGGCGCTCGACGAAGGGGCCGGCCTCGCTGGGGTGTGCGACTGAAGGAAAAGGAGGAGAGGAGGAGGAGGAGGAGCAGGCGCAGGAGGAGGAAAATAACAGCTTTTATTTCCCTCCCTCTTTCCCGAGAGCTTCTCTCTCTCTCTCTTTTTCAGAGAAAGCGGTCCTCTGCGATCGGGGGTGCGTGATGTAAAACGAAAGGGCTAATTATTTTGACCTGAAGTGAGCGAGAATAAAAGAGCCCCTCTGAGAGAGAAGAAGAACAGCTCGTCCTCTTCACTGTTCGGCAGATCGAAGGAGTCGGCGTGAGCCAATATTCCACTCGCCCTCTCCAGTCGTGCCCCTAATTTAGAGCCATGCATCGCTTTCTGGGCACAGCCCAGGCGAGCGGTGACGAAGACCGATATCCAGTCGTCCTGGCCTGTCCCGTGGTAGCGCCCTCTCCGGTAGCCTCGCAATTGCGATGCAGGTTTCCCGCATCATCGAATGACAACGGCGGACACACCGCGCCCTCGACGACGTCCTCCGCCGCTGTCGACGCCACTTGCGCCGCCTCGTACGACCCTGCGACCGGCCGCGCGACCTGCCGCCCTCCCCGCGGGGTCGCCGCCGGGTCCGATTCCTTCGTGCTTGAGGACTGCTCCTCGGGCAGGGAGCTCTACCGGGGCGCGGGAGAGGTCGCCGCCGCCGAGGGAGAGGCGGCGCCGTCGCAGCAGCCTCCGCCTCCGCCCGCACCAGCAACTCCCGCCGCCTCCTCCCTCCGCTCCCGCCTCTCCTCCACCTGCGGCGGCGCCCTCCTCCCCTACTCAATCATCTCTCTGTCCTACATTCTCTTCACAACCACCGACGGCGCCGTCAGGATGATCGTGCTGCTCCACGTGTACGCGCTGGGGTTTTCTGCGATGGAGCTCGCGGGAATGTTCGCCGCGTACGAGGCCGCGGGCGTCGCGGTCAACCTGCTGGCCGGCATGGCGGGGTCGCGCTTCGGGATCAAGGCCACCCTCCTGGCCGGGCTGACGTGCCAGCTGGGCGCGCTCGCGCTGCTGGCCGGGTGGCAGAGCCACTGGTCGAGGACGACGGCGATCCTCTACGTCACGCTCTCGCAGGTCCTCAACGGGATCGCCAAGGACCTGACCAAGCTCGGGGGCAAGACGGTCACCAAGCTCGTGACCCCGGACGAGAAGCAGTCGCGGCTGTTCAGGCTGGTGGCCCTGGTGACGGGCATGAAGAACTCCGCCAAGGGGTTTGGGTACCTGCTGGGCTCGGCGCTGCTTTCGGTCTCCTACCTGAGCGCGATCGGCGTCATGGCGGTGCTGATCCTGGCGGCCTATCCCTGGGCGTGGATCGGGCTCGACTGGCAGCTCGGGCGGTCCACGGAGGGGAGGGGCTTGACCCTGAAGTCGGCGCTGACGGTCAACAGGCGCGTGGGAACGCTGTCGCTCGCTCGCTTCTTCCTGTTCGCGTCGCGCGACCTCTGGTTCGAGGTCACGCTTCCCTACTTCCTCAGGGACCCCGCCTCCGGGATCGGCTGGTCCCGCGTCGCCGTCGGTGCCTTCTTGGCCGCCTGGATCGTCTGCTACGGCCAGGTGCAGTCGTGGAGTCCGCAGCTGGTGCTCAAGCCGCTCGGGCAATCGCCGCCAAACAGCAGCGCGGCGGCGCTCTGGGCGGCGCTGCTCGCGCCGCTGCCGGCGGCCGCGGCCGTGGCGCTGCTCGTCGGGGGCCGGCCGGGGGCCTCCCCGGCGCTCTTCGGCCTCCTCGCCCCGAGGGGCGCCGCGGTCGGCACGCTCTCGGCCATCCTCTACCTCTTTTGCGCGGTCTTCGCGGTCAACTCTGCGGTGCACTCGTACCTCGTCGTCCGCTACGCCGACGGCGACAAGGTCGCCTCCACCGTCGGGTTCTACTACATGTCCAACGCCGGCGGGCGCCTCGTCGGGACGCTGCTGTCCGGCGCGATCTACGACTACGGGTCGGGCAACCTGCCGCAGAGGTTCGGGGAGTGCCTTGCCGCCGCGGCGGCGTTCGCTGCCGTGGCCGCCGCGGTGGTGAGCCTGGTTCCCGAGAAGGGGGGGGAGCAGGGGGGGAGAGGGCTGCGGTGCGGCCCCTGTCTGAGCTGCCTGGGGGCCGGAGAAGAAGAAGAAGTGGGAGAAAAAGAGCTCGAGGGGAAGGTCGGCGACGAGGAGGAACCGGCGGCGGCGGCGCCGGTGGTCGAGCCGCCCAAGGTGGAGGCCGCGGGTCGGTGAAGGCTTTGTTTGTGAAGAAAGAGAAAAAATCGAAAGAAGACGGAAAAAACCTCACTTTTGTTTTCAACTTCGAGTAAAAAAACGTAGTCATGTCCGCCGAAGATGACGCTGCCGAGCTCCCCAGCGCGTGGCCCCTGTACTTTGACGAGGACTACGACGCCGAGGACCGCCGCTGCATGCTCGTGGCGGAGCTCGTGGAGTTCTTCGCCACCCCTCAGGGCGCCCGCTTCTTCGTCCTGAACCGATGCGTCCGCGCCGTCGGCGGCGGGGTGGCGAATTGCGGCGCCGACGTCGCCTTCTCGGTGGACTACGACGACCTCGCAGCCGCGTGCGGCTCGGCCGACCTCGTGGCCAGCCTCGAGGTGCAGCCGGTGGAGGGCCTGGCATGCCTGGCTGCCGCGGCGCACGAGGTCAGGAGAGAGAAAGAAAGAGGGGCGAATGAAGAGAGAGAGAAAGAACAAGGTCTTTCTGAATGCGTTACAGCCTCTCGCCGGACCTCTTCCTGGTCCTCGTAAGGCGCGCCATTCCATCGAGACGATTGTCGAAGGACTCTAGAACGCAGAGATCTGATGGATTGGGCCTTAGGGGGGCGTTGAAAGCTTGAAATTACGGCGCGCGAAAAAGAAGCTAATCGACAACGACGATGAGCATTTCGTCTCTCTTCGTTCTCTCTCTCTCCTCTCTCTCACCTCTCCCTCAACACCGACCTCCCTCTCTTCCCTCCAGACGATCTTCACCACCCGCCCCGAGCTCGCCCGCGCCCTCGGCCTGGGTTCCTTCTGCGGAGGAAAAAGCGGCGCTTCTTCTGGTCAATCTCCTCCTCACCTCCACCTCCACCCGCACGTCAGGCCGAGACTCGCCCGCATGTCGCCTGCCGCGACACGGGTCCGCTCGCTGCGCGCCCCCGCCATCGGCCGCCTCGTCTCCGTCACGGGCACGGTCGTGCGCGCCTCCGGGGTCAGGCCCCTCCCCACGGCGGTCACGTTCGAGTGCGCGGCGTGCGGGAGCGCGGCCAGGGTGCCGCTGGACGCGGGGAGATGGCCCGCCGCGCCCGGCGCGTGCGGGGGGCGCAGCGGGTCCTGCAGGGGGAGGAGGTTCTTCCCCGACCTGTCCTCTGCGGAGGCGGTCGACTGGCAGAGGCTGCGGCTGCAGGACCTGCCCGTCGACGGAGCGGGAGGCGAGGCGAACGCCGAGGGAGGGAGCGGAGGAGGAGGAGACGGCGACGACGACGCCCCGGGGGCGGCCCCGGCCGCGATCGACGTCGACGTCTCCGCCGACCTCGTCGCGAGCTGCGCCCCCGGGGACGTCGTGACCGTCGTCGGGCTCGTCCGCGTGTGCGCCGCATCGTCGAGCTCAGCAGGTGCGGGTGCGGCGAACAGCAAGGCGGGGCTGTACGTCGCGTACCTCGACGCGGTCTCGGTCGAGCGAGCCAACGGCAACGGCGGCGGCGGCAGCTCCTCGATGGCCGGCCCCGACTCCCTGGGCCTCCTCGGCGCTCCCTCGGGCGCGAACGAAGAAGACGCCACCGCGAACGACTGCACCATCGACGGGGAGGAAGGGGAGCAGCAGGGAGATGCCCCCTCGGGCGCGGCCTCCTTCTCGCGGCGCGATCTCGCGTTCGTCGTCAAGTTCCTGTCCGAGGTTGGGAGGCAGCCGGGTTCTCCGGGCGGAGGCGCGTTCAGGCACCTGGTGCACGCGCTGGCTCCCGGAGTCTACGGTCACGAGATGGTGAAAGCGGCGCTGGTGCTGGCGCTCTTTGGCGGCGTGGGGAGCGAGCAGAAGGAGAACAAGAAGAAGAAGAACAAGAAGAAGAAGGACAAGAAGGGGAGGAGGATGCACGAGGACGAAAGCGCCGACGACGCCGACGACGCCGGCGGCGAGAGCTCCGACGACCCCTCCTCCTCCTCCCCGGCCGCCCCCCCTCGCCGCCGCTCCGAGATCCACGTCCTCCTCTGCGGCGACCCCGGCCTCGGCAAGTCCCAGCTCCTCAGAGCAGCCGCCGCGGCCGCCCCACGCGGCGTCTTCGTCTGCGGCGCCGCCGCCTCGGCCGCGGGCCTCACCGCCTCGGTCGGCCGCGACGCCGCGACTGGCCGGGCGACGCTCGAGGCCGGAGCCCTGGCGCTCGCCGACCGCGGGGCCTGCTGCGTCGACGAGTTCGACAAGCTGGCCGCGGACCCGAGCAGCTTACTGAGCGCCCTGGAGCAGCAGGAGATGGTCGTGGCCAAGGCGGGTGTGCTCGCGAGGCTGCCCGCAAGGGCGGCGCTGCTCGCCGCGGCCAACCCCGCGGGCGGGTCGCACGACCCCTCGAGGACGCTGGCAGAGAACGTCGCGCTGCCGCGGGCGCTGCTGTCTCGCTTCGACCTGGTGTTCCTGCTGGAGGACAGGCCTGCTCCCTCGGCCGACGCGGCGCTGGCGGCGCACGTGCTGGCCTTGGCGTCCGGGGCCGGGGCCGCGAGCGCGAGGGCGGCGGCCAAGGCGGCGCTGGCGCTCGGAGGAGGCGGCGGAGGCGCGCCGATGAGGCTGCCGCCGCCGGGGGAGTCCCGGCAGCAGCGGCGGCTCTGCTCGTCCCCTCTTCAGCAGCAGCCCTTCCTGCTCTCTTTGCCTCCGCCGGCGTCGCAGGCGACCCCGGGCGGAGGATGGGCCGGGGAAAAGGAGACGCAGCAGCTCCGCAGCCAGAGGAAGCAGCGATGGCGGCAGCAGCAGCAGCAGCAGCGGGAGCGAGGAGGCAATGGCGGTGGCGGCGGCGAAACCTCTTTCCCCTCCTCCCTCCCCTCCCTCGCCGAGCGCCTCGCGACGCCCTTCCCTGCCGACGCCGACCCCATCCCCCGCGACCTCTTCCGGGTCTACTGCGCCTACGCGCGCGCCCACTGCCACCCGAGGCTGTCCGCGGAGGCCAGGCGGTCCCTCCGCGGGTCGTACCTGGCGATGCGCGAGGCCGCCGAGGCGCAGGGGGCTCGCCACGTCACTCCGAGGGCGCTGGAGTCGCTGGCGAGGCTGGCCGAGGCGCGGGCGAGGGCGGACCTGCGGGGCGTGGTCACGGGGGCGGACGCCGAGGACGCCGCGGAGCTGGCGGGCGCGGCGCTGGGCATCGGCGGCGGCGGAGGGAACGTCGCGGCCTGCGGCTGGGGCGCGGCCGCGGGCAAGGCCGCCAGGAGCAACTCCGGCAACGGCCGGGGCCGCGCCGCGGCCCGCGCCGAGGCCGAGCGCTTCCTGGCCGCGGCGGCCAGGGCCGCGGTCGCGAAGAGCTCGGACGTCTTCGCCGCGGGCGAGCTCTGCGCCTTGGCCGACGCGATCGACCTCGACGTGACCGACGTGCCGCAGCTGCTGGAGCGCCTCAACGAGCAGGGCGAGCTGCTCAAGAGGGGCGGCGGGGCGTACTCGGTGGCGAGGGCGAGGGCGGCGATCTCGAGGGCCGGGGAGAGGCAGGGGGCGTATAATGACAAGAACGAGAACTCGAGGCCTCTATTTTGATGACGATGCTGGGGTTTCCTCCCTCTTGTATTTTGACTCTCTTGTCACAAAAGTTTCAACGATTTCGTTTCTCTCTCTTTTGTTTTTCTCTCTTGCTCTCTCTCTCTCTCTCTCTCTCTCTCTCTCTCTCTCTCTCCCTCTCTCTCTCTCTCTCTCCCACACATACACACCAAAAAAAACAACGAAAGTCAGACGACCCCCTCGCAGGCCGCCGACGCCGCGGCTAGCAGAGCACACACGGAACCCTCCCCGAGCTCGCGCTCCCTCGCCGCCAGCGACGCCAGCGCGGGCGAGAGGTCGGCGTCGGACCGCGGCGCGGCGAGCCTCGTCAGCCGCAGCCGCTCGCCGCCGCCGCCGGCGCCGCGGGGCCACGCCCTCGGCACCGACACCGTGGCCTCGACGCCGCACGAGAGCACGGCGACGAGCTCGCTGGCGTTGGAAGAGGGGTTCGAGAGGCTGCTCAGGGGCGTGGTGACCGCGAAGGCCGCGGCGGCCTCCTCGAGCAGCTCGAGGCGCTTGAGCCTCGCAGAGGCGCGCGCGGAGATCTCGGCCACGGCCGCGGCGGGGGCCCCGGCTCCGCCCACGCCTCCGGCCAGGGCCCCCGCGGCGGCGGCGGCGACCGACGGCACGTCGGACACGTCAAAGTGCGGCGGGTGAAGCTCGACGGCGACGACGGTGGGCCCGCTGGAGGCGGCTCTGTCTCCCCGGAGGCCGGAAGAGCTCGACGGCGTCGAAGCTGCGCCGCTCGCCGTCTCGCCCAGGTGCAGCACAACGGAGTAGCGCTCCGAGGGCGGCGGCCCAGCGGCGACGCGCTCTCCCCCGCCGTCGCAGGCATCTGCGGAGGCCAGGAGCGAGAGGGAGAGGGCCGCCGTCAGAGCGGAAGAAGAAGAAGGAACGCCGCCGTCGCCGCTGCTCCTCGGAGCATGAGAGGCGGAAGAGGGCTTGAGGCCGACAAAGCGGACGCCGCTGAGCGCCGACATCAGCGCCGCGGCCTCGTCGCACCACGCCGCGGCCTCGGCGAGCCTCTCGTCCGCCGTCGCGGACGGGAGCAGAGGGGCCGAAGAGGAAGGGGCGGGCCCCGGGCCCCCACCCCCCTCGGAGACCATCCTCTCGGCCTCGGCGCCCAGGCTCGCGGCCTCGGCCGCCTCCAAGGCCGCGGCGGCGCTCAGGCTCGCGGCCTCTGCCTCGGCGGCGGCGATGCGGGCCTCGAGCTCGCGCGCGCGCTGGCCCTCGGCAGCGAGCTCGGCGGCGAGCCTCGGGGCGGCGGCGGCGGCGTTTGTGGTCTCCGCCTCCTCTTCCTCCTCTTCGGGCTCTTCTCGCTGCTCGTCGACGGTGGCCGTCGCGGCCTCGTCGGCCTCCTCCCTAGCCAACTCCAGCTCCTCCAGCGCGCGGGCCACCGCCGCCCGCTCCCCCTCGAACGCCGCGTGCGCGTCGCAGACGCGGTCCACGAGGCCCCTGAGCGCGTCCGCCGCTGCCTCGTTGGCCGCCTTGGCGGCCTTGGCCGCGGCGCCGAACTCGGCCGCCTGCGCCTCAAACTCGGCCAGACGCGCCGCCTCGCCTCCGTCGGGGCCCCCCTCGGCCAAACCATCGATAAACCCGTCCTTGACGTCGTACAGCGTGAAGGTGTTCTTGAGGGAGGTGAACTGGCGCTTGAGGCGGCGGAGGTCGGACTCGCCGGCGCCCGGGGCGGCGTCCTCGGCGGCGGAGCGGATGCGGGCAAAGCGCTCGTCGGCCGCGTCGAGGGCAGCGAGGGCGCTGATAGATAGAGTGAGTTGTTTTTTTTCATTGTCGAGAGCGAAAAAGGATGGCGTTAGAGAGGGATGTAGAGAAGGCGCGGAGAGAGAGAGGGAGGCAGCAGCAGTAGCAAGGCGAGAGGGGGTTTCGTTGGTGAGGTGGAGGTGGAGGAGGTTGAGTTTTTCTTTTTTTCTTCGCTGTCCGCCGCGACGACGACGACGACGACGTCGAAGAAAGCCAATTTAACTGTCCTCTCTCTTTTCGCACGCCCTACAAGCCTTTCAGTTCGGTTACGCATCCCTGGTGAGAGATGATCCATGTCTCGTCTACGGACCTGCGAGAATGCGGCCATTCGAGCGTTCTCCCAGCGCGAAAAAGGAGAAAAAAGAAAAACAGGAGGGGGCGATGTCGATTCAACAACGCGCGCTTTTTTCGATTCCAGCCTCTCTCTATCTCTCAACTCTCTCTCCACCTCTTTCTTACCGCTTAAAGTTGTCGACGCTGGGCTCCTCGAGCGCCCTCTTGAAGTCGCCGTGCCCGCCCGTGGCGATCAAGGGGTCACCGCCGTCTTCCGGGTGTAGGGAGACCGCGGCGAAGTCGAGTCTCTTTGCCACTTCGGCCATCGGAACACTTTTTGCCTTCTTTTTCTTCTTTTTGGGCTCTCTTTTCGTCTTTTTGCGGTGTGCTGCGCAAAGGCGAGTGCGCGAGAGCTGAGGCGAGGACAGAGGTTCGAGTGCGCGGCCGCGTGTGCGAGTCGCAGAAAAGGTAGAGAGAGATGAGTTGTCGCGTCGAACACGAAGAGAGAGAGGGATTCTTCCGACGACAGCTGAGAGTTCAAAGAATTTTTTAGAAGTGAGATGAAGAAAATAAAAAGGACTTCTTCTTCTCCAATCTCGACCGCTCGCAGAGCAAGGGCGCAAGCAAAGAGGGAGCTCATCGTCCGGCGTCCTCTCCTCTGCTTCCTCTTGTCTTCTCTGCCTCCAGGATGCGCGCCTCGACGTGCTCTCTGCACTCCCTCGCTGCGCCGGCGAAGCAGGGCCAATCGGCGACGCCTTTGGGAGGGAAGAAAGCTCGAGGCAGCGTTTCCTCGTTCTCCGCCGGCCGTCGCCATCGACTCGCCTCCCTCCTTCCTCCTCTGCAAGCTCTCGGCGGCGAAGATGACGATTCCTTACCTCCGGACTGGGACGCGGAGATGAGCCTCTTCCGCGCGCGCCTGTCCAGGCCGGCGCAGGCCGCGACCCTGCGCCAGCTCGAGGCGAAGGTCGAACGAGGAAGTGTTCTGGCCTCGTCGGCGGCGAGCGGGATCGCCATTGTTTCGGGGCTGGACAACGACGCGCCCGTTGGCACCGAGCTGGCCTTCTCCAATGGCGTCAGGGGGTAAGGATTGATGCCTCTGCTCTGGAAGAGTTTGTGGAGACTATCAGCAGAGGCGCGCGCGAGAGAGAAATAGCTTTTCGATTCCAAGCCTTTTGAAGGACCGAGAAAACTCAACCTCGACCTCCTTTCCTTCTCTCTCTCTCTTCTCTCCCTCTCCCTTCACCACCTAACCAAAATCACAACCAAACAGCGCGCTCCTCTGGCGCCGCTCCGACAACCTCTGCATCGCCCTCCTGCTCGACGGCGGAGAAAAAGAAGGAGCAGGAGGAGAAGGAGAAGGGAAAGCCAAGAAGACGATTCGAATCCCGAGCGTCTCTGCGGGCGACGTGTGCGAGTGCAGAATCAAGGCAATACTGCAGGTCGTCGACGCGGCCGCCGGCCCCGCGACCAAGAGGGAGTACGGCGTGGTGACGGTGCCCGTGGGCGACGGGGCGCTGGGCAAAGTCGTCGACTTCCTGGGGAGGGAGGTGGACCTGAGCGGAGCCGGGGCCGAGGCGGGGGGGGCCCCGACGACGACCTCGGCCACCCCTCCCCCTCCTCTCGTCCCGGGCTCCGCCGCCTTCGCCCCTCTCTTCGCCCTGCCCCCCACCATGGACGCCCGGGAGCCCATCTCGGAACCCCTTCACACCGGGGTGAAAGGCATCGACGCCCTCACCCCCGTCGGCAGGGGCCAGTGCCTGCTGGTCCTGGGAGGCAGGGGGTCGGGGAAGTCGACGGCGTGCAGGGACGCCGCGATCGCCGCGGCGCGCGCCGGGGTCCGCGTCGCGTGGGCCGCCGTCGGCGAGGGGGGCGGGGCGGCGGAGCTGCGGGAGCTCGTCGAGGCGTTCGAGAGGGCCGACGTGCTGGGCTCGGTCACCGTCGTCTGTGCCGCCGCCGGCGCCGCCGGCGGCGCCGGGCTTGGCGCGCCGCTGGCGCAGAGGTACGCAGCGGTCTGCGCCGCCGCGGCGCTCGGAGAGAGGACGCGCGACGCCGGCGGGCACGCGCTGCTCGTCGTCGACGACGCCGCGTGCGTTCCCGCGACGTGGGACTCGGTCGCCGAGGAGCTCGCGGCGCTGGGCCGGGACGCCGCCGACGGCGACGGGGAGGCGAGGAAGTCGCCGCGAGGCCTGCTCGAGGCCGCCGCGAGGGGGGAGTCGCCCAGGGGGACGCCCGACGACGGCGGCGGCGCCGCCGGGGCTCCCGCCGGGGCCGGAGCGGCCGCGCCGTCCTCCCCCTCCTCCGCCCCTTCGGCAGAGGACGGCGCGGCGGGGGAGGCGCTCGTGGAGTACGAGGGCATGCTCGTCTCCGCCGCCGCCGCGGCGAGGCGCCGCTTCCTGGGCTCGCTGCTGCAGCGGCCGGCGAAGATGTCGCAGGCGAGGGGAGGGGGCTCGCTGACGGCGCTGGTGGTGCTGCCGGGGGCGCCGGCGAGGGGCATCCGCGGAGCGGCGGGCGCCGCCGCTGCTTCTGCGCTGTCTTCTCCTCCGCTGCCGCCTTCGTCGCCTTCCTCTTCTTCTCCAACCGCTCCCGCTGCCCCCTCGTCGGCGACGGCAGAGGCCGTCCGAAGGAGGATAGCTTCCGGGGCCTACTCGACGCTCTCCGAGGAGCAGAAGCGCAAGCTCGAAGCGGCCCTGAGCAGCGGGAGCAGCGGGAGCAGCAGCGGGACCGAGAGCGGGGGCGAGAGAAGCGACCGCGGCGGTCAAGGCGGCTTGCCCTCTCCTTCTCCTCCGCTCTCGAGGAGCGACGATGGGGAGGACACGGACCTGACGGGATGCGTCCGCACCGAGGTCATCGAGGAGTTCATGTCGATCGCAGACGGGCAGGCCGTGTTCGTGAGGCCGCTGCTGTCGGCTTCGGCAGCGGCAGCGGCAGCCAAGGGGGGCGGGGACCCTCCGCAGCGCGGCCCGCCCTCGGTCGAGCCGGCCTCTTCGATCTCGAGGATCGGCGGCAGAGCGCTCCCGGTCGCGCTGAGGCCGCTGGCGGCCTCGCTGCGGCTGGACCTGTCGCAGGCCGCGGACGCCGAGAGGTTTGGCGGCGGAGGCGGCGGAGATGGGGACGGGAGCGCGGGCGCGAGTGGCACCGCGACCGCTTCGGCGACCGCGACGGCGGCGACGGCGACGGCGGCTGCGGCTCCTCCTTCGAAGAGATCCGCGACCGTCGCCCGAGCCGCCAGGACCCGTGCCGCTCTGCTCCAGCCCGCCGGGCACCCGACCTCGGTCTCCGACCTCTTCGTCACGCTCTCGGCCCTGGAGCGCGGCCTCCTCGACAACGCGCCGCAGTCGGCGGTGCCGCGCAGGCTCGCGCTTTTGCTGACCTCCCTGAGGAGGAGGAGCGCCTCCTGCGCGGCGCTGCTCCGCAGGATGGACGAGAGCGGAGGGGACGAGGCCGTGAGCGAGCTGGAGGCCGAAGAGCTGGTCGAGGCGATGCGCGAGGCGGCAAGGGAGCTGGAGGGGGTCCCGCCGGAGTAGTGATGGTGGAGATGAAATCCGTTAAGTTGAAGAAGTTGAAAAAAACGCAAACAAAAAAATCATTCTTTCAGTCTTCTTCCTTCTTCCTTCTCTCACTGATGCTGAGTTCTCGCTCATTCTCCGCTGCGGCGCTATGCGGCGCTGCTCCCCCCGTGAGCAGTGCATCATCAGCACGCGCGACGCCGCAGCATCACCGGCGACGGAGGCTCGTCGCCGCCGATGTGTCGCTGTGCTCGCCGGTCGGCTTGGTACAAAGGCGGCAGCGGCGCCAATGCCTCCGCTCTTCTCCTCGCATCTCCGCCTCTGCCGCTGCCCAGTCGACCGAGCTTCCCCCGGAGCTCAAGCGCATCGTCACGGCATTTTCCATGGTGCGCTCGCTGCGGTCGTTAGTAGAAAGACACGTGTGGAGTATAGGATAGAAATCCTCGCTCGCTGTTTTCAACGCTCTTTCCTCTCACGACGACGACGGAAAAAAAAAAAAACAAAAAAACAACAAACCCACCCCCCAGGGCACCCGCAGCGCGAAAAAGGAGAGCAAGAGCAGCGAA
>Ga0114918_10000406_pt1 | contig 36967 bp, 40 predicted proteins | sample LantaG_FD_87015 | JGI IMG/M metagenome (GOLD analysis project Ga0114918, IMG submission 87015) | Deep subsurface microbial communities from Baltic Sea to uncover new lineages of life (NeLLi) - Landsort_02402 metaG | ecosystem: Environmental > Aquatic > Marine > Oceanic > Sediment | place...
ACGCGGGAGGGGTAATGGCACGAGATCAGCGATCGGGCTGGCGTCGAGGGGGACGCCGGGTTAAGAGGAATGTGCCGCGTGGGCAGGCTCACATCCATGCCACTTTCAATAACACAATCGTGACGATGACCGACTCGCAAGGGAACGTCATCAACTGGGCCAGTGGCGGGACGGCCGGGTTTAGGGGGTCGCGCAAGAGCACGCCTTTCGCAGCCGGGCAGGCTGCTCGGAGGGCAGCCCGAGATGCTATGGACAATGGGATGGTTGAGGTGGACGTCTACGTCAAGGGACCCGGCCCTGGACGAGAAGCGGCGATCCGTTCCCTTCAGGCAGCAGGCCTGAAGGTGCGCTCTATCACCGATGTGACCCCGTTTCCGCATAACGGCTGTCGTCCGCCCAAGAAGCGTCGGACGTAGTCCGGGGATTACAGTGGGTGACAAGCGGATAAACGTATTAGGAGTGAGAGTATGGCCAGATATACCGGCCCGGTTTGTAAACTGTGCCGTCGTGAAGGGGAAAAACTATTTTTGAAGGGGGAGCGTTGTCGCTCACCCAAATGCCCGTTTGAGCGAGAACGTGGCTATCCACCTGGTGAACATGGTCGGCTAGCCCGTTTCCGTCGTCGTCGCCCATCTGATTATTCGCGTCAGTTGCGTGCGAAGCAGAAGGCACGGCGCGTCTATGGGGTGCTGGAGCGTCAGTTCCGGCGCTACTTCCGCGAGGCGGAGCGTCGACCGGGCCTGACTGGTGAGAATCTGCTCTCGCTGCTGGAGAGTCGGCTGGATAACGTCGTCTATCGGTTGGGGTTCGCCGACTCACGGGCACAGGCACGCCAATTGGTGCAGCATGGTCACTTTGTCGTCAATGGTCGCCGCACGAATATCCCATCCTACATCGTCCGCCCGCAGGATGCGATCACGGTGCGGGATGGGAGCCGTAAGCGCACGTACTTCAAGGAGCGCGGCAAGCGATTGGATGAAGGAGCGGTACCAAACTGGCTGAGCCTGGATGCGAAGACGATGACGGCTCGAGTGCTGAAGGTGCCCGCGCGAGATGACATTGATACGACGTTAGACGAGCAGTTGATTGTGGAGTACTATGCGCGCTAGGGAGGTGCCGGAGGCTAGCCGAATACAGGAGGCGAGGGTTGTCAGTTCCAGTGCTGCCGAAAATTGAGGTGGATGCGATCTCTCAGACCTATGGCCGATTTGTGATCGGCCCGCTGGAGAGTGGTTTTGGGATCACGTTGGGCAACGCGCTCCGGCGGGTGTTGCTCTCCTCGCTACCTGGCGCGGCGGTGACTTCGATCCGCCTGTCCGATATTGCGCACGAGTTCTCTGTCATCCCAGGCGTGCGAGAGGACGTGATGCAGTTTATACTGCAGGTCAAACAATTGCGTCTGAAGATGGAAAGTCAGGAGCCGATGTGCATGTCGCTTCAAGTGCGGAGCGAGGGCACTATAACGGCTGGTGACATTCAGGCCCCGCCGGAGATCGAAATTCTGAACCCGGACCTTTATCTCTTTACCGTGGATGCCAGCGATGAGCATCTCGACATCGAGTTCACGGTTGAACAGGGTCGGGGCTACCTGATGGATGTGGGGCGTGGTCGGATGCTCATCGGCGAACTGCCCGTGGATGCTATATTCAGTCCCATTCGCCGCGTCGCGTTCGACGTAGCTCGGGCGCGGGTGGGCCAGATGACTAACTACGATCGCCTGACGCTGGAGATCTGGAGCGACGGGCGGATTGCGCCCTTAGATGCGCTTAAGGAGGCGGCCCGTATCCTGGTTACACATCTGCGGCTGATCGTCGGCCTCACTCTGGAAGAGGAGGTCGAACCGATTGAAGAAGAGGCTAGTCTTCCTGGCGAGGTCTACGAGATTCCCATCGAACAACTTGATCTGAGCGTGCGCGTGTTCAACTCTCTCAGACGCACCGGCATCACTAGCGTGGGTGAAGTGCTGGAGATACTGGCGCAGGGAGAAGAGACCTTACTGACTATCCGCAACTTCGGGGAGAAATCATTGGCTGAATTGAAGACGTGCCTCCAGGAGCATGGCTTCCTGGAGGAGGGTGCAGGTGGGAGTGGAGGTGCGTAGATGCGACATCGCGTCGCAGGGAAGAGACTGAACCGCTCCAGCGGTCACCGCAAGGCTTTGCGCTGCAATCTGGTGACGGCGTTGTTCCACCACGAGCGCATTGAGACGACCAAGGCGAAGGCCAAGGCGGTCCGCGGGCAGGCGGAGAAATTGATCACACTGGCAAAGCGAGGGCTGGAAGCGGAGCGCGAGAATCCGAGTCGGGGCGTCCACGCTCGCCGGCTGGCAGCCGGGCGCCTGAACCGGTGGGTGACGGAGCCTGACGGCACGAGGGTGGATGTTTTGGAAAAGTTGTTTGAGGAGATCGCGCCGCGTTACGTGGACAGACCCGGCGGCTACACGCGCATCTACAAGTTGGGGCCGCGTAAGGGTGACGGCGCGCCGATGGTTTTGTTGGAGTTGGTTGAGGAGTAGAAGGCGGGCGGACGCGACGATGCGGGTGCGGGCGGTCATCGCCTATGATGGGACGGACTACGGTGGGTTCCAGCGTCAGGCGAATGCCCCGACTGTTCAAGCGGCACTGGAAGCGGCGCTGGCGCAGGTGTCTCAGGAGCGGATCACTATCCTGGCAGCAGGCCGCACTGACGCCGGAGTGCACGCGGCAGGGCAGGTCATCGCCTTTGATACGGCCTGGCGGCACGGACTGGATGATCTGCACCGGGCATTGAACGCAGTTCTGCCCGCTGCCATCGCTGTCCAGGAGGTTGAGGAAGCCGCGCCAGGCTTTCACCCGCGTTACAATGCCCGCAGTCGGCGCTACCAGTATACGCTTTACAACGCGCCGGTGCGTTGGCCTCTGGCCCGGCGGTACAGCCTGTATGCGGCTGCCTCGCTGGACGTGGCGGCGATGGAGGTGGCAGCCCAGGCCCTGGTGGGCGAACATGACTTCGCCACCTTCGGGCGTCCGCCACAGGGCGGGCACCGGCCTGAAAAAGCCGGTGCTGGGCGGGTTGGCCTGGAAGAGCCGGTGCTGGGCGGGTTGCAACCCAGCGCCGTCTGTTCACGGCGGCGCACGGTGCGGCGGGTGTTGACGGCGGAATGGGGCGGTGGGCCGCCCTGGCTGACCTTCAACATTGAGGCGAATGCTTTTCTCTACCGGATGGTGCGCAGCATCGTCGGCACGTTGCTCCGGGTGGGGCGAGGCAAGATGAGTGTGGGGGAGTTTATGGCGGTGTTGGCATCGTGCGATCGCAGCCGGGCCGGGCCGACGGCCCCTCCGCATGGCCTTTGTCTGATGGATGTAAGATATTAACGCAGGTTTGTCGGGAGTGACGCATTCTGGATGGGAGTGTGAGATCGTGGAAAAGACTTACGTGACTAAGGAAAAGGACGTCCAGCGTGAGTGGCACGTGGTGGACGCCACGGGACAGACGCTGGGCCGCCTGGCTACTCAGGTGGCATACATCCTGCGCGGCAAGCACAAGCCCATCTACTCATCATCGGTTGACACCGGTGACTACGTGATCGTCGTCAACGCGGAGAAAATCCACGTGACCGGACGCAAACTGGATCAGAAAATCTACTATCGCCACTCGGGCTATCCGGGTGGGCTCAAGACAGTCACGCTGCGCAATCTGCTCCAGAGACATCCCACGCGGGTGATCGAGCACGCAGTACGGGGCATGCTGCCAAAGAATCGGCTGGGGCGTCGGATGTTCAAGAAATTGAAGGTCTATGCTGGTCCAGATCATCCCCACACGGCACAGCGACCCAAGCCGTTGGAGTTGAGAAAGTAGGAGGAGCGATGGCAATGGAGTATTACGAAGCGGTTGGACGGCGCAAGGCGGCTACGGCGCGGGTGCGGCTCTTTCCCGGAGGTACTGGTGCTATCATCATCAACGAGCGACCGCTCGAAGAGTACTTCGTTCGGGAGGTGGACAATCTTCGTCTCAGAGAGCCGCTCAAGGTGACAGCGACGGAGAACCGCTTCAACATCAGCGTCAAGGTAAAGGGTGGGGGGCTGAGCGGACAGACTGGGGCGATCCGGCTGGGCATCGCGCAGGCGTTGTTGAAAGTGGACCCGGGCCTGCGGCCTATCCTGCGCAAGGGGGGTTTTCTCACCTGCGATGCACGGGTGAAGGAGCGGAAGAAGCCCGGTCTCAAGCGGGCCCGCAAGGCACCACAGTACACCAAGCGTTAGGCAAAAGGGCAGGCAGGCATACGTGGGGCAGGGCAAAATCGCCTTGCCCCTTTTGTGTTTATGTCTCGCAGAGGTGTTATATGGGCACTATAACCATCATTGGCCTGGGAACGGGCGATCCACGTCACTTGACACGGGAAGCGTGGGAGGTGCTGGAAGCCACCAATGAGGTTTGGCTGCGCACGGAGCATCATCCGACCGTGGCTGGATTGCCACCTCACTTGGCGTTACATTCCTTCGACTGTCTCTACGAAGGGGCGGAGGATTTTGCGCAGGTATACGATGCCATCGCTGTTGAGATTCTGCGACTGGGGCAGCGCCCAGAGGGGGTTGTCTACGTCGTGCCTGGTCATCCGCTGGTGGGGGAGGCCGCGGTGGGCCTGATTCTGTCACAGGCGGAGGATGCTGGCATGGTGGTGCGTATCGTAGAAGGGCTGAGTTTTGTCGAGCCCACGCTCACGGCGCTGCAGATAGACGCGCTGGCCGGCCTGCAGGTCTGCGATGCAGTGGAACTGGCGGGTCGCCATCATCCGCCACTTAGTCCGGACCTGCCGGCGCTGGTGGGGCAACTTTACAGCCAGGCGCTCGCCACCGACGTTAAACTTACACTGATGAATCAGTACCCCGACGAGCATAAAGTGATGCTGGTGCACGCGGCCGGGACTCCTGAGCAGCGTGTCGTTCACTTGTCGCTTTACGAACTCGACCATCGGGATGACATCACTCACCTGACTACGCTCTACATACCGCCGCTTCCCGGCGTCACCAGCCTTGAGGGCTTGCAGGATACGGTGGCCCACCTCCGCGCGCCGGACGGTTGCCCCTGGGATCGTGAGCAGACCCATGGGAGTCTGCGCGCGGGGCTGCTTGAGGAGGCGTATGAGGCGGCAGCGACGATTGACGCGGGTGATGTGCGGGCGCTGCAGGAAGAATTGGGCGACCTGCTATTGCAGATTCTGCTCCATGCGCAGATCGCCACCGAGGAAGGTGAGTTCCAAATGGCGCATGTCATTGCCGGTATTGATGCCAAACTCAAGCACCGCCACCCGCACGTATGGGGCGGGCGGCCGGTAAAGGGGACCGAGGAAGTGTTGCAACGCTGGGAGGAACTGAAGCAGGAAGAGAAAGAGGGGGAACGCTCGGTGCTGGATGGTGTTCCGGCGGCACTGCCCGCGTTGCAGCAGGCCGACACCTACAGCCGGCGCGCATCCCGCGTAGGCTTCGATTGGACCGAGGCGGGTGGTGTGGCCGACAAGGTTCGGGAGGAGATGGCCGAGGTGGAAGCCGCGACCACCCTGGAGGAAAGAGAAGCAGAACTGGGCGACCTGCTGTTCGCGGTAGTCAACTGGGCTCGCTGGCTGGGGGTGGACTCAGAGGCGGCGTTGCGGAGGGCAAACGCTCGCTTTGCGCGTCGCTTTCGTGGTGTGGAGCGGATGGCCCGCGAGCGAGGGCTGGATATGATGGCACTGACGATTGACGAGTTAGAACCGCTGTGGCAGGAAGCGAAGTTGAATGACGGATGACAAATGACAAAGCCCCACTCGGTTCAGAGTGGGGCTCCTCGTTCGCCAGTCGGGGCGCGGGGATTTGAACCCCGGACCTCAGCATCCCGATTGCTGCGCGCTAGCCTGACTGCGCTACGCCCCGGTAGCGGGGGTATTATACCTCATTCGGGCTGTTTGGCAAGCAAAACTTGACATACTCGGATTTTTGCGGTAATATATAAGTGCTTTTTTATAAAACTGTTCTTTATACATTGTAGATGCATTATGGAACTGCGGAGGGCAATATGGCTGTCCAGCAGCGCAAGGCGACTGGTGAGGAGTTGCGGGAGATGGCACGCTATTTCCACGCGCTTAGGGATGTCCTGCGCCTGCGCATCCTCGTGGCGCTAGCCAGTAACAAAGAGATGACTGTGACAGAGTTGGCGCGGGCGCTGCACGTAAGTCAGCCGCTCGTGTCCTTTCACCTGCGCCCGCTGCGCCTACTCGGTCTGGTCCAGGTCCGGCGGGCCGGGCGGGAGGTCTATTGCTTCTTGAACCTGCCTGAAATCGAACGCCGCCATGCTGAATTCATCGCAGTGCTGACCCAGGCAGCGATGTAGAGGGGGCGCGATTGGTGTGGCTCGACAGCAACAAGGCACGATAGAGGTCGGAAGCATCTATCGCTATGGTGGAGGCGATGGCGCAAGATGAGCAGCGCGCAACGAGTAAACTGCGAACAGAGCGTGAAACAGAAGCGGCAACGCAGACGGTGGGATTCGCTCACCGACTGGGCACGTACCCAGGCAGGGGTACTCTTGACCCCTGTCGCCCGTGTCGCGGGTCGGCTGGGCATCCATCCCAATACCGTCACTCTCGTCGGTTGCCTGCTTCAAGCGGGCGTGGGGGTGGTGTTTGGCCTGGGCTATTTGATGCTCGGTGGCTGGTTGCTGCTGATCGTTGCGCCGGTGGACGCGCTGGACGGGGCGTTGGCGCGAGCCCTCGGACAGCAAAGCCGCTTTGGGGCGTTTCTTGATTCGACCCTTGACCGGCTTTCAGACGCGGCCCTGATTCTGGGGCTCACCGTGCACTATCTACGCCAGGGGGCACACCTGGAGGTTGTCCTGCTCCTCATCTCGCTGGTGGCGGCGTTGATGGTCAGTTACACCCGTGCGCGGGCTGAGGCGGAGGGCTTCCCTTGCAAGGTGGGGTTGTTGACCCGCCTGGAGCGCATCATCCTCATCGGTGCGCTGTCGGCAGTCGGGCTGCCCACTGTGATGATATGGGCTCTGGCGGTGCTCTCCGTGTTCACGATGGTTCAGCGCATTCTATATGTCTACGCGGTCTCCCGGCGGGAAGAGACGGGCAGTTAGGTCGGGGTAACCAGGAGATCATGAAACTGCCGGGTGGAAACGGTGCCCGGCAGTTTGTTCTTGAGAGGGCTCATCGTTTGGTGTGGTACTCTGTACCTATTGTCAGGATGGCCCAATGTTGGTATAATGGGACTATCTATGGCACGTTATCTATGCCTGGCCGTAGTGATGGGTGGAGGTGCCAGTTCTGCACGGTAGGGCAGGATGGGATCCGTTGTTGTCCTGCAATCCGCTGTTCTAATCGCGATGATTGATTTGGTCGGTCTGACGAAACGATTTGATGGCTTCACTGCTGTGGATCGGGTGACGCTCTCGGTAGCACCGGGCGAAATTCTGGCGCTACTGGGTCCCAATGGAGCCGGCAAGACGACGACGGTGCGTGTGTTGGCGGCGATCCTGCGTCCGACGATGGGACATGCATTCGTGGCCGGGTACAGTGTGACCGAGCATGCGCAGGAGGTTCGGCGGCGGGTCGGGCTGTTGACTGAATATCCGGGGCTCTATCTGCGCATGCGGGGTGAGGACTATCTGGACTTCTTTGGTCGCCTGATGGGTTTGGATGCTGATGAGTGTGAGCGCCGGGCCAGGGAATTGCTGGCTCGCTTTGGGATGCCCGAGGCATGGGATCAGCGTATGGGGACGTACTCGAAGGGAATGCGGCAGAAAATGGCGCTGGTGCGCGCGATGTTACACGACCCGCCTGTTCTGTTGCTGGATGAGCCGACCTCAGCGATGGACCCCCACAGCGCCAAGTTAGTCCGCGACACTGTTCGTAGCCTGCGCCACCATCGGCGAGCCATTGTCATCTGCACGCATAACCTGGCGGAAGCGGAGGCCCTGGCTAGCCGTATTGCCATCATCCGGCGTGGACGGATCATCGCGCTGGGAACCCCGGCGGAGTTGAAGGCGCGCCTGCTCGGCCCGTCGTTGATGGAGTTGCGCCTGCTCCATCCGACCGATGGCGTTGTGAACCTCATTTCAGATCTGGTCAAAGTCGAGGTGCAGGGAGAGAACTGGCTGCGCTATGCCACTGCCAATCCTCAGGAGACCAATCCTCTTCTGCTCCAGACGTTGGCAGCGTATGGGGTGGGGGTCGTTACCCTGAGTGAAGTGCCGCGCAGCCTGGAGGACGTCTATCTGCGGGCGGTGGAGGAGTAGGGGATGGTAGCGGTAACTGAGCGTATGCGTGCGACGGTGGGCGAGGCGCCTCGCTTGGTGCTCACGTTGATAAAGCGTGAAGTCTGGGATACATTGCGGGACTGGCGTATCATCGTGCCCATTGTGATCCTGACACTTTTCTTCCCCGCGCTGATGAGTTTTGTGGCCAATATGGCGCTAGACTGGGTCGCCGAGTATGGCGCGCCGATCGTCGGCGAGCGGATGCTTCCTTTTCTGCTGATGGTGGTAGGCTTCTTCCCTATCTCATTCTCGCTGGTGATTGCGCTGGAGACTTTTGTGGGGGAAAAGGAGCGCAGGAGCCTCGAGCCACTCCTGGCAACGCCCTTGACGGATGCACAACTTTACCTGGGCAAGACGCTGGCAGCGATGCTTCCTCCCTTATTGGCAGCCTACCTGGGTATCACTGTCTATCTGGCCGGATTGCATTTCTTCAAGGGCTGGTCGCCACCGCCGATTTTGTTGGTGCTGGTTGTCCTGCTGACGACGGCGGAGGGATTGGTGATGGTATCTGGTGCAGTAGTGATCTCCAGTCAGACAACGAGTGTGCGAGCAGCCAACCTGTTGGCCAGTTTTATCATTATCCCAATGACACTCCTGATACAGGGTGAGGCCATCATTATGTTCTGGGCTAACTACGGTGTGCTGTGGTGGGTAGTACTTTTTCTGGTGGTTGTGGACGTCATCCTGGTGCGGATGGGTATCCACATCTTCAATCGTGAGGAGCTGCTGGGGCGCGAGATTGACCAGTTGAACGTTGCCTCTCTGTGGCGTAAGTTCTGTGGGTATTTGCGCTGGGAACCCTGGTTCTTCGGACTGGATTTACAGAAGATGCCAGCCTGGTTGCGCTGGCTGGGGATGGTAGGCGGGCTCTACGGGCGCGACATCCCGGCTATTCTGCGCCGTTCGTGGCTGGCGCTCGCGGTGGTCGTGATTGGGCTGCTGTTTTCAGCCGGCATTGGCTACGACTTCGCCACTCGCTATCAACTCCCGCCGGGGGTACTGCAACTGGAGAACGTCTCGGCCGAGACGTTCTCCGAATTGCCGGCCGTGGACTGGCTGCCCGTCTTCACTGTCTGGGGGGTGTTGCTCAACAATGTGCGATCGCTGATGGCGGCGGCGCTGCTTGCGGTATTCTCCTTCGGCACGCTGGCTGTGGCGTTGCTGATGGCCCCACTGGCGATTGTGTTCTTTTTCGTCACTCAGGCCGCGTACGTGGGTTACAGTCCGGCGCTGTTCTTCGCTGCTTTTGTGCTCCCTCATGGGTTGCTGGAGTTGCCCGCTGCGACCATCGCGACGGCATTGGCTGTGCGTCTGGGGGTGGCCTTTATGTCACCTCCACGCGGGATGACAGTGAGCGATGGGTGGCTGTGGGCCTTGGCCGATTTCGTCAAGGTTTTTATCGCCCTTCTCCTGCCGCTATTGGTCCTGGCAGCGGCCGTCGAGGTGCGCGTGACGCCGACGATTGTGGCGTGGGCCTTTGGAGGGTAGGCATCTGTGGCCCGAGTAGTGGCTTTGGGGACTGCGGCGGCGGTGCCGGATGAGATGCACGCTAATACCTACCTGGCAGTCGAGGGTGAACGGGGCTTTTTCCTGGTTGATTGTGCGGATAGCCCTCTCGTGCGGATCCGGCATGCAGGTCTCGCGCCCGAACGCTTACGCGGGCTGATCATCACCCACTTCCACCCCGATCACGTCTTCGGCATCCCCATATTGTTTATGAATATCTGGCTGTTGGGACGCACCGCCCCGTTGCCTGTCTATGGCCTGCAGGATGCACTGGAACGGTTCGAGGCTATGATGGATCTGTTTCGTTGGCAAGAATGGCCTGGACTCTTTCCTGTGCCCCGGCGGGCCTTTGCCGAGGAGGTAGGCGCACTGGTGTTGGAAGACGAAGAGTTCCGTATCACCGGTGCGCCGGTGAAGCACCTGGTGCCTACCATGGGCCTGCGGATAGAAAACAAGCGCAGCGGAGGAGTGGTGGCTTACACCAGCGACACCTCACCCTGCGACGCGGTAGTGGCCCTGGCGCAGGATGCTACCGTCCTGATCCACGAGGCGGCGAAGAATACGCCGGGTCACTCCAGTGCTGCCCAGGCGGGAGAGGCCGCTCGCAGGGCCGGTGCAGGCCGTCTAGTGTTGATCCACTACCGGCCTGCTCCCTGGCAGTACGACCGCTGGCTCGAGGAAGCAGCCGCTGCCTTTGGTGGCCCGGTGGAACTGGCGCAGGATTTCGGGGAGTACGTCTTCTAACATCTGTCGGGTTGCTGCCTCCGTCCAAAGTCGGTCAACCACGTGCGTTGCGGCGATACCTGGGGTTGCGCCGGGCCGTTCTCACCACACTTCCACACCTCCACGTTCCTTTTTGACCTATCCCGCCCCTTGTGGTACACTTCCAGTATCACGCAAGGAGGTGGTCCCATATCTCGTGTTATCCATCCCCTCACGGGAGCCCAACTGAGTGCAAGAACTGGTTCACCGAGGCCCCCTATACTTGACGGGCCTCGTGACGGATAGCAGGCACGGATGTGACATCCGGCCCTTGACAGAGTGCGGCGGGCATGTAAGAATGGGATTCGGTCGTCAAGATCGTTCTTCGTCTGCGCAACGTGCCTTCACTTCGCCGACGAGGAAGTCGTTGCCTGGAGCGAGGGCTTGCTGGCGCTGGTGGTATGGGCGTGACGCATCACGTTTCACGCTGAAGGGAGATATTTGCAAGTCTGGAGGCATAACTATGGCAAAAGGAATGGTTCTGATAGATGAGGACTATTGCAAGGGGTGTGGTCTTTGTGTGTCTATCTGCCCCGTGCACATCCTCCAACTGGCAGAGGGGCGGTTCAACGCCAAGGGGTACCAACCCATCGAGGTGACGGACTCTGAGGCGTGCACCGGATGCGCCATGTGCGCCACCATCTGCCCTGATGTGGTCTTCACCGTATATCGGCGGAAGCGAGAGCCCAAGCGGGCGCTCGCCACAGCATAGGAGGCTAAGGAATGGCGAAAGAATTGCTCGAGGGAAACGCAGCCATCGCTGAGGCTGCCATACGGGCGGGGGTCGAAGCCTTCTTTGGTTACCCCATCACGCCCCAGTCGGAAGTGCTGGAGCACTTTTCCAGGAGAATGCCTGAGGAGGGGCGCGTCTTCCTGCAAGCCGAAAGTGAGGTGGCCGCCATCAATATGATCTACGGCGCGGCCTGCGCCGGCGCGCGGGTGATGACCTCCTCATCCAGCCCGGGCGTCAGCTTGATGCAGGAGGGCATCTCTTACATCGCCTGTTCCGAGGTGCCGGCAGTGCTGACGAACATTATGCGCGGCGGGCCGGGCCTGGGCAACGTCCAGCCCGCACAAAGCGATTATTTCCAGGCGGTCAAATCCGCCGGCCACGGCGACTTCCACATGATCGTCCTGGCCCCGGCCAATGTCCAGGAAGCCGTTGACCTGATAGTGCTGGCCTTCGAACTGGCGGAGAAGTACCGCACTATCGCCATGCTCGCCGCTGATGGCTCCATTGGCCAGATGATGGAGCCGGTGGAACTGCCTCCCATGCGCCCGGTTCGCCCGCCGGAGGAGCGACCCTCCTGGGCGCTCACCGGCGCGAAGGGACGGGAGCACAACATCATCACCTCGCTCTACCTGGGGGCCGAGAACATGGAGGAAGTCAATTTGCGGTTGCAGGCCAAACTGAAGGAGATCGCTGCCAACGAGGTGCGCTGGAAGGAGTACAGCACCGAGGACGCCGACCTGCTGCTGGTGTCCTTTGGCACCGTGGGCCGCATCTGCCAGACGGTGGTGCGGGAGGCGCGGGCAAACGGGGTAAAAGCGGGGCTCTTACGGCCCATCACCCTCTGGCCCTTCCCCAGCGCCCGCCTGGCCGAACTGGCCCGACAGGTGCGCGGCATGTTGGTCGTGGAGATGAACGCCGGGCAAATGGTCGAGGATGTGCGGCTGGCCGTTGAGGGGCGCTGCCCGGTGCGGTTCTACGGGCGGATGGGGGGCATCGTCCCGCTGCCTGATGAGATCCTGCCCGAACTGGAGAAACTGGACGCTGAGGTTGTGGGCGGAAGGGAGGGTTAGAATGTCAACGGTTGAAATTCCTGCGGATATGGAACTGGTCTATGAGCGGCCGGAGAGCCTGACCGACGCTCACACGATCTACTGCCCCGGCTGTACCCACGGCGTCATCCACCGCCTCGTCGCCGAGGTGCTGGACGAACTGGGTATACGGGAACGGACCATTGGTATCGCGCCGGTGGGATGTTCGGTGCTAGCCTACGAATATTTCAACGCGGACTTTGCTGAGGCGGCCCACGGACGGGCGCCAGCGATGGCCACCGGTATCAAGCGCGTCAGCCCGGGCAAGGTGGTCTTCACCTACCAGGGCGACGGCGACCTGGCCTCCATCGGCATGGCCGAGATCGTCCAGGCAGCCAATCGAGGTGAACTGATCACCGTCTTCTTCGTCAACAACGCCACCTATGGTATGACCGGCGGGCAGATGGCCCCCACGACGCTGCCCGGGCAGGTGACGACCTCGTCGCCCTATGGCCGCGATGTGCGGGTAGCAGGCTACCCGACGAAGATGTGTGAATTACTGTCGGTCCTTCCGGGGGTGGCCTACATTGCCCGCCACACGGTGATTGACGTACCCAGCACCCGCCGGGCCAAGAAAGCCATCAAGACAGCCTTCAAGGTGCAACTGGCCGGGCTGGGCTTCTCGATGGTCGCATTCTTATCTACCTGTTCGACCAACTGGCACATGTCGCTACCTGAGTCAAGGCAGTGGATCAGAGATGTTATGATCCCCTACTATCCGCTGGGCGAGTTCAAGGTGGCGGATGGGGTGAAGGAACTGTAGGAGGCAACGATGCAAGAAGAAATCATCATTTCCGGCTTCGGCGGGCAGGGCGCGCTCTTCGCGGGCCAGTTGCTCACCTACGCCGCGATGGACAGTGGCTACCACGTGACATGGATCCCCTCCTACGGCCCGGAGATGCGCGGCGGCAAGGCCCGTTGCACCGTCGTCGTGTCCGACGAGGAAATTGGCGCGCCACTGGTGCGGCGGCCCAGCGCATCCATCGTGCTCAACCTTCCTTCGATGGAGGCCTTCGAGCCGCTGGTTAAGCCCGATGGTGTGCTGGTGGTGAATAGTTCGCTGGTGCCGCAGAAGAGCGAGCGGGACGACATCCGCGTCTTCTATGCGCCCGCCACCGACCTGGCGATCGAACTGGGCAACGCCCGGCTGGCGAACGTGATCTGCCTGGGCGCGCTGGTGCGGGCTACCGGTGTCGTGCCGCTGGAGGCGGTGGAACAGGCGCTGGACGAGCACCTGCCGGAGCGCCACCGTAAACTACTGGGTCTGAACAAGCAGGCGCTGCGGAAAGGCGCGGCGTTGGCTAGCGGTTAGCGGTCAAGTTGGCGGTCTGCAATGGCTAATGGTGAGGCAGGCTTTCTGGCCTGTCCGAGCGGCAGGCTGGAAAGTCTGCCCCACTTATACATCGGAAACTGTCAGACGAGATAATCCAATGAGCCTGGTCAGTGCTGTGGAGCCGGAACTGAGGAGGCGACGCCGCGCAGCCCAGGGTGGGGGCGGCACGTTGGCGTCATTGTGTTGGGAGCGATTCTGGCCCTAGCGGCCTGTGGCGTCATCGGCGTGGCCTTTGTGCAAGGCTCATGGTGGTATTCCTACGGGACTGATCGAGCCCTGGATCGCGAATCCCAAGCACGGGTCGAGGCGATACGGGATGAGGTGGACGCCAGCGGTGTTGCACCCGAGGCAGCGATGTGGCTGGACGCTGCACTGGACCCTAATACCGACCCCACCACTGTGCGGACCCATCTCCTCTCAGCGCAGGAGATACTGGAAGCGGCGGGCGATCCGAAACTGGCTGGGGCCGTGAAGGAGTTACGGGCGATCATCCAGACGATACGACCGGTTCCCCTCTGGGAAACGACCACCCCGCGCCCCGTGCCCACGCTGGAATGGCCATAATGAAATGGCCAGATCTGGACTAAGCGGACGTGTGACTGAGAACTGGTGAAGAAGCCGCTCGCCAGCATCTGTCCGAGTTGGTCGAACTGCGCGATACGCCCCTGCCGAGTCGTTGGACCCGTTGGTGGCAGTCAGCGATTGGCAGATTAGCGGCTGGCGATTAGGAGTTAGTGGTTAGCCGAAGATGTACCGCAGAGTGGTTGTCCCGCTTGATGGCTCGGAGTTGGCCGAGGGGGTGCTGCCTCACGTCGTGGAATTGATCCGCGACCGGGGTAGCCGGGTCTACCTGCTCTCCATCGCCCCGACGATGAGAGGGATAGTGCCACCTGTGGTGGAGTTGCATCCCAGAGGGGAGGAGCGACGGCGCGTCGGGCAAGAATTGAGAGGGTATTTGCGAAAGGTGGCAAAGCAACTGGAACCGGTGGCCGCCGAGGTGGAAGTCAGTGTCCGGTTTGGCAGGCCGGCCGACGAAGTGCTTGCCTTCGCTGACAGTGTGAGTGCAGACCTGATTGTGATGACCACGCACGGCCGCTCTGGTATCCGCGGCTGGATCTTCGGTAGCGTGGCTGACCGGATACTGCGCGGCGCCACGTGCCCGGTGCTGTTGGTACAGGCCGGCTTCGAGCCGCCTCGGACGGCATATCAGCGCATCCTGGTGCCGCTGGACGGCTCCGAACTGGCAGAGCGGATATTGCCCTACGTGCAAGCGCTCATCCGTCCCGACCGGGCTTCTTCCCTGGAGGGGGAACCGGGGGGGGGCACACGCATCTTCCTTATATCGGTTCTGACGACCGGGCTAGGGGATCGCACCGTGGCATTGTTGACCAGTTACCCGCCGGGGCTACAACTCTCCACGACGGCGCTGCATTATGCGGGGGTCGAATTGCAACGCTACCTGCGCAGCGTGGCGGCGGTGTTGCGCGACCACGGCGCGGTAGTGCGCATCGCCGTCCGACAGGGCGTGCCGGCCGACGAAATCCTGGCCTACGCCGCCGAAGTCGAGGCGGACCTGATTGGTATGACCACGCACGGGCTTTCTGGCCTGAGCCGCTGGGTGTATGGAAACGTGGCGGACAAGGTACTGCAGGGAGCGCACAGCCCTGTGCTTCTGGTCCGTCCTGCATCTGAGTAATTGGACACTGGCAGTTTGTTCGTAGTGACGACTTCAGTCGTCCATGGAGGGACGAGCGACTGAAGTCGCCACCACTAACTGCTTCTTGATGAGACTACAAGGAGGGAAAGGAATATGAACATTGGTATCCCAAAAGAGCGCAGAGACCTGGAACAGCGGGTAGGGCTGACGCCCTACGGGGTGGATTTGCTCACCCGCGCTGGGCACATCTGCTATATTGAGAAGGGGGCTGGGTTAGGGGCCGGCTTCACCGATTACCATTACGAGCGAGCCGGTGGGCACATTGTCTACTCCGGCGAGGAGGTCTATGGCCGGGCCGACATGGTGCTCAAAGCAGTGCGGCCCACTCGGGAGGAACTGGATTGGCTGCGCGAGGGGCAAATCCTGTGTGGTTTTCTCCACTTGGCCGCCGCCCGACGGGAGACGGTGCGGACATTGCTGGAGAAGAAGATCACAGCCATTGCCTACGAGACTATCGAAGAGGACGATGGGACATTGCCGGTATTGCGCACGATGAGCGAAGTGGCCGGACGTATGGCCCCGCAACTGGCCGCTACCTTCCTGCAGAGCGACCACGGCGGGCGGGGGGTGCTCCTCAGCGGCGTGCCGGGCATCCCGCCAGCCAGAGTCGCTATCCTGGGAGCAGGAGTGCTGGGCACCAACGCCGCCCGCACCTTCCTCGGGATGGGGGCCGACGTGTTCGTCCTCGACCACAGCCTGGAAAAACTTCGCCGGATAGATCGGCAATTCAACGGTCGTATTACCACAATGGTCTCCTATCCTTTCAACATCGCCCGCGTGGCCCGCTTTGCCGAGGTGATGATCGGCGCGGTCTTGAAGCCAGGGGCCAGAGCCCCTATCATCGTCACCCGCGAGATGGTCCGCTCGATGAAGAAGGGGGCGGTCATCATGGACTTCAGCATTGACCAGGGCGGGTGCGTGGAGACCAGCCGGCCCACCACACTGCGGGACCCTGTCTTCACTGAGGAGGGGGTAGTCCATTTCTGTGTCCCCAATGTGCCCGGGGCGGTTCCCCGCACAGCGACCCACGCTTTTAACAACGCAGTCTGGGCTCACCTTCGTCACGTCGCCGAGGTGGATGTGGAGCAGGCACTGGAGGAAATGCCGGACCTGGCACGGGGGGTCGCCACCAGAGACGGGAAAATCGTGAACGGACAATTGGCTGCGACCTACTACGCTGGAATGGAGGGTGAGCGATGAGTTGGATGGAGGCTTACGAGAGCCGTGTCACTACCGCCGAGGAGGCCGTCAAGGCCGTCAAGTCGGGCGACCGCATCTTTCTCACTGGCAACTGCAGCGTGCCGCAGGTGCTGATGAAGGCACTGGTCGAGCGCGCGCCCGAACTGGAGAACGTCGAGATTTGCCATGCTCTCACCATCGGGTCGAGCGATTACGTCGCGCCGGAGATGGAGGGTCACATCCGCGCCAATGCGCTCTTCATCGGCCCCAACGTGCGCAAAGCGGTGCAGGAGGGCCGGGCCGATTTCACCCCCGTGCTCCTTTCGGAGTTTACGCTGCTCTTCAAACAGGGCGTCCTGCCGGTGGACGTCACCTTCGCCCACCTTTCGCCGCCCGACGAGCACGGCTTTTGTTCCTACGGCATTGAGACCGGGCTGACCAAGTCGCCGGCCGAAGCGTCCAGAATCATTATCGCCGAGATTAACGAGAACATGCCCCGCTGCCTGGGCGATTCCTTCATCCACGTCAGCCACCTGGATTACATCGTGCCGGTGAACTATCCCCTGCTGGAACTGCCGATGACGGAGGGGGGTCTCTCGGACTTACACGTCAAGATCGGCGAATACATAGCCGAACTGATTCCCGATGGGGCGACGATGCAGATGGGCATCGGCGCCATACCCGACGCCGTGCTCCATTTCCTGTACGACAAGAAGGACCTTGGAGTGCACACCGAGTTGTTTTCGGATAGCGTGATTGACCTGGTTGAGGCCGGCGTGCTCACCAACGCCCGCAAGACGCTACATCCTGGCAAGATCACCGCCGGTTTCATGCTGGGGACGAAGCGGCTTTACGAGTGGGTGCACGACAACCCGCTGATCGAACTGCACCGCACCGAGTACGTCAACGACCCCTTCGTCATTGCACAGAACTACCGGCAAGTGGCGCTCAACTCGGCCATCGAGGTGGACCTGACGGGGCAAGTGTGCGCTGACTCCATCGGCCCCAAACTTTACAGTGGTGTGGGGGGGCAACTGGACTTCATCTATGGGGCATCTCGTTCCGAGGGCGGGGTGCCCGTCATCGCGCTCCCTGCTACTGCCAAAGGTGGTCAGATCAGCCGCATCGTGCCCTTGCTCAAGCGTGGTGCGGGGGTCGTCACCACCCGTAACCACGTTCACTACATCGTCACCGAGTATGGCGTGGCCTCCCTTTATGGCAAGACCATCCGCCAGCGGGCGCAGGCGCTGATCAACATCGCCGCCCCCCAGTTTCGGGACGAACTGACGCGGGCGGCGAAGGAGTTGTGCTACATTTAGCGAGGCTTTGCCTGGATGATGGTGAAGAAGTAGATGGGGAGGGCGAAAACCGTGGGGCCGCAGTGGGCGGTGGAATTGGGGGTCCCGTTTTTGCTCAAGGGGAGTATGTTTTCCTCAAGTTGTGCCAAATCGGGGCAGATGTCCCAGGAGGTGAGAGATGGCTGAGGTGGGCTATGGGGGAATGGTAACCTATTACGAGGAGTACGGATGGGGGGAGCAGACGGTGCTCTTTCTCCACACCTGGGTGGGTGCCTCTGCCTACTGGCTTGATACGATGACCTCTATGCCCGTCCCCAGCCACGCCGTTGCCCCTGACCTGTGGGGGTTTGGCCAGTCCGGCCGCCCTGCTGACATGTACTCGATTGACGGCTATCTGCGTCAGATGCGTGAGTTTGTCCAGCAACTTCAGTTAAGGCACATCGCGGTCGTAGGACACGGGCTGGGAGCCATCGTGGGCCTCTTTGCAGCCGTGCGCATTCCTCAGGTGGAGCGACTGATGGCTGTCGCTATGCCACTGATGGGCAGCCAGGTGGACGATTGGCTCAAGGGGGCGCGCACACCAGATATCTACACCCGCTTCTTCCGCTCCGGTCCAGGTTACAGCCTGGCCCGGGATGGCCTGGTCGCCAGCGACTGGACGGCTGTGGCCCGTACTGCACGAGAGGTGGGAGAGCGCTCTTTCCGCCCCCTCGTGCAGGGATGTCGCGTGCCGTTACTTCTGGTACATGGCGTCAATGATCGCGTGGTCCGGCCGCCGATGCCTCGCTGGCTGGAAGGGTTGGGCTCTGCGGGGTACGTCTCGATGGCGAACTCGTACCACTTCCCGATGGTGGACGAGCCGCAGCGCTTCCGCAGGTTGCTGGGGGAGTTCCTCACTGGTGATAGGGATATGCAGGGCTTGGCTACCCGCGTTGCGTAGAGAGGGCCCGTAGTATACCCGCAGTATCCTGCCTACTCCCTTACCCCGTGTTCTCCTCCTCGAACTTCTCCACGTGGTAGGTGTACACGTCGAGGCCGGGATAGCGGTAGGCATCATCGGGAAGGAAGGCTTTGAGACACAGGTGCTGCAGGAATTGGTGGGGGTCCGGTAGTTTCTCCCATACCTGGGGAAGGAAGGTGGCCCGATTCCAGCCGCGCTCAATGACGACCCCATCCACGCCTGGGCGCAACTTGGCGACGAGATCTTCGGGGCCGTCGTAGGACAACGGTTGAGGAATGCTCAATACGGAGATTTCGACGTGCAGGTCGCCTAACTCCTCTGGGCGCACGGGTGGGAAGCGTGGGTCGTGGAAGGCTGCACTGAGGGCGTTTTCGCGCACGTCGAGCACCAGTGGGCGACGTGGTTCCAGTGAGCCGATGCAGCCCCGCAACTGGCCGTGCTTGGTCAAAGTGACGAAACTGGCCCCGTCGCGCCGTAAATTCTCCGGTACGGCGTCCATGTCCACCGGTGGCAGTTCCTGGTGGTGAGCCGCGCGTGTGATCGTCTCCCGCGCCAGCGTCAGCAGCGTCTGTCGTCCCTGGGATGTGAGGGGCATTTGTAGTATTCCTTTCTACCATCAACCAGTGTACGCGACCGAGGCATAGCCCACGACCTGCCATTTGTCGCCCGCTGTGTCGCCGGAGTTGCGGTAGTCCAGCAGGTGGGGTTTCCAACCCTTGCGGCGGGCAATGCCCATCAGCGTCACGATAGGGGCACGACCACAGGCTTCGCCTCTCAGCACCCCCATCTCGTCGTCAGCCATCAACGCCTCCAGCAGAGCGTGATCCAGTTGCTGGGCTCTGGCGTAAGGGTAGAAGTGACTTAGATCGCTGGAGACGAGGATCAGGTCGTCCTCGCCGATGTGGTCAACCAGTTCCGCGGAGACCTCCCGTGGATCTACGTCGCCGAACAGCATGGGCACCAGCCGGAAGTCCGGCAGTGTCATCTGAAGGAATGGTACCTGGACCTCGAGGCAGTGCTCAGGTGCGTGGGCCTCGGGGGCGGAGGTATAGAGCGGCGAGCGCGCCAGCATTTCCGCGACACGGTCAACGGCGATGGGGACGTTGCCCAGCGGAGTGCGAAAGGCGGAGTGATTCCCCAGGGCCACGCCGCGGAAGTAGGCGCGGTGAGCCGGACCGAGCAGGAAGACGGTCCAGCTCTTCTGGGGAAGCGCTACCAGCGCCTTCGTCTTCAGCGCGTTAAAGGCATATCCGGCCGTGGGGCCAGAGTAGATGTAACCAGCGTGGGGAGCGATGATTGCACGGACAGGCCCCAGGCCCTCGGGCACAGTGGCCTCGTCGAGGTATCCCCGGATCATTTTGCGCAACGTATCAGCCGCGCCGGGGTAGAACTGGCCGGCGACGGCCGGGGGACGGACAGGTAACTCGGACATCATGCACCTCCCAAATCAATGAACAATGACCAATGAACAATGACCAATGCACAATGAACAATGAACGGGATGGAAGGCAGTGACGTGCCAGACTCAGCCGATCTGCGCCAGCGCTACTGCTGCGGCCCCCAATACACCCGCATTGTCACCCAACTCGGCCCGCACGACCCGCACCGCCTGCGCCAGTGTGGGAAGGGCACGTCGGTCAATGGCACGCTGCACAGGCCCGAAGAGCATCTCCCCGATGTTCGTCAGCCCCCCGCCGATGACGATGAGTTGCGGATTGAACAGGTTGACCAGGTTGGCCATCCCTATTCCCAGGTAATGCATCGCCTCGGCCAGGATCTCTTGCGCTTCCATGTCTCCCTGGCTGGCAGCCTCGGCGACCAGTTTCGCCGTGACCCGTTCCGGGTCGCCTCCTGCCAGGTCGGCTATAAGCGTCGGCGCGCCACGGGCCACGCGCTCGCCTGCCTGGCGCGCAATAGCCGTGCCTGAGGCCAGCGCCTCCAGGCAACCCCGGTTTCCACAGCCGCAGAGTGGGCCGTAGGGCATGATAGTTATGTGGCCGATCTCGCCCGCCATTCCGCTGGCCCCGTGGTACAATCTCCCATTGAGGATCAACCCGCCCCCGATGCCGGTGCTGGCTGTGACGTAGATCATGTGCTCCACGCCTCGCCCGGCACCAAAGCGATACTCGCCCAGCGCCGCCGCGTTGGCGTCATTCTCCAGAAAAGTTGTAATTCCCAGTCTACTTTCAATCAGCCGCCTGAGGGGCACGCGATCCCATCCGGGCAGGTTGGGGGGGGCTACCACCACGCCTGCCTCGACGTCAAGGGGGCCTGGTGCGCCGATGCCCGCCGCCGCCACCTGCGCTTGGTTCACCCCCGCCCGTACCATCACCCGGCGAGCGGCGTCTAGCATGCGTTCGATGACTGCCTTCTGACCCTCTGTCGCGTGGGTCTCCCGGTAGTCGTGAGCGATGATTGTTCCAGCAGTGTCTACCAGAGCGGTGCTGATCTTGGTGCCGCCCAGATCAATGCCGATGACGGGTCGTTCGGAGACCATGTCATCCTCCATCCTGTTGCTCTCCATCTTCGGTCCAGTTCCCTATATAGCACGGAGTCCCCGCTGTGTCAAGCCAGCCGTGCTTGGTGGGGGCGTGTTAGACTTCTCCTGTGCAGCGCAAGAGGGACGGTCGTTGATGCCATCGAATCCCACTGCTGCTCGCCTTGAAAACATTGACGACTTATGGAGGGGTCTGGAGATTGGCTATCTTGAACTGTTGACTTTGTCCTGTCTTAAGTGTACAATTAAGTCTATCGGCAAGCAGGTGAGACGCGTGTCCACCTGGTGGCGCTGGTATGTGGCGGACTTCACCCTTGAAGCAGCGCCGTTTTTCGCAATCCCCCGTAATCCTGGGGACCCCCAATACTCCAAGGAGGATGACAGATGAAAACACGAACGTCACACATAGCATTGTGCTCACTGATCTGCCTGGCGTTGCTGGCGACTTTCTCGACCGGCAGTGCGCAGGTGCCTGCTGGCCCCACGCTCCCGCATGTGGTGGAAGCGCCAGCGCTGCAGGATGCTCCGCTGCGGCAGGGAGCATTGGAACAACCATCACAGGGCAAGGGTTTCGTCCCGCCGCCGATGGACCTCTCACACCTGACCGGGCAGAAGATGCCGTCGGGGGGAGTCAGGACTCAGGCGGTGCCAAGCAGTTGGGATTGGCGTGCTCACGGGAAGGTCACGTCGGTGAAGAACCAGGGCGGTTGCGGCGCGTGCTACACCTTCGCCGCTATCGGCAACATCGAATCGAAGATGCTGATAGATGGTGCTGGCACATACGATTTCTCGGAGAACAACGCCAAGGAGTGTAACTGGGACGAAATCACCGGCACCGGCGGTGGCACCAGTTGCGACGGCGGGAACTATTTTCTGTTGGCCAACCTGTTCTCCAAGAAAGGCACGGTGCTGGAAACGTGCGACCCTTACGTGGCCAGCGACGTTAACTGCAAGTCCACCTGTCCCTATCAGAAGACGCTCCTGGACTGGCGCATCATCTCCGGCAATGCGGTGCCCAATACAAATGCGCTCAAGCAGTACATTTATGACTACGGCCCGGTCTACACGTCGCTATATGCGGGTGACAGTGATGCCTGGGATGCGGAGTTCGAGGACTACGGCGGCTCCTACACCCTGTACTACGCCGGCACAGAGAGCCCCAATCACGCCGTGCTCATCGTCGGCTGGGATGACAGCCTCTCCCATGCGGGCAGCGGCACCGGCGGTTGGATCGTGAAGAACAGTTGGGGCACCTCCTGGGGAGACAGCGGATATTTTACCATCGCCTATGGCTCAGCCAGCATAGGCAAGTATTCCTCGTTTATGTACGACTGGCAGGACTACGACAGCAATGGCGACATTTGGTACTACGACGAGGGAGGCTGGTCGGTCAGTGTGGGGTACGGCGACACGACCGCGTGGGGCCTTGCCGTGTTCACCGCAACTGTCGGCACGAACGCCACGCGGGCGGAGTTCTGGACTACGGATGCAACGACCGACGTTGACGTCTACATCTACGATGGTTTCGACGGGAACGCACCCGCCAACTTGCTGAGACAGAGTCTGAATCACTCTTTCGACGAGGCTGGCTATCACTCGGTAGCGTTAGCCTCGCCTCTGCCGGTGACCGCTGGCGACGACGTCATCGTGGTGGTGAAGTTCACCAATGATAGTTCCAACTATCCTCTTCCGCGTGACCAGTATGGCCCGCCAGAGACGGGGCGCACGTACATTAGTCACTCCGGCGCGTTGTGGAGTGCATCGTCATACGACGTCGCCATCCGCCTGCGCACGAGCGCAGCCCCCGCTCCGAACGTTGGCGTCACCAAGCAGGTCATCGGCAGTGACTTCGCGCCCGGCGATCCCCTCACCTTCACCCTCACCATTGCCAACAGCGGCAACGAGGTGGCTGCGCGCGTGGTCGTCACCGACGACGTGCCATCCGAGGTATTAAACCCAACCTTTGCCAGCACACTCGCACTCACGCCGACCGGCGTTCTCTCCTACGTGTGGAACGTCGAGCCACTGGGGATAGGAGATAGCGGCGTGATTACTATCTACGGTTGGATTAGCCCTGGCCTGGAGAGCGACTTCTCGTTCGCCAACACGGCCACCATCTCGGACCCGGAGGACAACACGCCCGGCAATAACACCAGCAGCGTGACTGTAGGAGAGTGCAGGGTCTATCTGCCGCTGGTGGTCAGGGGTTATCCACCACCTTCTGGCTGGGTCACCATCCTCAGCGAGGACTTTGAGGATCCCTTCCCTGGTGCGTGGAATGTCGCCGATGACCAGCCCGGCTACGGAGAATACTATTGGGGCAAGCGGAACTGTCGGCCCTATCAAGGCGGCTACAGTGGCTGGGCAGTTGGAGGCGGAGCGAATGGGGCTTCCCTTGGCTGCGGTAACCACTACCCCGACAACGCCAAATCCTGGATGATCTATGGTCCGTTCAGCCTGGCCGGTGCTACGGCTGGAGACCTCAGTTTCAAGCTCTGGATAAACAGCGAGCAGAACTACGATGCGGTCTGCCGGTTTGCCTCGATAGACGGCTCTAACTTCTCCGGCACCTGCACGTCAGGGGACTCAGCGGGCTGGATTGATCGGGTTCTGGACCTGGAGGACGTTTATAGTCTGGGTAACCTGATGGGCCGGTCCCAGGTATGGGTCGCGCTGAGATTTGTCAGCGATGACTCCTTAAACTATGCCGAGGGAGGTTACGTGGACAACATTGTGTTGCGTAAGTATGTGTCAGCGAGTGGTGTGGCCCCTGCGATGGGTAACGCAGAGCCGGAGCCCTGTGCTGGACAAATTGTGGACATACCGGCGGTGGTGACTCTGGAGAAGCGATAGGCCATGTAGACAACCGGCGCTTAAAGCGATTTGAGGGGAAGCGGCGAGAAAGCCCGCTTCCCCTTGAACTGTCTATAGCGTCCTTTGCTTCCCTTCTCGTGTGATTGGGATATACTATGCCTGGCCCGCCCACCGGAGGCGGGGAGCACCAAAAGAGGAGGTCAAGAATGGAAGTCCAAATCCAGTACCGTCCGTCCTACGCGCTGGCTGTAGCACGGCTGGCACCCAACGAGGCCATCCAGGTCGAGGCTGGATCGATGGTCGGCATGTCGGCCGGGATGACGCTGGAGACGAAGGCCAGGGGCGGGATCCTCAAGAGCCTGGCCCGCTCAATGCTGGGCGGCGAGTCTTTCTTCGTCAACACCTATCAGGCGCCCAGTAACGGTGGCGAGATCATGCTCGCGCCAGCGCTGCCAGGTGATATTTTTGTGCGCCAGATGCAGGGTGGGACGCTCGTGGTTCAGTCCGGCGGTTACGTCGCCTCCAGCGAGGGGATTGAAGTCAGCACCAAGTGGGGCGGACCCAAGACTTTCTTCGCCCGCGAGGGGCTGATCCTGCTCAAGGTGAGCGGCACCGGCACGCTGCTTCTCTCCAGTTACGGAGCGATCCACGAGATGGAACTGGCGGCTGGCCAGACCTACACCGTGGATACCGGTCACCTGGTTGCCTTCAGCGATAGACTGGGCTTCCGGGTGCGCGCCGTTGGCGGCCTCAAGTCCACCCTCTTCAGCGGTGAGGGATTAGTAGTGGACCTCACTGGCCCAGGTGGATTCTTGATGCAGACCCGCAGTGAGGATGCTTTCCTCACGTGGCTGATCCCCAAACTGCCGAAGCCGAGTTCGAGCGGCGGGCACAGCATCAAGTTCGGGTAGCCGTCGTCGCCGCTAAATGCGTTCTCTACACCCAGGTCACTGGCGTCGTTCTGGCGCGGGTGGTCCTGGTCATAGCGGTGATTCATAACCGATTCTCCCCAACGCCTGGCACAGGGTGGGGGTGCAGTAGGCCGCAATTCCTATTGACACTCTCATCGCACGGCAGTAGAATGGTGGTGGAGGGGAAAACGGAAAGCAAATGATGGTGGACTTCGACTACAGCCTGCATACTTTCTACTCACCCAAGTTCCGGAGTGTAGTGGACGAGGCGATCGGGTTTTTCACTGAAACACCCGTGCATAAGTTGCCGCCGACCGGCAAGTTTATCGGGTCTGGAGTTTATGGGTTATACTACGTCGGTGATTACGAACTGTATGCCAGGATCGTCGGCTTGAACCGGGAAACCTGCGTTCAACCAATCTATGTGGGCAAGACTGTACCACCAGGGTGGCGAACGGGACGCGCCATAGACTCCGAAACACCGGGCTTATACCGAAGACTACGAGAGCATGCGAGGAACATACGACAGGCAGCCAACTTGCGGGTTGATGATTTCCGATGTCGGTTTGTGATTCTCGACGGCGCCGAAAGTGACCTGGTTGTACCCGTAGAGGCCGACCTGATTCGCAGATACAAGCCGCTCTGGAATACGGTCGTAGATGGCTTCGGGAATCACGACCCCGGTGCAGGTCGGTATAATCAGGCGCGGTCAGAGTGGGACGTCTTGCATCCCGGCAGGCCGTGGGCTGAGCGACTAACCGGAGAGCCACCGCGCCTGGAGGATGTGATCACGAAGGTTCAGCAATCCCTGGAAGGATCACCTTTTCCTTAACTCTACTATGGCTTCATACAACTGATGCGAATCCTGAGCCTTAGCCACACGAACGTCTGATTGGATGATGCTATTCCCAACGCGGGTTGCTCGTGGTACGTCAATCCTGACCAGTTCAAGGCCAACGGATTCAGCGATCTTGCCAAAGTATTGGTCGGTTGGTATCAGGATGCCTTGCAATATACTGTTTCCAATGACAACCAATGCCGTGCTACCCGGTTTGAGCGCGTAATTGATGCCCATTGCAAATCTGTAGCAATCGTTGAAGTATGAGGCAGCGTAGTTGGCCCATCCCCTACCGCCGTACACGCCTTTTTCAGGATTAAGGTTCCTAAGCGCCTGCAGCCGTTCTTCCAGGTCCGTATTTGGCAGAGAAAAGTCCAGGTTCAAGCGTTCTTGAGCGCGGACGGTCTGCCAATACTTACCAAAGTTCAAGTCTTCGAGGGGTTTTAGGTCTTGAGGGCACTCTGCATATCCTAACCAGTATAACTGTGGCCGCGTGTTTCGATTGTAGTGATAGTTGTTTAGATAAGGCGGTGATGTCACTACTAAATCAACCGATTCAGGAGCCAAGTAGGTTTGATATTCAAAGAAGGAATCATTGATGATCTGTACACTCGCCTGTCCGTCCGGCAAATTTGCTTGAAACCAGGCGACGTCTTCTGCCATTTCGGTCAACTTGCTCAGGAATGTTTGGCCTACTGGAAAATCCCGAATTTCTGCTTTCCCGGCGCTCACCCGCCTGCCTAGACTCGGCTCATAAGAATAATTTGAATAGCGCACCATCGTCGAAGCAAAGGCCAATCTGAATAAGTCTTGCAAGTCGGATTCTTCGATGGTGTCAATGAAATCTTGTAGGATCAAGACTTTGTGTAGCACCTTAGGACTGTAAAACTCGGCTCGCGTCTTGAATCCTTTGGGGAGTGTGCTTTCTGGAACATAACTGGATGAGACTTTCTCGTTATAGAATATCTGGAATCTCAAAACCTTATCGTATAATCTTTCGATGTCAATGCGATAAGCGTTTACCTTTGTGCGACAAGCCAGGGCAGCATACGGGTTGATCTCGAACCCAATCGCATTATGACCGAGCAGAATGGCTTCTACCAGGGTAGTACCCACACCAGAGAACGGGTCTAAAACAGTTCCTTTGCTGTCTAAGTATCTATTCAGAACGTCTCTGACGAAATCACTGGAGAATCCAGCGATCCACGGCACCCATCGGTGGATAGGTAGCGTTTTGTTGCTGGCAAATGCAGGGTCGTTGAAGCCTGTGCCGTTGTTGTTCGATACCGGGGAATGCTGCTCTGTCTCTATTCCAGGTAGCCTCAACTGTTTCACTTGCCTGCTCTGTAAGTCTGGTAAGAATGTCATTTTGGGTATTCCAAGATGTTGATTGCTGTCATTTCGAGCCAGCCGTCGGGCTGAGAATCTGCCCCAGACGATATTCGGGACGGAGCTCTCTTAAAATGGTGTCCATCTGTTGGCGCTCGCTCTCGTCACTCAACACATAGGCAAAATCATCAAAGCTGAGTATAATGGCTTGAGGAACACCGCGACGTTCGATGATATAGCGAGTGTGATTGTGAGTGACATCGTCCAAAACTTGACCGAAGTTGTTTTGAGCCTGGGTTGAACCGATGCTTTTGGTAATCATCGCATCCTCCTGACTAATATCCAAAATGGCTAATTTAGATACATTATACCGAACAAACGTTTCTTTGTCAAGCACATCTTGAATATCGTCGGTGGCAATTAGGAAGTAAGAGAGGGGGCTAATGGTCTATGGACATACCCAACCTGCGTTGGTGGGGATGGGGCACACTTGACCAGGACTATTCGTTGGAGGGCCGTCCGACCTTCTGGCCCGCGCTCCGGGAATGGCTCGAACTGCCCGACGAGGCGCTTGAGCACGAGACGCCCCCCGTCCACCTCGAGGAAATCACACTGCGGCCGCCATGCCTGGACGACCCGATGCTCTCATATCTGCGCAGACTGCTGGGCGAGGAAGCGGTGCGTACCGATAAACTGTCTCGCGTCGAGCACGCCTACGGCAAATCCTACCGCGACCTGGTGCGCATCCGCGCCGGTCATATCCCTAATCCCCCCGACACCATCGTCTACCCCGCCGACCAGGGACAGGTCGTCTCCCTGCTGGCCTGGGCGGCCGACCGCGACGTCGCTGTCGTCCCCTTCGGCGGCGGCAGTTCCGTCCTGGGTGGCGTCGAGCCGGAACCCGGCGACTGCCCCACCATCACCCTCGACCTGGCACGGCTGGATCGCGTACTTTCGGTGGATCCGGTCTCACGCACGGCCCGCATCCAGGCTGGCGCGACCGGCCCGGAAGTGGAAGCCCAACTGAACGCGCAGGGCTTCACGCTGGGTCACTTTCCCCAGTCCTTCGAGTTCTCCACCCTTGGCGGCTGGATGGCCACCCGCGCGGCCGGTCAGAACTCCATTGGCTATGGCAAGATCGAGCACCTAACCCAGGCTGTGCGAGTCGTCACGCCGGTCGGTATCATTGAGACGAGGGACACGCCCGCTACTGCTGCTGGCCCCAGCCTTTTGCGTGTGCTCATTGGCTCCGAGGGCACCTACGGCGTCATCACAGAGGCCACAATGCGCATCCATCCCCTGCCAGCGGTGCAGGATTATCGCGGCATCCTCTTCCACGACCTGGAGGACGGCGTCGCCGCTTTCCGCGATCTGATGCAGAGACAGTACCTGCGTCCGGCCATCATACGCCTATCCGACGCGCCCGAGACGGCTGCCTCCGCCGTGATGAGCCATGAGCATCACGGGCTGCGCCGGCTGGCCGACAGCCTGACAGATTGGTATTTGAAAACGCGGGGGTATGACCTCATTACGGGCAGCACCTTGATGCTGCTGGGCTTCGACGGGGACACCGAATGGGTTGCCGGGCAATGGGACCTGGCACTGGAGACATGCGGCGATCATCGAGGCCTCTCGTTGGGACGGGTGGTTGGGCGGTCGTGGATGCGCGACCGTTACGCTCAGCCCTACCTGCGTGATACACTTCTCGGTCACGGCGTCATGGTGGACACACTGGAGACGGCTACCACTTGGTCGAATCTGATGCATCTCTATGAGGCTATGGTCAGTGCACTGAAGGTATCCATCACTGCCACCGGCGGCGGCCCAGGCTACGTAATGACCCATATCTCTCACGCCTACGAACACGGCGCTTCGCTCTATTCAACCTTCCTGGGCTGCCAGGTGGATGACCCCGACCCGCTGGCGAGACAGGCTCAGTGGCGGGCGGTCAAGCAGGCCACCACTGAGGCCATCCTGGCCGCTGGCGGTACACTGACGCATCATCACGGCATAGGCCGCGACCACGCCCTGTGGCTTAAGGAAGAAGTCGGCCTGGTAGGTATGAGGGTGTTACGGACACTCAAACGGACCTTTGACCCGGCCGGCATTATGAATCCCGGCATCCTGTTGCTCTCGTAAAGGAGGAGGTGAGAATGGATGAAACTTCTCACGTGCGTTCCTTCTCTGCTGCTATCCGCCGGGAGAACGTAGAGTGTCTGGCCCAGGAGGAGTTCGATCTGCTGGTCGTGGGCGGTGGCATCACCGGCGTGGCGGTGGCTCGCGATGCAGCGATGCGTGGCTTCCACACCGCCCTGGTCGAGAAGGATGACTTCGGCAGCGGCACCAGCAGTCGCTCCACGCGGCTCATCCACGGCGGCATTCGTTACCTGGAATATGGCGAATTCAAGTTGGTGTTCGATGCCTGCAGTGAGCGGCGCGTGATGCGCAAGATTGCTCCCCGATTGGTGCGCCCGTTGCCTTTCCTCTACCCACTCTATCGGGGGCAGAAACCGGCTCCCTGGAAACTCCGCGTCGGGATGATGCTGTATGATGCATTGAGTCTCTTCCGCAACGTCCAACGCCACCGCTGGTTGCAACCAGTGGAAGTGCAACGACGCGAGCCGCTGGTAGCCGGGCGGGGTCTGCTCGGCGTGGCGCGCTACTATGATGCCCAGGTGAATGACGCTCGCCTGACGCTGATGACTGCCAGGGCTGCCCACCTCCACGGCGCGGTGATGGTCAACCACGCCCGCGCGGTCGGGCTGATGAAAGCCGGGGGGCGCATCGTCGGCGCTCACGTCGTGGATGAAGTGGGGGACTCAGTCGGGAGACCTTCGCCCAACCAGGAGATCGAAGTACGAGCCCGGATCGTCGTCAACGCCGCCGGCGTCTGGGTAGACAGCGTGCGCGAACTGGACGAACGTCACGCAAGGCTGATGGTCCGTCCGACCAAAGGGACTCATCTGCTCATCCCCCGCGCACGGCTGAGTAGCCAGCACGCTGTCATCTTTAATGTTCCCCGCGACGGCCGTCACATTTTCCTCATCCCCTGGGGCGACTTCGCCCTCATCGGTACTACCGACACCGACTACCAGGGCGACCTGGACAACCCGGCTGCTACGCTTGAGGACGTTGAATATCTGCTGGAGGCAGTACAGCGCACTTTTCCCGGCGCACAGATTAAACATGACGAGATCATCAGCACTTTTGCTGGCCTTCGCCCACTCATATTTGCCCCGGGCAGCCCGTCCGCGCTCTCCCGCGGGCATCAGATTGTGGAGAATAAATCTGGCCTCGTTACCATCGGTGGCGGCAAGTTGACCATACACCGGTTGATGGCCGAGCAACTGGCCGACTACGTCGAAAAAAGATTGGCGGAGGAGTTTGACGTCCACGCTCGGTCCGAGTGTCGCACCAAGAGACCCCTGGAAGGCGCGCAGATTGAGCGCGCGCAGGTGAGCGGTGTGGACGAAGCGATGGGCAAGCATCTGATGGAGGCCTATGGCGGTGATGCCACGTGGGTGCTGGCCTATGTGGAGGAGAACCCCGACCTGGGGGAGCGCATCGTGCCGGAACTGCCCTATCTGATGGCGGAAGCCCTCTACGCCGTACAGCACGAGATGGCGCTGACGCTGTGCGACGTGCTCATCCGCCGCACCCACGTCATCTACGAGACGTGGGACGGGGGGCTGAAGCGGGCTCGCGATGTGGCCGAACTGATGGCCCCACGTCTGGGCTGGGACGAGGCGGAGATCGAGCGCCAGGTGGCTGATTACGCCGCGCAGGTGGCCCTCACCCGACAGTGGCGGTTGCGCTGAACCCGATTTCACAGTATAATCTTAACCTGGACAAGCCAGAACCAAAAAGGAGTGGGGAGTGGGGAGTGGGGAGTAGGGAGTAGGAAGTAGGAAGTAGAGAGACATTGCGTATGGAAATTACCTGGTATGGGCAAACTTGCTTCCGGCTGAGCGAGCGCGGTCTGGCGACCGTCGTGACCGATCCCTATCCGCCTGACGTCGGCCTTGCTCTTCCACGTACCCGCGCCGACATCGTCACCGTAAGTTACGATGATCCTCAGTGCCGTTATACGGCTGGCGTGCGCGGACCATCCAAACTCCTCGATGGCCCCGGTGAGTACGAGATCGGCGGCGTGTTTGTCACCGGCATCGCTACCTTCGCCGATGGCAAGCGTGGAGCATTACGTGGCCTGAATACCGTTTTCGCCTTTGACTTCGGCGGCCTGAATGTGTGTCACCTGGGGAGACTGGGACACGTGCCCACTCAATCCCAGGTGGAGGGTCTGGGCACCGTGAATATCCTGCTGGTGCCCGTGGGAGACGGCGGGAGCCTGACTCCGGCTCGGGCTTCCGAGGCCATCAGCCTCTTTGAGCCAAGTCTAGTTATCCCGATGTACTATAAAGTGCGGGGACTGAAGGGCAGTCTGGGCACCCTGGGTCGCTTTCTGAAAGAGATGGGGCTGGAGAAGGTGAGTAGTCAGGAAGTGCTCCAGATCAGCCGAACCAGCCTGTCGGAAGAAACGCAGGTCGTCGTTCTGCAACCTAAGCAACGGAGTGGAGGATAAGGTGCGGAAGTTTCATCTGTTTGTCGTTGCACTGCTTGCGCTGATACTGGTCGCCTGCCAGGGCGGGGCTGCAGGCGTGGATGACTTGTTGGAGTCGGGACGTGCCCACCTGGAGGCGGGCGGGTACGCGGAGGCCATCGCCGACCTGGAAGCCGTCGTCGAGACGGACCCAGATAACAGCGAGGCTCACTTCTTGTTGGGGCAGGCGTACAACCAGACCGACGACTTGATGAAGGCGGCCGATGAGTTTCGCACGGTGATCGCGCTCGACCCCGACAATGCCGCCGCGCACCACAACCTGGGTGTGACCTACTTCCAGTTGCAGGACCCTCGCTCCGCCGTCGCCGAGTTCCAGGCCGCCTTGGGGTTGGGCCCTGACGACCCCGACACGCACTACCAACTCGGCGCTACTTACCTCGTCCTTGCGCTTTCGGGGGCCGATCCTGCGGCTCTGCCAGATCCGCAATTGCTGGGGCAGGCGGTCGCCGAGTTTGAGGCTGCGCTGGGGTTGGAGGAGGACATGCCTGAAGCGCTCATTGGCCTGGGGAACGTCCACATTCAGCAGGGGGACTACGCGGCCGCCATCGAGGCATTGCAACGGGCTATTGGGCAGGCACCGGACTCGCCGGAGGCATACTATGCGTTAGGAGAGGCATACGCCCGGAGCGGTGATACGGTAGGCGCCTGCGAGGCATACAGTCATTTCCTGGCTCTGGATCCGCCGTCGAGTTGGCGCATCCAGGGCGAGCAGGCGATGGCTAGCCTGGGGTGCCCGTGAACGGGCGGTCAGGATCGGAGATAAACCGATGTTCAAACTCCTGATGTCCTGGAACATCCGGCCTGGTTACGAGGACGAGTATTTCGAGTTTGTCGTGCGGGAGTTCGGGCCGGGACTGGCCAAACTGGGGGTGCGGCCCACCGACGCCTGGTATACTGCCTACGGTGACCGTCCGCAGATCCTCACAGGTGGCGTTGCAGAGGAGCTGGAGAGCCTGCAGCATGTCCTCGTATCGGATGAGTGGCGCAGGTTGAAAAAGAAACTGCTCACCTACGTGACCGACTATAGCCAGAAGATCATCCGTGCCAGCGGGGGCTTCCAGTTGTAGTGGGCCTGGCGAGGAAAAGTGCCCCTACACATAAATGCGGGCGTGGCTTCTGCAGTCACGCCCGCCTGTCTAAAGAGGGTTATTCGCTTTTTGCACTACTCTCGTCAGTGGCTTCGCTCTCCCCGGCCGTTTTCGACGACTTCTTGGTGCTCCCCGTCCCCGAGGTGGAAGACTTGGCCCGGTTGTCGGTGACGTAGAAACCCGAGCCTTTGAAGATGATCCCGACGGGTTGAATCAGGCGATGCACCTCGCCCCCGCATTCGGGGCAGACTTTCACTGGCTCGTCGTCTATATGCTGCCGGCGTTCAAATCGCACACCACAAGCCTGACACTGATACTCGTACAGCGGCACGTCTCACTAACCTCCCATAGGATTCTGCCAAAGTATATTATACCGCGAATAGGTCGCTTATGCAAGCAGTGAACACACAATCTAGCATCCCGTATCCAGTTTATGGCGATGTTGACTCCCCTTTGGCCTTCGCCCTTGCGACGAACCGCCCCTCGTCCACGACGAATCGCTCGTGGGTAGACTCCCCGATCTGCTCTACCTCGTCCCACGCCTCGACGCGGAACACCAACCGGCGGCCCTCCACCTCCAGCAGTTCAGCGTGGGCGCGGATGTGCATCCCCACCGGTGTGGGGGCCAGGTGGCGAACGTCAATCCGCCCACCCACGGAGGTCTGGCCCGGCGGGAGGTGACCTACCAGTGCCTGCACTGCCGCGCCCTCCATCAGCCCCACCAGCGCGGGAGTGCCGAGGACGGGCACCAGCCCGCTGCCCCAGCGGTCGGCCGTATCCGCCTCGGTCACGACTGTCTCAATCTCGCCTGTCAATCCGGGCGCAAGTTTGTCCATCGGTCACCTCGCCATAAGATATGGGATGATGAATCTAAACAAACAGTACACGTCCAGCATCGCCAGCCCGGCGAAGAAGGCGCCAATCGCCCAGGGACGTATTCGCTGTGGCAGGATGCCCGCCAGCGTGTCCAGCCCCAGCGCAGCCGCCGCCCCGATGGGGATGAGGGCCGGGAAGAGGTAGCGGCCCTGATGCTGGACGAAGGTCAGGTTGTACCCCAGGAATTCAAGTAGCGTGAGAAAAGATGAGGCGAGGAGTAAGATCAGGCTAGCGCGTTGGACCCCGGTCAATCTGGGGCGACGCCGGTCGAACAGCCACCACAGGAAGCCGGCGACTAGAAGGGCGGAGAACAAGGCCAGAGCCTGGTAGATGCGGGCTGGGAGCACCACTTTCATCCAACCGAACTGTCCCCAGAAACTCTGGAAGGTCGTGCGGGCCATGCGGCTCAGGAGCCCGCTCCAACCGTAGAGCGTCAGCCACTCGGAGGAGCGCGGTTGCCCCTCGACGACTGCATTGTGTCGCACCAACCCCAGTGGGTCATGCCAGCCGTAGGTGAGCCCGTTGCGGATAAACCAGGGCGCAGATGCTAGCAGCGCTGGGACGAGCATCCAGGCCAGTTGTCCCACCGCCCATCCCCACGTCCGGCGCTCCTGCCGCCAGCGGATCAGCACTGCGACCACGGCCACCCCCACGGTGAAGTAGGTCGTGGTCTTGGTCAGCAACGCCACCGCCAGCAGCAGCCCGACCGGCCATGGGCGGTCGTGGCCCCCGCCGACGTAGGCCACCAGCGCCCACAGCGTGCCCCCCACCACCAGTTCTGCCAGTGCGTCGTTGTTCACTCCGGCGGTCATAGCCACGTGCTGGGGGATGAAGGCGATGAAGGTAGCAACCATCAATGCCAACTCGGGCCGCGTCGGGAAGATCACCTGCACCGTCCCGAAAGCGACCAGCAGCAGCAGCGCGCCCAGCGCCACCGAGATCAGCCGCAGCGGCAACACCGCGCCGCCAAAGAGCAGGTAGACCGGAGCCGCCAGCAGGTAGTAGAGTGGTGGCTGGTGATCCTCGTACTCCAGCGGTTCTACTGGGAGTTCCGGCGGGAAGTCTTGGCCGGTGAGTTGGTTCAACAATCCCTGGTCGTAGTCGCCTGGTTCCAGGACCGGGAAGCCCCGGCCCTCGGCCAGTGCGCGGACGTAGTTGTAGTGGGCAGGCTCGTCGGGGACCTGCCAGGTGGGGGTGAAGCCTGCATAGAGTACACCAATCGCGACGTAAACGGCGACGATGGCGACCAAGAAGATATGGGGGAAGGGCCTCGAGTTCATGGGGGCTATTGTACCCGCGTAGGGGCCGGTTGGCAAGAATCGTCAATGGTTGCTTGTCGGCTATGGTCTTGCGGTGCATGCCATCTCGCTGGCTACGTTGTCGGTGTTGGTGCATTATCTGGCCCCCTGAATTTTAATTTGCACAGAGGAGCATTCTGATGTACAGTGAAACCCTTGGCAAGTGCGGCACGAGTACCCCTTGCTGGTTGTATGCAAGCCTGACTATGGCCTCAGTACGGTGTACAGCGGGTGCGTGGGGATGATGACGTGCTCCTGCTCCAGCCTGATCAAGGGATACAAGGAGAGAATGTGATGAAAACCAAACAAACGATTGTTATTGGTCTGGGCGGCCTGGCGCTGGCCGCCGCTGGAGGGCTGATGGCCCGCTTCCACCTGGGCCGCCGTCGCGCCGACGAAGCGTGGGCCAGTGCCCGTTACCCCAAACTCAAAGATGTGGGCGCGGTGAAACGGCTCGCTATCCTGCCCCTCATTGACTGGTACACCGCCCGCGAGGGTCTGGTGGGCGAGCCGGGCGTCTCCTATCTCATCCGCACCGACGACACCAACATCCTCTTCGATGTGGGCTTCAACCAGCGTGAGGAGCATCCTTCCCCCTTGCTGCGCAATATGGCGGCTCTGGGTGTGGATGTGGCCGGGATTGACGTGCTGGTTATCTCCCACGCGCACGAGGATCACGTGGGAGGTGTGTCACACATGGTGCAGCGTACCTTTGCCCTTTCAGGTCAGCCGGTTGACCTGAAAGGAATCCCCGCCTACGTGCCAGTACCGCTATCCAACCCCACAGTGCAGGTCACGGTCGTGGGCGGCCCACGGGTAATCGCCCCCGGTGTCGCCAGCATGGGGACCATTCCCCGGCAACTGTTCTTCCTTGGTTGGACACCGGAGCAGTCGCTGGCGGTCAGCGTGGAGGGGAAAGGGATCGTGATCATCGTTGGCTGCGGACACTCCACCCTCCAGCGTATCGTTGACCGGGCCGAGATGCTGTTCGACGAGCCCATCTACGGCGTCGTCGGCGGGTTGCACTACCCGGTGACCGCCTCGCGGGATGTGAAGTTCGGGCTGCCGCTGCAGCGCATCCTGGGCACGGGCAAATGGCCCTGGGACCCGATTAACCGGCAGGACGTGGAGACTGCTATCGCATACCTGCAGCGCCGCAATCCGCAACTGGTCGCCCTCTCACCCCACGACAGTTGCGACTGGAGCATCGGGGTCTTTCGACGGGCGTTCGGCGCGGCGTACCAGGATGTGCAGGTTGGGAAGGAAATCATTGTAGGATAGAGCCAGCGAGAGGAGGCATAAGACGACTCAGATGCAGGGAGGATACTTCTCCAAACGGATCTACACCCCGCGCCCCCTGCTCCGGGATTTCCAGAATATCCTGGCCCACTTCCACGAGTTCAGATCGGCTGTGCGCAGCCAACGCATCAGCAAGGCTCTCGGCGAAAAGATCATGCTCGCTGTCACCGCTGTCAATGGCTGTCGCTACTGCAGTTACGGTCACGCCAGAGCAGCTCTGGCCAGTGGGGTGAGCCAGGAAGAGGTGGATCTCCTGCTAGGCGGCGAGATCGGTCACGTCTCACCGGACGAAGCCCCCGCGCTATTTTTTGCCCAGCATTACGCCGAAAGCGGCGACTACCCTGACCCAGAGATGGTACAGAAACTGGTGGGGACCTACGGTCAGGAGAAAGCGCAGGATATTCTCGCACACATCCGCATGATCACCTTTGGCAACCTGTCCGGCAACACCTTCGATGCCCTGCTCAGCCGCCTGCGTGGGCGTCCGGCCGAGGGCAGCAGCCTGGGGAGCGAACTGGCGACGCTGGCTTTGTTGGTGCTGGGGA
>Ga0114918_10000407_pt1 | contig 36931 bp, 44 predicted proteins | sample LantaG_FD_87015 | JGI IMG/M metagenome (GOLD analysis project Ga0114918, IMG submission 87015) | Deep subsurface microbial communities from Baltic Sea to uncover new lineages of life (NeLLi) - Landsort_02402 metaG | ecosystem: Environmental > Aquatic > Marine > Oceanic > Sediment | place...
AGAAGTTTTTTATTATTATTTTAATCACAGTATCCTCTGGAATAAAGAATATTGTACTCATCTATCTGATGAAGCGTATCAAGCCTTTTTAGACTATTTTGTAAATATAAAAGGTGAGGTAATATCCCGTGATTAATAAAAGTTTTTGTCCTGAGTGTGGGAAATTATAAACAGAGCGTTAAAGGATGATTAAAATGACTAATAAAGAAAAACTATTGAAGATATCAGCTATGTACGCTGAAGCTGCTGAGAATGGGAATGGGTTTATTTACAAAGGTGGTACTAATGCTACTGACGGATATCCAACTCTAGCTTCACATTTACTTGATTGGAGAGTAGCACCTCCATCTAAATCTAAAGTGGATATGCTTTTTACTCAAGATAGTAATGAATAACAAAGAAAAATCATGCATAGCATGTGCTATATATTGGAGGATATGTAATGGATAACAAAGAAATAGATATAAATAAGCGCATAGAATTGCATGGTTTATGGTTAAATTTATGCGAAGATGGGGAAAAGTTAGTACTTATTGGAGCTGATTTACAAGGAATTAATTTAAGCAAAGCTGATTTAAGAGAAGCTAATCTAATAAGAACTGAGTTAAGCGACGCTAATCTATGTGGAGCTAATCTATGTAGGGCTGATTTAACAGGAGCTGATTTAAGAAGAACTAAATTACAAGGAACTAATTTAAGAGGAGCTAATTTAAGAGAAGCTGATTTAACAGGAGCTGATTTAAGAGAAGCTAATCTATATGGAGCTAATTTAAGAAGAACTAATTTAACAGGAGCTGATTTAAAAGAAGCTAATTTATGTGAAACCCTTGGAAACTCGAAAGAAATCAAAACAATACAAACCAATCGGTACTTAATTAATTACACAAATCAAGTCATGCAGATTGGATGTGAAAATCACCTGATAGAAGATTGGTTTAATTTCGATGACGAGGTTATATTAAGAATGGAGGGAGAAGCTGCTCTAAGTTGGTGGAAACACTGGAAACCTATTTTAAAACAAATTATCGATGGTGGAGAATAAATAATGTGGCGAATACAATTCTGGCTATTAGCATGGATTGAGTTAGCTGAAACCCTAATTAAAATATTTACTTTTTATACTGTAGTACCAAATTGGTATTTTAAAATAATGAGTATTATTACAATAAGAAAAGTTAAAAAAAGGATAAATAATGAAAGAAGTACAGTGCGCTAATTGCAGCAATAAAATGACGGCACTAAGTGAAAATAATAAACCTATTAGTGTTTGCCGTTATAAAGAGACAGTACCACCGTTATCCACATTGCATAACTGTGAGCATTTTAAAGCCCGAAATGAGTATGTCTTGTCTAAAATAGCAAAGTGTCTTAAACAAAGACATCAGCAGAAAAATATAGATAAAGAAAAAGTTAGAGATATAGCAAAAAGAGTTATAGAAGCTCATGATGAACCATTTAAAGCTAAAACAGCACAAGATTTTCTCACTAAATCCAAAGAAACAATGGATGAAAGGGGTAAATCTTGGACTACTCAAGAGGACGGAAATCATTATAAAGATATGGTTATACAACCAATGCAGTTAAGCATGGAAAATAAATTAAATGCTTTACAACATACTATTATTAAATATGTGCTCCGCTATGACAAAAAACATAAAGATAAAACAATTGATTTAAAAAAAGCAAAACATTGTTTAGAAATGTTAATCGAGTGGGAAGAAAAATAATGTTTAAAGAGATTGAATGTGATGCTAGGTCATTAAGCAAAAGGTTAAATAATGAAATATAAAAAGATAAAAGAACTGCCTCAAGGTGTATATAAGATCCATTATGAAAATGGACAAATAGAATTTAGTTTTTTATGGAAATCCAAATTTGGTGATACCCTAATATTTCCTATTTGCAATGAGAGTTTTGTAGATGAATTAGATAAAAAATTTGCTAAAACAATAATAGGCATACAAAGTGTTAGCTATATTACAAAAAATGTAGGATCTCATAATGCCACATAGAGAATATCCAGTAACAGCATGCAGTAAGTCCAACTGCCTTAAACATAATTGTCCAAACAATATAGGCAATTCAAATCATGACAAGAAAACATTCGACTTTAGTAGCTGTATGTATTACATACCAAATGAGCCTATATTACCCAAACGCAAAGAAAAAATAAGAAGGAACAATAGATAATGAAAATACCATTTAGCAAAAAAGAATTATTTAGAGATAATTGTAAATTACAAAAAGAATTGGATGAATTAATTCGAGTAAATATGCATTTGCGATTAGCAGTGGAAATGCAAAAGAAAGATTTGAAGGATGCTAATGATAGAATCCAAAAAGCCAATGAAATAATCAGTAGGGATAATAGTAATGGCTAAGTACAAAACAGGGGAATACCAAATAATTTATTTCGATAAATATGGTACAAAACAAGAAACTGATACTGAAATAAATTTTACTAATTCAGTAGAAAAAGCTAAATTATACATTCGAGAACACCCTGATAGGAGCAGTGTAGTAGGGAGAATATTGTATAACTCTATTGACGATAAGGGTAAGCAATGAATAAAGAAAATATAAAAAAATTAAGAAAGAAATTAAAAAAAGAGGCTACTGATGTATTAAAAATATTGTTGAAATATCATACTAAATTAGCTATCCAAAAAAGAGCTAAATTAGAACCCTGTTATGTATATTCACATATAGGTTCTACAAAAGAAATGAAACCCTATAAAATAGAAAAAGGAAATGAGTTAAATAAATATTATGAGGAATTAAATCGTATAGTAGATGATGGGAGAAAATTACATAGAGGAGTCTACAATTTATCTAATAGAACTCAAGAAGAAATAGCTGCTGATAAGGCAGTGGTTATTCCCACAAACATGAGCAATATAGAACATCTATTAGATATACATAAAAATACTTTTGCTACCAAACCCTGGAGATAAAAATGGAAGAAATATTAGATAGGAAAGTAATAAAAATAGGGATCGAGGCTATTCTTTGGAAATTATTAGCGCATTACACTAAAAAAGAAATAGAAGAAAAAGCGCATCTTACGCCTAGTTTTATTTATAAAAATATTGGTAAAACAGGAAAGGATATACGTATTAAAACAGGCGTTAAAATAGGGGAGCATGAGCATTTATTTAAAGAGTTAAAAAGATTAATATCAGCAAGGGAACGGATACTTACTGGTGAATACAAACGGGCATCTAAAAGAAAGGACAACAGGAAAAGGGATAAAGCAGAACGGTTACCTACGGGCATGAGTAACATAGAGTTTTTAGTGGCGACTCATAAGAACAGTTTCGCCACTAAAAAATGGTGTTAATAAACAGTAATGCTAAATTTCTGTTTATTAGTCTGTGTTTTAGTCCCTTCTATAGATGTGATCGTAGCAGTGACTAGATAAGTACCCACGTTAGAGGTGCTTATCTTAACATAAGCAATATTGTTGATAGCGTCTAATACCTCGTCCTCATTTGTAATCCCGTTTCCCAGTGTCCATGTAACGCTACTTAATGTATCATTCTCATTAGTGAGCCAAGCATCGCAGTCAATCCCGTAATATTTAGACTCACCTACAACAGCATCAGGAAAACCAACTATTGTTTCAGCCATGTTAGACTCCTATGAAGTTAAGTTAAGTCAAATATTCCACTAGCATTAGGGGATACCGTAAAAGTATTACCTGTTGTTGCCGTCACATCAGCGGGTGAATTATCTAACAGCGAATAACCTATTAGGCCTCCAGTAGTTGAGTTATATATCACCGCATAACGAGCCGTAATACTACCCCCTGATGCTGTCCACACCGCTGGCAACAACATTGGTTGTTGATGCTACTGTTGCACCGGCTGTTGTATAGCCGTTAGCATTAGCGTGTTCGTTAACCCCTGCAATACCTGCGTAAGTAGCATCACTACTAACTGAAGGCGTATATGTTGATAGGAACAATGCTATTTTTATAACATCAGTGGTTAAGTCGTGTGTTTTATCAAGTAACTCTTCCTTGAATGAATCGTAATAAACCCAAGCGTCTGCTGCCATTTTAAAATCCTCTTATAATATGTAAACTCTGTTTTCTATCGGTAAAGTATAAGTTCTATTTTCTATTGGTAAAGTATAAACCCTATTAGGGTGTACCGCTATAGTGCTTCCATCACTAACTGTTGGAATATAACTGGTTAAAGTTAGATCGGCTTTAGGTGTTGAAATAGATACACTGCCCGCTATATTTATGGTGGGTGTGTAACTGGTTAAAGTTAAATCCGCTTTAGCTACTGATACACTTATTGTATCAGTAACATCGGCTGTAGGCGCATAACCTACTAAAGATAATGTACCTAGTCCTACTATCAGTAACACATCGTTACTTACTGAGACACTAGGTGCGTAGCCATTAATAGATATTGAACCTGTAGGTATTTCTAGATTCACATCATTGGATACTGATACACTAGGTACTAAGCCAGTTATGGATAAGCTACCTGTTGGTATCTCTAAAGATATATGATTACTTATAGCTATATCAGGGACTAAGCCTGTTAAAGTTAAAGAACTAACAGGCACTTCCAATGAAATATTACCACTTACTACATATTCAAAAGCTCCAATTTCCCATGCCATAATTAACCCCTTGTTATCCCTGTTATGTCAGTGGTGAATGTTGCTGATAAATCGGTTCCTGCATCTATTAAAACTGAACCAGAGGGTATTGAATAGTCACCTGTAGAAGGTGCTGTGAAATCTACCCCGTCAGTCATTGATACACCCGTAACACTTACAAATGAATGAGAAGTAGTCCCCTCATGGGTAGCATTAGTAATACTGCCTGTTCTAGGTGTTGTTGAGTAATCAGTAGTAAAATTTACACTAACATTATTTTTCAAATAATGAGTGTTATTTACATTAAAACCATACAATCCTGTATCACAGACTGCTGTAGAATTATAGATACTTGACCACAAATCAAGCAATCTAAACCCGTATCCCACAGATGTTATAGCTATGCAATTCATATAAGCACAGTATGTCGCACCAGAATAACTATAAAAAGACGCACAATTGGTTCCTGTTGAAATAGATATAACTGAATCTATAGTCGTATAATCCCCTAATGCTTTCAAAGTAAAAGAAAGCCCTCCAGTGGTCGTTGATTCTACTTGAATATATGATACTTCTGTGTATGGGCAATCAACTTTAAAGGGAAATGTTGTGGCAGTTTTAATTCTGAAACCACCATCTACTACACCGTTATGTCTTTCACTTGCTAAAGCAGTAACAATGATATTTCTTGTTGCATCAGTAGTATGTCCTGCAATATCTACAGTATCAGCTAGTCCTGTAGGGAAATCGTTATAACATTCAGCAACCCATTGCTCATCTGCTGCTACTAAATCAGCAGGTATAGCAGCCTCCCATGAGGTTAATGTAGTGTAATAACCACCTACTCCATAGATAGCCTCCATTGCTGTCTGGTTAGCTGTCCATCCTGCTGTTGAGCGAATAGCTTTTTTGACTATGGTAGCCATAATACTACTCCTAGCTAATTACAGCATTTCCGGGCAAGGCTTCATATAACGCTTGTTTAATCGCTGCTCTTACATTAGTCCCTGCAATCGTGCTAGCTCTGGTAATAACATCAGCTACTTCAACACCTGTCAATGTATGTGTGGCATTCTTTTGAATAATAGAGCTATCAGCCGCCATACGGTCATATTTAATAAAGATAATATTATTCTCTTCATCAACGCCAAAAGCAGTAATTAATTCATCTTCTACAGTAGCATTAATCAATTCAGGTGTTTCTAATTTACGAGGCATACTTATTCTCCAATCCATTCAATTCTGTGTATTTATATTTTCTTCTACGGTTCATTTTAGTATTTATAATACCTAAATCCAAACCAATAAGATTGATTCTCTCATCACTATGTAATGCATAATCAGTATCGACATTAATATTTAATACCTCTTTATACACTGTTTTTTCATGCTCGTTAAATTCGTGTGAATCAGGCGTTAGTACCAGTATATCATCTACATCATAAATATGAGTTTTATTCTTAACTACTAGTGCTTTCACGGTTATACACTCTCCACTGTGTGGTGTCCTTAGGGTTTAAATGTTATTATTCTATCACAATTACGCACATCAAAGTGTAACCATGTAACGTCTAATTCTATACCTCTAATATATTTGAATATATCAGCATCTGGATTAGCTTGTATATGTTTTCTTATTGTTTCTGCTGTATGACTATGAAATATACAATCAAAAGCTCTCCCAAATGAGTGCTGAGATGTAGGACTGTAATAAGGACTATTGTGTGTTCTTAAACCAGACCATTCCCTATCACCTCCCCAGAAGTAATTATTAACAGTAATGGCTCCATATTTGTCTCTAAGAGCATCTAATGTCCATAATGCTCTATCATCTAATAACTGCCATGCTTTCTCACCTCTGGATTTATATATGTCAGGGGAAACTAGCTCATGTATTTTAAAATTACGGCATTGATAACTCATTGTTTTTTCCTATTCTCTTTCCATGCTTTATCACCGTACCACTTTAAAGCAAGCCATGCCGCTTTATCTAAAATAATCATACCATTCACTTGTTTAGCAACTTCTAAAAACAATGCATCCCAATGGTCTTTACCATATCCTTCACAACATCTATGTGAGTAAGTTTTATCATTAATGATATGAACGCCATCAGCCACCACTACAATAATGTGATCGTACCGATAAGCATAATCGTGAATGAGTCCAGGAATTAACAATATACCTGTTGGACTTAAAAACCACCAAAGTTGTCTAGGGACGCTTGCACCGTCAAAGACGAACCCTTTAGGAATTTTAATAATTGAACCATTATTTAAGGTAAAATAAAAGTCTTCTATTAATTCCCATTTACGGGTAGTATTCCACCAGACTTTTATCCTTGCCCAAAAATTACTATTTTTTGTTCCGATCTTTATCGGTTTTAATATAGGGTACATTTATTTTATCCATACTATTAACTGTAAATTGATAATTGTTCTATTAACGGTTTCCGAATTTTTATCATTTGACTTTACCCTTATGTGTGTGTGATATGGTGGGCGTACTCTTTTGAGGTTTATTTACAAACTGTACAAAGTTATACAAATACATAATAGAAGCCCCACCTAACACAAATATACTGCCCCATATCTGAAACTTCTTTATTAAACCATTCTTCCACGCATCCAGATCTTTATGTCTATCAACAGTATGCTGATTAAGTAATATTGTTATATCTGAAAACGTAGTATATTTTGTAAACTGTGCTTGTATGCTAGTGTTTAGCTTATCTATTAACAAAGTGTTACTATCAATTTTATTTTCAAGATTATCTAATTTGTTATTTATTTTTTCTTCTACTACTTTTAATTTAAAATCACTCTCTTTCTGTATGTCACCCCTACCTTCAATAATAGCAGTTTGTTTGGCTGACATTAAATTAACAGTACCCTGCAATGTTTGAAAAGCATCTTTCAACTCATCCACATTATCCATCAACTTATCCCTGTTACCTGCCGCACGTCTATCAAGCAAGCCGTCTGACTCTTTTAGTCGCTCTCTCAATTCAGCAATTATATCTTTGTCGGTCATTTACTTAGAACCTGTGGATACGTTACCTCAGAGTCATTATCATACGTTTGTACTGAGTTATCATTATTTTCTGTATTAGTAGTCACAGTATCTTGAGTCTCAGTAGATTGAGTATTATTAGTTATACTAGTATTTTGGTTTGAGCTTGTGCTTACATCACTAGACTCTGACTTACTACTACTAGTTGATGCTGTATTGCTATCCCCGTTTATTACATTAGTATTAGATGTAGTCGTATTGCCTGTGCCCATATTGTTACTAAACGATTTTAATATTCTAGTCACACCTATGGCACCTGCTACATATCCAACCCCTGTAATTACATCAGGTATACTTGCTTTAACTACATCGTTACGATTAGTAACGGTAGGTACAATAACCCGTCTATCACGAGGGTCAGTATAGCTGACTTTAGCATTTCCACATCCTTGACTGCAATCCACTGTTAAAGTTTCTTTGACTTCTATTTTTGATTGAGCTTCAACTATTCTGGCTTGAGCTTCATACCCCATCCTCATCTCGTTCTCAGATGCACACGAAGTAATAAATATAATGATTAAGACTAATAACGTTGTCCATAAAATTACTGCAAACGCATCAAATTCTTTCATCAGATTAATTGTCCTCTTTTTTTTATACTTTCAATTGTCCTATTATTTTAATGGAATTTCTGATTTTAATCTAGCTTGTTCTGCTTCATCTTGTTTTTTATGATATTCTTTCCATGTAATACCCATTGTTTTCCTTATACTGTTCTCATTCATATAACTTATAATTACAGCTAACACATTCATTACAGGTAACAAAGTGACATAAAGGATACAAAATAATACATTCTCAAATGTGCTATCAAAGGGTAATATTTTTTTAATTCTATCACCCATCATGGCTGATTCTAAAAATATTTTTAATATAACGAATCACAGGGGACACATCTCTAACAAATCGACTAAAATCACTAGATTGTGATTCAACATCACCTTTAAGTTGTATCAATTCACTCTGTAAATTCATCACTTCAATTTTTAAGGCTTTAAATTCATCAATGTCTGCACGGTAATCATTTATTTCAGGCACTATTTTTCACCTTTATCATTTTTTTTACGATCAACACATATGTCCACATCAAACACTAATGAAGCAGTCAACAATAATAATGGAAAAGTTGCCACACCGACAACAAACCCTACCCAAAAAATTCCATTATCAGACTACCTCATAAACTTATCCATATTAAAAATAGGATAAAGAAGAACCGAAAGTATCACCACAACAATAGTAACAATTACTCCCAAAAAGAAATTAAACATCGCTCATCTTATCTTTAAGTAAGTAACCTTCTAATGCCCATATTTTATCTCTGGCATTTCGATAAGCAATCTTTTCACCTATCTCTTTATTAAAATTTTCAGGACTTGCACAAGCAGATTCACCGGTAACAGTAAATCCATTTTGTAATGTCAAACAACAAACAGTTAATTGTGATCCATCAAAGATATGGAAAGCACTATCTTTAATAGCAGCATCAATTGATTCAGGTGTTAACCTGGGAGCAGTCAATCCTTTATCTTGGATCTCTTGTTCTATCTCTTTCTCATTATTTAATACAAATGCGTCTCTATTATTCATTTTATTTCTCCTAACCTTGTCTTACTATTTGTCATCTTTAATAAATCATACCTGCACCCTGATAACCTACGGGTAAGTATGTAAGTGTTGAATTAATAGTCTTAATTGTGCCTCCTGAAAGATTATAGTACGGAGAGTATCCTGGAACCGCTGGATTAACAAATGGACCACATTTAGCACCACAATTACCTACAAAAGTGGTAAAAGTAGCATCACTATATACTCTGTTATTAGAAATATCTTCTTGACAATCTACAGCAGCTTGAAAATTACCGTTCCAATAAAATATTAATCTGCCTAGATTATAATCAATAGACATTCCTAAAATATCATTAACTGCAAGGTTTCTTGATGTGCCTACACCTACTGCGGATCCACTAGAATATACACTAGCATTCTCGGCATCATACCCTATTCCTTGTGCGATTGCTCCTATATTATTTGATGCAAATAATAAAGGATCACGAACACTAATACCTTGAATATGCCAATATCCTCCAGATATATCATCAATCACTATTTCAAAATAAGATTTTTGATAAGGTAAAATAGAGCAAGCTGCAAAGGCTGTTTGCCAACCATTAGCTGTTCTATTTGCTGTCAAGTCACTATTAGTTAAAGTAATATTACTGCCCGTTACCAAAGGATCGAATCCAGGCTCAACTACAGGTTCTGTAATAACAGGTACGGGTGGTGTATAAACACCTGCTTGACCATATAAAGTGGTTATTTCAACTGCACTTAATTCATAGTCGAATATAGCCATATCCTGCATTCTACCATCTAACATTTCTCCTGCGGTAGAGTCTCCCCCTATATAATGGTATAACTGTGGTGTTGTATATGAGGTTGTTGTAACGCCTATATAAACTCCGTCAATATATAATTTAGAAAATCCACCGGTTTTGGTCACTACTATATGATAAACTGGTCCTGTAGTTAATGGTATATTTGCAGGTGTAAAACCTCCACCACCACTTCCCATCTCTAATATCCCATTTACTGACCTTAACCCAACAGATATAGTTGCTGCAAAATAGCTGTCGTAATTAACATCAATAACATGATGTCTTAAAAAGAAAGATATTGAATAATCATCACCCATCCGTACATTTGTACTTATAGTTCCTGTCTTAAAAGTTACAGAGGTTCTAGTAGTATCAAACATCGGTAATTTCTCATATGACGGTGTTCCATTATATTTACCGTTATGACCCCCTTGCATATTATCTATAGCTAAATCCCCGCTCTGATCATTAAGCTGCCAATAAGCAACTGGATTCAAAGCATATACTGCTGCTGAATAATCATCAGTACTTGCAGGAATAGCAGGAGACATTAAATAATGCATTAATGTTACTGTATCAGAAGGGAAAGCTCCTTGAAATATTGCAACTTCATCTACATCCCCATTAAAAGCGTCAGAACCCGTACTTGTTGCGCCAATTCTGTAAAATTCACAATTCCTTCTATCACTAACATAGGTATAAACTAGTTCACCATTTACATAGACATATGTGTTAGCGGTATCCATTACTAATACAAGATGATATGTAACGCCTACCTCTAATAAGAAGTCAGTGTTTCTCCAGGTTCCTGCATATAACTGTAGTTTTCCAGAATAATTATAAAACCGTAAACCAGTTGTTTGATTAAGAACTGAAATACAACCTAATACATTGGCATTTACTTTAATTGTTGCTGTATAAGTATACTCTCCTGTAAATGTAGGAAGAGTGGTATCTACTGTCATATAGTCATTTGGTACAAAAGTCACACACGTATCAGAACTTCCTTGGATTAATGAAGTAGCCCCTAAAATAGGTGATCCAGTATATGTTCCGTTATACAATCCCATTTCATCTACAGCAACTACACCTGAAGGTTCTCCTAATCTCCAATAGGCTACAGGTCCAAGGCTTGTTAATAACCCTGAATAATCTAAATCGTCAGATAAAGGTACACTTCCAGAAGGTGTACAAGTACCTAATCCATAATTATATAATTGATCTATATTAGCTTGAGTAAATATTTTACTCTGCCAAATCGCTATATTATCTAAATATCCGTCAGTTATACCTCCTCCTAAAGTAAGTCCAACGGAAGTTGCCCACAGAGGAACTGATGGAGGAGGAAAACTACTAATTTTTAAAACTTTATTTATATAAAGCCTTAATTCGTCACTTTTAACTATAACAGCTATATGAAACCATGTATCCTTAGGATAGTCTGTAGTCTGTATTGATTGTAGTCCTAAATCTGCTAATCTTGCAAGTTGTAATATATCACCAGATATAATCTTTAAGTATACCCCTCCAACACCACTTTCATATTGGTCAAATAAGGACAAGTCTGTTGAATCTCTAGTAGGCAGTTTTGCCCACATAGAAATACTAAAACCAAATACTGATAATAAATTATCAGTATTTAATCCAATACTAATATTTTGATCAGAGTTTTCAAAGCATACCGAAGTACCTTGATCTTTATGAGGACTCAATTGTCCTAACAAAACACCATTATTGTATACTCCAGATTGGTTTCCCATTGCGTCTATTACAGCTGTTCCAGATAATTCATCTAATTTCCATAAATAATCTGGATTCATATCTGAAGTGCAAGTTTGCGATAAACTTGATGAAAGTTCAGTATTAAACCAAGTATTTCCAGATCCTACTATTGAACCCATAGCTTTAAACACCTATCATATTTATTTTTGTTAGTAAAACTTCAATCTCGTCATCAGCATTACTAAAATGAGTTAGAAAGTGAAAATTATTAGTAGTTGCCTTTGTTATTCCTGTCTCCCAAGAAAGTCCAGATGGTTTCTTATACCAAGTTATTTGTGTAGCTTCAATATATATAGCGACAGTATCTCCTGCTACAAAAGAAAACCCAGTAGAAGTTATACCTTCATCATAAAAATCTCCATCTGATCTTAATCCAAATTCATTAGTATTTGAACCTATACTATTTGTTAGATTTTTTAATGGATCATTAGTAAAACCTAAAGATACATTTCCAACTAAAGTTATTATTTTAACTTCTATATAAGCGTCTGCTGTATTAAAATATCTATACGCAGGTATCCTTGTATTTGCGTTTGTTGGTATTACACTTTCTCCAGAATAAGTAACTGGAACTTCTAACATCTTATACATTCCCGGAGAGGTATATTTTTCATATAACACATCTACTTCAGCAGATGTTAATACCGCTTGAGTTATGGCTATATCAGAGATTGTACTAACTACAGAATCCCCTAAAGTAATAGCTGTACCTGCTGTTACTGTATTGAAACTTACAGAAATTGTTTCTGTTTGTCCATTAATATAGAAAGTAACATCAGTTGTGTCATAAGTAATACAGAAAAATAATGATGATAATAATGTTGGATCTGCTAACGTACAAGTAGTGGTAGTTGTCCCATCACTAATTTCAAAGAATCCTCCTGAAACTCTGATAACAAATAAAGTACCCACTCTAATGATGTTTTGATTTACTCTACTAATAACCCCATAAACACTAAAACTTCCTGTTGGTAATGTTGATGGTAATGTTCCAACCATTGTTGAGGATAACCCTTGAAGGTAGCCTTTTAAATCATACTCACTACCGTGACCCGGATCTACCTCAAAAGTAGTTATACTAGTTAATGTTAAAGGTGTACCAGTAGCACTATCAATCGCTTCAGTTGATAGTGTCGGTTCTTCTAGCTTCCAATGGTAAAGCAATCCATCATTTACATCTGATAAATCTAATAGTCTTGCTGCATATAAAGAATCAACATCAGTTTGTTCAAATAGTCCATTAAATAAAGCAACTTCATCTACAGCTCCTATTAAAAATGAATCAGCAACTAAAACTGGTAAACCTAAAGCAAGTGCTGCAGGACTGTCTAGGCTAGACATCCCAACAAAGTGCCCATAACTTGATAAAGCTCCTGGAGGATTTGTTGCTGTTGTTTGCTCACCTATTAATACACTATCAATCCATAATCTATAAGTGACCCCAGCTGTTGCACTATCATAACTAGCTACAATATGATAGACAGTATCTACAACTGCTAATGCAGGGCTATCTATAATAGCAACTGGTAAACTTGCGAATGTCGCATAAAAACCTATAGATCCATCATATAAACATACTTCTATTCCTGCTGCTTTACTACCGTCTACAAAAATAGATTGATGTCCTGTTACTGTATCAAATTTAACAAAGCAACTAAAAGTTCCTGTACGATACTTTAAATAATTAATGAACTTATACTCAAACCCTAAAAGACCTGATATTCCTACTGGACTTAATGCACCAAATCCAGTACCGTCTAATACCAAAGATTTTCCTGATGGATCTGTTGAAGCACCTAACAAGCTAGTAGCAAAAGTTGGAAATGTAGTTTCGTTTGTTCCATTATACCTATTTGCTATTCTATGTTGAGAAGAACTCATAGCTAGCATATGCTTATTAGTTAATGTTTGATCAAATATTCTATTATTTTCTTCATCAAATTTATAAAATACTTTTACACCTAACTGTCGACATATTTTATCATAGTAAGTTGAATATGTTGAATAATGCCTTCCACGATAGTATATTTCATCCATTTCAGGACTGCTCAACTCTCTATCCCATACAACAACATTAGACACATGCCCAAATACACCTAAAGTACTGTCATTTTTAATACCGATATAAATAGGTGCCGATGTATGTGTTCCTGTTAATGAATGCCCACTTCTTGACCCTATATCAATTAAACATTCTGGGGAATAGTGATCTGAAAAATAATACCATCCAGCCTTAGTTTTAAAAACTATAATCGTATCACCGTGCGCTATACCATACTTATTATTTACAATACCTGTTCCACTTATATACCCAAAAGGAGTACCAAATTGAGACCCTGCAGAATACGAAGCAGAAAAAGCTGTTGTTAGATTTTCAACATCTAAAGCTGTCATTGATGTTGTCTTAGGTGCATTAATGAAAGTCAATACAATCATTATAGTAAAATCAGATTCACGATATTCTTTCCCAACTAAAAAGTCACTAGGAAAAGAAAAGCCACTAGAACCATCTAACAAGGCACTACCTAATGCATCTCTAACTTGAGCTAAATTTTCAAAAGAAGGTGTTCCTATAGTAGTCATATTTGGATGAGAATAATCACCAAATGTAGAAATATCTCTTGTGTCTACGTCTAATGGGAAATATTTTATTGGTTTTGTAAATCTTAAAATATAATTCTGCATAGTACTTGGTAATACTATTGTATCACTATGATTATCTTGTGTTTCATCTCCCCAAATATCGTAATCATTATATTCATTTTGTTCACCAATTACAGTTTTTGGGTTTTTTAATATTTGTGGATAGTTTTGTAATTTTTTTGGTATAATTAATTTGTGCGCACCATATGTTTTATTCATATAAATGTAATATGTACTCAAAGGCACAGGTAAAGAAAATACCATATCTCCATTTACAAAGTAAGTTACCTTTCTTTTTACCATATCTAAAGCAACACCAATAATAACTTCTTGATTATTGCTTAGAACAGCCCAAGGATATATCTTCCCTAATGATGCAGTAAATACAAACCCTTGAAGAGGTTCAGTATTTCTACTATAAAAATATGTTGAATTAATTCTTGTATTTGTTAACCCCCAACCACTATTACCGTTAGAAGCATAAGTTGTAGAGTAATTATTAAAGTTAAAATTATATTGATTAGAACCAGGATCAAAAACTCTATCAGAAGCTATAGCCAAATGAACATCGAACCATAGTGCTGAATCACCTCTTGTAGTTACTACAAATTCAAAGTATCTTTTACCAGAACTATAACCATGAGAAGTTTTAAACCATTCTAAATTAGAACCACCAGTTGCTACTCTATTTGAATTATAATATGCACCTGTATTAAGATCAAAAGATGAATCCCAAGTTTCATAACTATTATTTGTAGTTATAGTATTATCATATTCTTCTAACTCTACAGCATTATAGTGTGTAGTTATCCTAGCATCTGTTAACCTATGATCTACCCCATAAAACGCTAAGTTTTTAATAGAGCCTTCACACCCTGATAATACAGTAGTTAGATTAGTATTAGCAAGAGCATACATCCCATAACCAATATATAGATTCTTAGTCTCTGTAAATTTTAAGCTTACCCCGTTATACGGGCCACCAATAGTATTAGTAAAAGTAACAGCACAAGCAACATCATTAATAGTGATAGTAAAGTCACTATCAATATCATCTGATCTAATAACAACATGATTCCAAGTACTACTGTCTAATACACAAGGATTAGTTGTTGATACCGCATGATGTCTATAGTTAAGAAAGTTCTGTTTTGTGCTGACTGAAACATGACCTGTGCTTAATACAGCAACACTATTTTCACCATCAATAACACTATCATTTTTTTCAAATATAACTGCATCTGCTGTACCTGCACCTTTGTACCAAAATTCTATAGTAGCTAGTTGTGCAGTTTTAACTAAGTTATAACTTGAAGCTTCATAGTTTTGTGGTTTTCCTGTATAAGCATAATGTGTACTAGCACACTTTAAACCATTACCGTTAGGTTCAAAAGCTTGATCGCCTAAGTTATCATCTAATATTGATGTATAAATATGTGTATTATTACCTGCTAAATCAAAACCATCTTGCTTACCATCAATACCATTTAATTTATTATAATAACAAGGTTGATCGTCTAATACTACACTATCATAGTCAGTTTTAGTTACATTTAATAATTCTAATCTTTCCTTTAACACACATAAATTTACTAATAAACTATTATCATCATCAGTTGGAGCTGCACTAAACCTTAATCTACTGATATAAAATGAATTATATACATTTTTTATAACACTTTTAGGGTAGGGAGTATTATTACTGGTTAAAGTTGCTGCACCAATAGTAACAGTATCAAATCTAGTATCAGGATAATCAGTTATTTTTCCATCTGAAGGGCTTGCATCACTATCTCCAGCATCTTGTGATCTTGATTTTTGTAACTTTCCATCAAAATACAAGCCTTGCCCCTGAGAACTAAAATCTAACATTATATGATGCCATGTATTATTCTCTAATACAGCTTCAGTATAATGCAATGAACCATACACAGTATTTGGTCCATTTACATACCATACTAAATGATTTCCAGTATCGCTTATGCCTATAAAATTCGAGAAGCCTGTACCGCTAGTTTCTAAGCTATTATTAAAGCATATTATTGATTGTGAAACCCCTGAAGGGCCAAGGCTATAACTTCCAAATCTATAAGCTGCTATATCTGCCGCTGGATGCCTATTAGAAATTAAATCTATATCTGGATTAGAAGAATAAAACCAAAAATCAATAATCATTCTTTCAGTTAGTTTTGCCTGCAGAGTGCCTAAATTATTTGCAGTTAAATAAGAGCCATCACCTAGTTTGACAGAACCATTTGAGCTATTAGGTCCAGTTTGTCCGTATAAAGGTGTTCCTACAGCAGTAAGTGTAAGAGCATTATCTTCATCAGTTAGAGCAGCAGCTTCAATACCACTTGTAAAATACCAAAACCCAAGTCTAGTAGTAGATAAATTACAAGATAATGGAGGGTCTAATGGTCCAGTAGGGGTTTTATATTCATCTGTTAAAAAATTTAGTAGTTTAAAGTGGTGCATTTCTGAACTCCTCTATCAATACCAATGCTTCTTTAACATTTAAAGAGTCTGATATGTTCTTTTTAGTACTCAATCTTAAATTTTCTATAGTTCCAGCTACACCTCTCCAGGAAGTTGCAATAGTAATTATTTCATTTGCTGCGGTTAATAAATCAATTACTCCATCATTAACTCCAATGCCAGCAGCAACTAAAGGATATTTCTCAACTGTCCTTGTTTCATCTAATAAACACTCTTGTGCTTGCTGCATTTTATCAGCATAAACTAATTCTTGACCTGGCGTGGTAGTAATATATTTTTGTCTGGCAAAACCACAAGCATCGTCAATCTCTTTTAGAAAAGCATCTTTAACTACAGATAAATCTTTATCTAGTATCTCAAAACTTTTTAATACTTCTTGACCTTGAATAACATAAGATACTGCACCGTATTCATGTATTTCAGAGTTAAAGTTAGGGTATGTGTTATTTACAACAGGATACCAGCCTTCTGCTAAATACTTTGTTAAAGGTGGTATTCCTAAATAAGCCAATGATAATTTTGGTCTTTTAACTGGATCACCTGTTATAACCCCATTTTCTACTTTAACGTACATTAATATCTCCTAAAGCGTAGTATAATTGGAACCTATGACGTTACCATAACTCTTCACACTACCAGTATTATCTTTTGTTATATAATAGGTAATAATATGAATACCGTCTAAAGGTGTTAATTCAAAAGGATAATTTCTTAATTGATCTGATACCAATAAAGACTGTCCTCCTGTTGAGTTCCAACCTGTACCATAGGTGATACCAGGCCAAACAGCAGTACCAGAATATATTATATGAATGTAAGCAGCTGTGGTACTATTTGGCATAGCACTGGTATCTAGATTATAAGTTACTCCACCCGTTATACTGCTGAAAATATCATTACCTGTTACATTAACTTCTATAGTGGCTGGAGTCCCACCTAATACCTCAAAACCTTCCAAATATTTTTCAATGGTATGTCTTTTTAATCTTCTGGTCCATTTGTAATCGTCTGTTGTAACTCTTGCAAAAGTAGCATCTACAAAGTTAGCATCAACACCTGATGCTTCATCTGATACCGTTCCTCTCCAATCGTATGTTGTTCCAGAATCATCAGCAACTATAATTTTTTTATTATCAATACCTTCTTCTACAACTAAACCACCACCATCTCCACCACCAGTTATCTCTACCCAAACAGCGGTAGCAGCGGTATTATCAACACATATAAATGCTGTGTCTGCGGTAGTATTAACCCAAGTTGTACCTACATCATAAGAATCATCAGACGCATCAGGATCCGTAGTGGTCACAACATTAGGTAAATTATTAGTTTGTTTCCATACCGCTAATCTAACATTTGCATCAACACAAATAAAACTGTTATTTGCAGTAGTATCTATCCAAACACTTCCTACGCTATATCCACTTGATGAATCATCTGTAGTAATAGGCGATGCTGATGCAGATAAATTATCCTGTATACCAGATCCACCACTAATCTCTGACCAATAAAGAGGACTTGTGGACGGTGTGTCGCCTGTACTTATTTGAATACAAACATATACAGAAGTTCCTTCTGTTGCAATATCACCGACAGCGTAAGTTTTTCCTACATCCCAAACCTTACCTCTAATCTCATTATTTATTCTATTATCTAAATAAGTAAAATTGGTATTGCAAGTATTTCCTGTAGTCCATAATGTATCTGCTCCAGGATCATCAGGTATTCCTACAGTAATAGGTATAAGTGGCATTTTAAACGACCTCCGTTAAAGCAAAACCAATATCATTAAGATTAAATAAAGGATAATCCAACGGATTTATTACTTTATTTCTTCCAAGAAATGTGTGGATACCATTAGCTTTATCATCTGGATCAAACTCATATAATATACTTTCAGCAATACCTAATTCCAACTGCATTTTATAATAACTTTCACCAAGAGCGTATGATACATGTTTGTTTGTAAATATTGCACCACGTAATCTAACATTCTGGATCACCGATTCAATACCTACAGTACTTTTTTCAATAATAGTATTTGATGTGTCCATATCATGTTTCAATCCGTAATTCATATTATCAACAGTGATAAATCGTCTACCGATAAACAAACGTCCTATTTTAATGAATCCATCTGAATTAGTATCATTAATGGTTAACCGCCAATAGGGATCAGTTACAGCCGTGTCTATTGTGTCACATGTTGTTTGATGCAGGATTGAACCATCATAGGTATAGGGTGTAATTACACCACTATCATAAACACTTACTGTTCTTCCAGCATCACTAAAACACTCCCACTGATAAGAACCTAAAGTGGTTATATTGTGATTGCAGATACCTAATACTTGAACATCTTTAAGATCAGTTAGTGTTATGTCCAAAGCTAATTCAGTCAAATCTAATGTCTTGGCTGCTGCGGTAAGTAGTTTTCTATTTAACATGGTTGTATCAAGATTATTTCTCCATACACCACCTGAATATGTTGCTGTGATACTTGAATCACTATAACCTAATACAAAATTACCCACATTAATTACCTATATTTAAGGACAAGCGGTTATAGGTCTAAAACCTAATAACTTATATGTCACTAACATTCTCTTAGTATTAACATTAATACCAATCACAACAAATTTATCATCATCTATTTCAAAATATTCACTGTTTATAGTTACTGTATCACCTAAATCTAAAGCATCATGTTGGTCACAAGTACTATCATTATTACTTATCAAATAATTGGTATCTGATATCAATACAGTTGTACTTGATATTCTTACACCGGTACAATTATTAGTCATTACACCCAATACTATACCTGTGTTAGATGCTAAGATTGGACAAGTTACTTCAAAAATATCATTTATTTGATTCCTATGTGCTAACCATGCCGCTGTTTCTGTAACAGCATCAGCAGAATAACGAATATTACTATCAATATCAACTGTTTCTAAATCATTATACAATGCCACATTACATGTTAAAAGAGCAGAAGTTTTTAAGTATTCATTCTTATAAACTTCTATATCTTTTACATTAACTAAACCACTTAAATCACCAGTATTTTGAATGGTGTAATTTTTTTGATAACCTAAATTTATTTGTTTAGGTGGAAATTCATATTCTACCTTTTCAACTTTAAAAGCGATAATATCTGTATTATCAATAAAATCTTGCCCCGCATCTAAAAATCTAACTAAAGGTGTATTAAGTTCATATCCTCTCACAGTATTCACATTTAGATCACCTACTGCATCAAACCAGTAAATAACATCTAAATTATCAATGATTGATTTAAATAATTTTACATAAGTAGTGGATGATGTTTGATAAAGTCCAAAAGTATAACTAGGTGCAAAATGAATCACTGAACCATTCAATGATAATTCTGAAACAAGAAAATTTACAAAATCAGTAACAGTTTTTGTTACCTGCTTTACATCAATTGTAATATCGTATACAGGTTTTGAACCTAACTTAATAGTACCTTCAGCTAAACAAGTATGATAATTACCTGATATAGGAGCAGTAGCGGCATCCATTAAAGCAGTAGTAGCATAATCTGCTGTAAATGTTAATGCTCCACCTCCATCTTTGACAGCATCAATACTAGCAACTGCGGCTCTTGCACCAGCGTAATCCCAATTACAACCATAAACCAACGTATTAGATTTTAAAAGTACAGGCGTAATATTAAATACATCACCAAATAATCTTGGTTTAGTTTTATCTTTTAGTTCTATTTCGCCCTCGAAATTAGCCGGAACACCGGTAAATACTTCAGGATTAATAACTTTAGTCAGCACATCAAAATGAGATTTAGCTTTAATTTCAACTGTTTTTCTTTTTACTAATAATGTATCGCACTCACCTATAAATAACGGATACCATACATTAGATGACGGAGCGAAATTAGATTTAACATATATTTTCATACTACGATCATGAAATAAATAGTCGTTTAAATAGTTTTGATCTTTATTTATCAAACGAACATTCATACTATCATTCGTATTACCTAATTTTCTTTGTAATAATATTGAATCTTTAAGTAAAGGCTCATAAAATCTTTCTTCTGTATCACCTGCAATAAAAGCTGTAAATCCTGAGTTAGAAAAATAAAATGTAGATTCCAATCCTGTATCAAATGATACACCCGTTATTTGTAGAGCAATTTGAAGTTGCTCTCTTTGAACACTCACTTTAAACGCTCCATATTAACAACATCTTCTTGAGCATCAGCTTGTCTTTTTTGATGCTCGATGGTTTCTTTAAATCCAAATGAGTTAATCTGTCTTAAATTTGATACTTCTTCTCTCAATTGCCTTAATTCTTCAATGATTTCATCATTATCTTGAACTGGTGTACCAGATATACCGTATTGTCTTAATTGTTGTGAAGTACTAGGGTCAATAACCATCTCACCTTGATGCAGGTAAGCGTATTGATTTTCAGGAACAAAATCTGTACCGTTCAAATAAGAAGGAACATTTAATCCAGTATTTAACGCTCTTGAATTTTGCAACATTAACCAAATACCTTCGTTTCTTAATGCTCCGTCTGCTCTAATTGCTATTGTTTCCTGTAACAAATTAAAAATATTTTCACCGATAAATTGAAGCATTTGATTATCAGTGAATTGCCCACCATAACCATTAATTGAGGTAGATGAATCAGTTCTTATACCTATCAATTCAGTTAACATTAAATTATTACGTTCAGCAATAAAATGAAGTAATTGATTATCAGAATATTGTCCACCATAACCTAAATCAACTGCTTGTCTGGATGCTTCTGATTCAATATTATTTAATGTTCCGTCAATATTAGATAATATTCTATTTCCTAATTGATTCTCTTGAGCGACAGCTTCATTCCAAGCGTTTATATCGTCCATAGTGAACCCTAATTCATTTTTAAGGTAATCAGTAACCACTTCATTAGAAGTTCCTATAACGTGCGCTAATTTGTTTGTAGACCATAAATTATCACCGGCAATCTCTAGTAATATTTTAACTAAAGCATCATCACCATTATTTAAATTTTCAGTCAATTTAACTAAATCAATATCATTAGATGCAGCGAGTTCTAAAATTGATACATCTTTTGCCAAAGATGAATCAACAAGAACATTAGCTAATTTTTCAGAATTAAGTTGATTCTTATTTATCTCTTCTTGTGCTGAAATTGAATCTTCTAACAACTTAATTTGATAATCAATATCAGTTATCGACCAACCTTTAAATTCAGAATCAATATCTTTAGGATCTTCAGTAAGAATTGAACTAGGATCAACAATCATACTTTCTAATTTTGACGTTACATCATCAAAGATTGAAGAATATTGTTGTGTGGACGCATAAAATTTTTGAGAAAAATCTAAGTAATCTTTAGCATATCCTGCTGCTTTATCAACATCACCTAATGCGACACTTTCGTTGAATAATTTTCCAGCAGCTTGCATTTGTTCTAAAGGAGATTGATTTTTAAGATCGGATATTTTTAACTCATCCAACAGATCCATAATTGTTTTATTAGCATCAATGGCTGCTTGATATCTTTCTAAATCAGTTAAAAGAGCTTCACCGGCTAAATCAGCATTAAATAGCATTAACTCACGTTGCTCTCTTAAAAATTCCAAACGAGCCTCATCACCTGTTGGAAATAAATCAGCTTTTAATGAATCTAACTCTGATTGCAATGATTTAATGATATCTTTCAATCTGATCATTGCACTACCTAATTTTTGCAACGAAGGCAAAGCATCTCTTGTAGCTTCATCAGAACCATCTAATGTCTTTATGTATTTGGCTAAATCTTTTGTAGTGTAACTGGTATGATCAGCAAGTACACCAAACTCATTATATACTTCTTGAATTTCTCTAATTGATGTTTCAAGATCAGAATTATCGTATAAAGAATTAAATAATTTTTCAATGGAAGTATTAAACTCTTCAATAGCTTCTAAATTTTCCTTAATAGCATCATCTTGATCTTTATATGCGTCATTTAATAATTTTAAATCATCAATTAAAACTAGTAATGTAGGATCAGTTTCATCTAATGATTTAGCATATTCCTGCAAAGCATCTACATCAAATAATGACAAATCTATATCATATTTTTCTGACAAATTATCAATTGTATTGGATGCTTTTTCTAATGGGGTTAAGTTTGAGTTTACTAAATCCTGTATTGATTCTTTGATTTTTCCAAAATGATCTCTCATGAAAACAATAGCATCAGTCAATTCATAAATTGACTGTATATGGTCAATATCTGCTTGACGCCTTAAATTAACTGAATCAATATATTTCACCACATCTTCAGCAGTTCTACCGAATTGTCCACCTAAATTATCAATTACTCTAAGAGCTTTTTCATAATCTTCAACACCTAATAATCTGTCTTTAGCATCTTGTAGTTTAACAAATTCATCAATCATTGAAGCGGTTAATTCTTCCTTTAAATCTCTCTCATCGGTGATGGTTTGTTTATAGGCGTCTTGTGCTGATATGAAATCTGTAAATACACCTTCTAATGCTGCTACCTGTCCCCATAATTTTTGACCTTCTTCATCAACAGTATCTATACTTGCTAATAGATTTAAAAATCCTTGAGCAGTACTAGGTAAAGTAAATCCTAATGCTTCAAATGCTTTTGTGGCTCTGTCAGTGGCTATTTGAAATTGTTTGCCTTCACCTAATAAACCGATAATACCATCCAACGATCCTTGTAGATTATCTAATCCACCTGCACCAAATAATGTAGAAGATGTTAGTGTCCCACTTCCTAGCGCATTAATTTGTAAACGGACATCTTCCATCGTTCTATAAGCATTATATATATCTTCTGCACTACCTGTTAATGTCCTCATTATGTCGAGAACACCATCACCCATACCGCCTACAAGTTCTTCAGCATTAATAATGGTCTGCTTAATAATTTCAGCACCCACATCTCCTTGTTTATTTACAACATCGGTGAATTTTATAGTAACATCTTCAAATCGCTGACCTAGTTTAGAAACATAATAATCAGAAACTTGAACATCTCTGGACACTCTAACTAATGTTTCAAATAATCCTTCACCTATTTTTTGGAAAGGTACTATAAATGATCCTGCAACGCTATTTACTATCATATCAGCTTGTGCGCTAAAGAAATTGGATAATTCTTCTTGTATCTCATCCCCTGTTTTACCAACAAAAGATATCTTCATTTCCTCTAAGATGACATCACTTAATAACCCTTCAACAATGCCTAGCTCTGCTCCAAGTCCAACTAATGAATCAGTAATTACACTTCCTATCTCACCAAAAACTAATGAAAATTGATTAGCTACTTCATCAGACACATCACTAAAATTATCTTCAACATCTGATGATGAACTAAACCAACTTTTTGTTGTTTCTTCAACAGTCTGAAATGAAACTGCATCCACACCGGATATAGCTGAATCTAATAATTGTTTATTGAATTTAATACCATAATCAATCATTTCTTTTTTGGTTTTACCAAATAATCCACCAGCTATGAAATTAGTAATACCCCCTAATACAGGTACATCTTCAAGTATGGTAAAAATTTTTGCCATACCTGTTAATTCAGGTAATTGCTCTTCAAATCCTTCACCAAAAGCAAACCCACCTTGACGCATTAATATCGATGCAACGCCACCTAACTTACCATCAATGGATATCAAACTAGCGGTCATTTGAGACATTAGTTCAAATTCAGGTTTAGCATATTCTTCTAATGTTTCTAAAGAATTACTAAGAGACTCACTTTTAGCACTTGCATCACCTAATACAGTACTGGTGTTACTTGCGTTCGTTGATGTGTTTACATTTGAAGATAATCCAGTAGATGCTCCGCTTCCACCTAAATCACCCACATCTCCTACGAAACTTGCAACCATTGCTGCCATTGCTATCATTCTAGGAATAGCTGTATAAGGATCACCCATTCCTTGATTCATGATGGCTGTTATACCTTTAGCTATTGCAAATGCTTGTTCAGCTATCATTGCTGCCTTAGCACCATCACTTCCTTCCTTAAACATTTTTGATGCTGCACCGGCTAAATTCCCATACATATCAAGTTGCTTTTGCTGATATTCAAATTTATCAGCATCAGTTTTATTAGTTTGTGCAGAATAGGTTGCTTCTAATGTAGCGATATCTTCAAAAGCATTTTTAACATCAAACATACCTGAAACAACACGTTTTAAATCACTATCTAAACCTTTGGTGAAGTTTGTTTTCTCTTGTGCTCGACCTACACTTTTATATTCTTGAGTTAACTTCATCATAGACTTTGCAGCTAAAATAGCAGAAATAGCTTGTTTATCCATCAAAAAACTAATCTCTGCTATTCCATTGGCAAATCTTTTCTGAGCACCAATTGTACTATCATATTGTTCTTTTAAATTCTCAATATAGTTATCGCTTAATATATCTTTACGATCTAAAAATGCTTGGTTAGTTTCTATAATACGTTGAGCATATTCTGTTTCAGATATGACTCCTTTATTCAAATCTTTAATATAATCTTTAATACTATCTGTCATAAAATCTTCAGCCGATGAAAAGTCAGGACCAATAACATCTGAATTTTTCATCCGATTAGATTCTTTATTAAAGTCACTCAAATTATCCGTGTATTTTTCTAAAGATTTTGCTGCTTTTTTTATTTGTTTTTCATTATCAGCAGTAGCTTTTTTAAAAGCTTTAGATTTTTGAGTATAAATCCCCATTCCTTTAGTATATTGTTCCAAGGTCACTTTCAACTTACTTGTACCTAATATGTAATCCACATAAAGTTTTGTAAGTTTACGTGCTTTATCAATCATCGGATCCATTCCTTTATCCAGATCTGACATTAATCTTTTATGATCTTTTTCCGCTTGTGTTAATTTTTCAGTAGATGTGGTAATACCTAATAATTCATTTTTAGCGTCTAATAACGCTTTGGTATATTCTTTCTCTTGAGCAGCAGCACCTTTAGTCATTTCAGCTTTAGTAAGCTGCATTTTAGACAACATTTGCATATTTTCAGAATATGTTTTTGTTGCTTCTTTCAATCCTGGTACTTCATAAACATTAGAGGGTGGTTTAATTAAATCAAAAGCTTTTTGCAATGCTTTGATTGCTTCTTCAAATGCGTTTACTTTTTTCTTAGCTTCGATTAAAACTGGATTAGTTTCTTCATTTGATTTTTTAAATTTATTTAATGCGGTTGTGGCTTTTTCAACTGAACCTGAACTTTTAAGAACAATATCATAAATTATCTTACCTTGTGCAATACTTTTATCTTGTTCTAAAGTTAACTGTTTTTGTGCTTCAGTTAATCTTTTAGTTTGTTCAACAATAAGATTGCTAATATTTGATTTTGCTTCTTCACGTCTAGCTGGTGCTTCAATACGGGATAAATGTTGTCTTAATCTTAATTCTTCTGCAAGTACCTTGTTCGCTTCTTCTGTTTTTATTCTTTCTTCTTCTTTTTGTTTTGCCAACAAACTACCAGTTTCAGCAGCCAATTCACTTTCTCTTCTAGCGTCTTCTACACCAGAAGTATAGGTGTAAAAACTCCCTACGACTAAACCAATAGTAGTTAACAATAATCCCCAAGGTCCTAATAAAAAACGCATAGCAAAAGCTAATGCTCTTGTTGCCCATGATGCTGCTTGAAGTGCTTTAACATATAACCAAGCAGCTACCGTTGAACCGCCTAATGCTACTGATAATTGGGCACTGGCAACCCCTGCAACATATTGACTACGTGTCCAGACAGCTAATCCTTGAGTAGACAGTAATATACCTGTTGTTAAACGGGAGAAAAATCCCGTCATAACCGCTAATTGAGTATTAACAAATGCTGTGGCACTTCCTACTCCGAATAAGTTACCGGTAAAATTTGCAACTGCTAAAATAAGACTTGCAAGTTTTAATGATGCAAATGCTATTCCTAAATTTAAAACAAAATTAGCTAAATCTTTTACATAAACCGTATTATCTTTTAGCCAAAGCGTTAAATCTGATAAATTTTGAATAAATCTTGTGATAAAGTTATCAGATGATCCTAATATTTCATTAAGAGCTAATGACCAATTGTTACCCAAACGAGCAACGGAAGCAGAAACCGTATCGGTTAAACCAGGTAAATCTTTGGTACGATCATATAGTTTCTCCATCGCACTAGCCATGACTTCACCGGTAATTTTACCTTCTGAACCTAACTGTTTTAAAGATTTTGTTGTACCGACAAATTCATCATGAAGTGCCCTTGCTAAAAGAGGTAAATTTTCCATCACAGAACGTAATTCATCACCCATCAGACCACCACCAGTAGCCGCACTAGCCATACCTTGAGATAATTGGTGCATGCCTGCTTGTAGCTCTTTTAATGTCCCACCTGCTAATCGTCCACTTAATACAACACCAGAAATCCATTTTTGCATGGTATCAACTGAAAAAGCATTCTTAGTAGCAACAGAAAAACGACCTAATACACCAGCCACATCTTCAAATGCGATACCTAAATTATTAGCCATCGCAATTGTTTTTTCCATTGATTTAGTATCACCGGTTAAAGTGACCATTTTTTTACTAAGGAGATCGAATTTTTCAGCGGTTAGAGCCAGTTCTAAACCGACTCTTGCAAAGTTATCAGCGAGGGATAATACAGCGAGGGATGCTCCTATGGTTTGTATTCTAGTAAGTGCATCGGCTGTTCGATTAGAACTATTGGTTATTGCGGCTAGTGACTGGTTTGTTCGTCTTGCTGATTGTTCTAAATCTGAAGCATCAAGTACAAGTCTAATCGTTCTTGTATTACCAGACATAATAAAATCACCTTAAATTAATCATCGTTTTTTTCTTGGTTTACTGGCTGATTTTTTCTGTTTGGCTTTTTGATCATCAGCAACCAGGCGTAGATAACAACGATCCATTTCAAGAATTACATTTTTAAACAATTCTATATTATGGATCTTTTCTAATAGAGCATATTGAATAATGCTTGTAATAGGAATAGCACCAACACTCATGCTATTTAATCGTTCCGTTCCTAATACATTAAAGTCATTATAATAAATGCTTTCATCTAAAGTCAACAAAGGCATTTCGTCAAAAGGTGATGGTCTACCTTCATCATGCAACTTTTTAAAGAAATCGTATTTATCACCATATTTAAACGACCATTTAAGGTAGCTTATTAGTTTTTTACTATTTCCTTTTTCACCTCTTCAAACTCAGATTCATCTCTTGAACAATCTTGAATAAACTCTTTAATACTTTTATAAGCAGGATTAGTGATAATAGTTAAAGCTGATTCCTCAGAAAATGGTAAATCAGCTTTGACTCCTTCTTCACGAATACCTTTCCAATCTTTTAAAATATTTTTACAAGTAATTTGGTCGTGGATATACATCGCTCTGGCATAATCACCTTTATCTTGCAACTTTTGAATTTGTTTAAGTTTTGATTGTAATGATCTGGTATGGGATGGATTACCGTCTTGAGCTACTTTAAATGAAATATCATCAGTAAATTGAAACCATTTTCCATCTATAGCTAAGTCAATATCTGTTCTAGGTAAGTTTAAATTAAGCATTGTTGATTTCCTGTGTTTTGTAAAAAATAAAAATAATCGTAAAAATAACATAAAGTATTATAGATTATTAAGTTACAAAACACAATAAATCAAAAAAGGGTGACTCTCTTATACTCCACAGGAAGTAAGTATAAGAGAGTCATATTAGGTTATGGCAATTCACCAATCTTAGAAATTCTAATTACTTCACCAGTAGTCGCATCAGGAATACCAGTACCACTTAAATCGAGCATAGCCTGAGCATCTTGACCCGTACTGTCAGGGTCATCACCACTTAATTGACAATAAACCATTAAATTATAACCAAATCCATCTTCATTTATTACAGGGAAAATCACCTGAACAATGGTTTGATCCAATATTTTCTGCAACAATCCAAAATTAGCATCAGAAAAATGAGCAGTCGTTGAAACAGTTACATTAGCTGTTCCCAAGTCAAATGCTGTTTTAGCACGTTTGCCAACACATGAACGACTAGTTAAACCGTTGTCGTTACCAATTGATAAAGATTCAATACAATATAATACCGCTACACCATCTATAATGATGTAAGGAATACCAGTTACTGCACTGAAGAATTTTTCACTTGGAATAGCAAGTAAGGTTCTTGCACCACCTGGTTGAACAATAGGTGTACCATTCAGAATATCTTTATCTGAACCCATCAAACTGTATTCAATGGTAGGAATAGACCCATATTCAAATGTAGCGTTAAATGAACTGAACACTTCACCAGTATACATAATGGCTTTGTTGGTCATATCCAAATATTGCTTTTCAAATGAAAAACTGCGTAAAGTTGAACCAATATTGATATAAGGTGAAACCTGTGTACTTGCACCAGCACCAGCGGTTGCATCCCAATCAGCAACCGTGTCAGATGTGATAACACCTAAAACCGTAGCGGTAACACTCGTTACATAAAAAACAATACCGTTATAAACATCAGCAGGAGCAACTAGGCCAGAAATTTGAACCGTATCACCGACATTAACAACAGTGGTTAAATCTGTACCACCAGTAGTCGTTAAAGTATCTGCTGTACCGTCATAAGCCATATCTTGAACAATGGCTGCTGCAAATGCAGGCCATGTGTCCATCATTGTTGCTTCGATGAAATCATCATGAATGACGGTTCTTGAAAATTCGTTTGAAATACTGGCATTAACATCTAAACCAGTAACAGTTTGACCGGAAGGTTTACGATCAGAACGTACCGTAGTGCTACTTGATATTTCAGGGGTTGCTGTAAATGCAGCAGAGGTTTTTGAGATTGCTTGAAAGTCACCAACCGGATTAACTTCAGCAAATGTTGCTTCTTCCAGATAAGAATGCTGGATAAGATTACCACTGGACATAGTTATATCTCCTAATAAATTATTAAGTGTTATGATTAGGAGATATTTTTACATATAGAGTCAATAAATGGTGTATATGTTAGAGTCCTATTTTTGAACTAAAATTATAAACAAAGTATTAAATTTAATCAATAGAATCATTTATTTGTTTTTCTTTAGCTTTTACATATTGCTCAAATGCCGATAAACAACCTTTCAACAATCTTATTAATTGTTTATAAAATGTTATTTCTAAATTGGTCATCATTGTTTGAAATATCTATGTTCGATGGCAAAGTTTAATTCAGATTTAAAAAATTTTCCTGAAAAACGATCATCTGGTTTATTTCCAAACATAGGACCTTCCGAATCAAAAATTTCTATATTTTCAGGCAATCGTTCACCTTGTAAAAAATCTTTTAATATTTCAGACAATTGAATGGCTCGATCCACACCGGTCATGCTTGGTACAAATATACCAAAAGTAATTCCTATTTGGGTCAAAATACAGTGTGGACCTTGCGATATTGAATTAGTACTATCTCCAATATAGGATGGATAATAAGAAATAAATTCAGTCCCTAATGAAGGGTTGTTATCTGCTCGATTTAAATAATCATAAATTGGGGTTTCCGTCCAATTCGTTAACATAAATAAATCAAATTCTCGTTTAAAATCAGAATATGCCATTATTATCTCTCATTAATAAAACTTAACATTACGTTTTTGAACTATTTTAATTGCAGGAAATGAATTTTTCCACCGCTCTTCATAATACGCTGGACTGTACTGCCAATTTTTTCGTCTACCAGTATGTCTTAGTCCAAATGTATATTTAGGTTTAAACGATGCTCCTAGCATAAAATGATGACTTATAATAAATGCTCGTCCAAATCTACGACTTGCTGATCTTGCCGCTTTACGATACATCCATTTTGCTTTGTTATTAACTGTACCTGCTTCTTGATATTTAGCGTACCGGATCATACCTGCTGTTACTAATTGATCACCTGGTTTAACTATATCTGGTACTTGTGTATCTCTAGTTAACTTACCATTAAAATACCAAGATTGAGAAAATTCTAAATTACCTGTCTTACGTGGTGTAAATTCTCTTAATTTTTTATCAATGTAATCCATCACTTCTTGTAATGAAAAAATTTCATCATAAGTAATTCTACCAGCAAATTTAACGTGGTCAATTCTACCTGATGGTGATATTTTATTATCGACAAAGACATTAGGATTTCTTAAATTACCTTTACCTTGCTCTTCTCTTATGGCACGTTTCGCCATTGCAATATGGTAATCAACAGAATCATCTAATTCAGCCCTAGTTAGACTAAATCTAGTAGTTCGTCTTCCATTCTCAAAAAGTTCAACAGTCATAATTGATATTCTATCTCATTAACCGTTAATTCATAACGCTTAGATATTTCTTCAAAACCTGTTCTATCTTCATTAATTTCACCTTGATAGAGACAATCAACAGTGAGTATAGTATTCACTTCAATTGTAATCGTTGCCCGAATCAAATTATGAACACTCACATTTAATAATTTTAATATGTCCACACCCACTTTTTCACTTAATGCAATTTGACTAACGGGTTCTTCACGCATAATTTTAACCTATTCGCAAAACATTCATATTAAATAATTCAGTATTACCAGAAGATAGTATATCATAACCTTTATATTTTTCATGAACAAATGCTCGTAATATTGCTTGCTCCGTTATAAAAGCATATTGACCCTCTTCAAAATCCCAAGTCTTCACCACATCAAATTTTAACCTATCATCAACTGACCATCGTTGTTCTATAGTTTTATTGGTAATACCTATCTTATGAATCTCGGTATCTTTAATTTTTAAATAATAAAGAATAGCAGGTTTATTGGGATCGAAACCTCCACCAGTTGAACACGTTGGACATCCTTTACCTTGATTAACGTCAGTAAATTTAGCAAACCACCTGTGACCATGCTCACACATAAATTCTGTTTTAGTTTGACTATTAATGTACTTACCAACTAACCATATACCACGATGATTAATTCTTTTATTTATTTCTTCTTTTGTCAATGTTCTGTTATTAACATCACAAGTCGGGCAACCAGTACCTTTATTAACGATGTGACTAGAATCAGTAAACCACCTGTGACCATGCTCGCACATAAATTCTGTTTTAGTTCGACTATTAATGTACTTACCAACTAACCATATACCACGATGATTAATTCTTTTATTTATTTCTTCTTTAGTTAGTTTTGTGTCAGAACAAGTTGGACATCCACATCCACGATTGACACTGTTAGAATCAGTAAACCACCTGTGACCATACTCACACATAAATTCTGTTTTAGTTCGACTATTAATGTACTTACCAACTAACCATATACCACGATGATTAATTCTTTTATTTATTTCTTCTTTAGTTAGTTTCTTCATATCGCTAATTTCCAATCAAAAATTATCAATCGTTTAGGATTGTAGCAGAGAAGTGATTGAATCTTCTTTTTCAGGAGCAACCCCTAGCTACAAAATTAGTATAACATTTTAACCTCTAATTACTATCAACCATCCCCAAGATTCGTGAGATGGGCCGAACTTAGGTAATACTTTTTGAATAACGTATTGTTCAGTTCCTGACACTAAATAATCACCATTTTCAGGTTTAGTAAATAATTGTCCATCAAAATCTAAACGACATACCATTGCTTGTAAATCATCTTGTGATGCTTCGTTAACTAATGCTTGTTCTCTAACGGCACCAGGTGTTCCCATCCATACAAGAAAATTATCACCGGTTGCAGGTCGAGTAATGGTAAATTGTGCGCCAGCAACTTTAATAACATTATAAAACCGATTAATGTCCATGTTGACCTTTTAAATAAATGTTGATTTGAACCTATCTAATGTGGAAGAATATTCCATAGGAGATGTTCTGTTATAACCTGTTGCATTTTCTTCAGTATTATAATATTCAATACTATAAACTCCAGGTATTGCTTCCTTTTTTATCGGTCCATTACTTAAAGATCCAGTTGCAGGATTCATTGACCAACGAATAGCCATAATTTGATAAAATACACCTAATATTTCAGCAGGTATAGGACAATATCCACCATAATATCTCACTTCGAGCTTATTATAATTATAAAAATAACCTCCTATACCTTTATCATCTCTAGTATAAGCAATTTCAGCATCATCACCTAAAACACAAACAACCGATTCAACAGGATTAGATCCTAAAGGTAATCTTACAACAAAACCAGGATCAAAATTTGACTTACGATAATACTCCACTCTATATTGTAGAGGTATTTTTTGATTAAGATAATTCTCAATAGAACCACTGGTCGCATCAATTGAAGATTGAATAAAAGGATCTTGTGTTAAATCGGTGATACCTAGATAATCTTTAACTTCTTGAACAGTGGGCCAATCACATAATGCAAAAGGGTGAATTGCTAGTTTTGTACCACTTTCAGTCGTTAATGTGTCTCCACCCTCTGTTAACAAATACATAATTAAGTTCCTATGACGTTAGCTGCTCTTAAAGATGCTAATAAAGTATTATAATCTGCAACCAATGTTGCCACATCTAATGCAACTGAATCTGGCACTGGTGTAGCCATCGCTTTAAGATCAACGATATCTTGAGTCGTTGTTTTAACGGTTGATGAACTTTGAACAATCGCTACTTCTTCAGCACCCGTTAAGGCTGCTGCTGCTGGTAAATTTGATATACTGGTATCTGCCATTTTCTACTCTCCTATCTTCAATTGTGTATTATTCTTCATAAACATTACCAAGTCACCGCATTGATACAATCAATATTGGTGCAAGCATTTATTTCTGCTATTTTTACTGCTTCATGCTGAAATTGAGCATTGATAAATACTCCTAGATGTATACCAATTTCTTTTAATTCACCGTAAGTAACTACTTGATAAGTGTTATCACCCATCTTCCAATTTACTGTATCTGCATCAGTTAATCCAGCATTGGCTGAATTAGTTACTGCTTGGTGCATCGTTGAGCGGTTTCTAATATTGACATCAACAATGAAAGTGTTTGCTAAAGAAGTCGTTACTTCCGTTGTGCTGTTAACTAACTCATCCCGTTTTTCTTTCATTTCAGAAAGTTTAGCGTCTTTAGCCTCTTGCAGTAAAATAGCTAAATACTCAGCTTCTTGAGTCGCTTGTGTAACAACTACACCTTCTTCATCAGTGTAATCACTAAACATGGACACTTCTTTATACGTCTCTACATATACCCCATTTTCCTTAACTGGTGTATCTTTGACTACTTGATTAAGTGCATTAGAAGCTACAGGTTTAGGAGTCTTATTAATGAAAAACCAAATATCCAGTAACACAGGTTGTTTATTTCTAGGGAATGAAATACTAGGATTGTCAGCCTTTAATTGGCTGAAACTTTTTATTTCTTTTGTTGTGTCGTTTATATACATTATTATTTTCCTTTATACCGCTATAGCATAGTAAATATAGGTTGCTGTATTTACATTCAGGTTAGCTGTTGCTTCTTGTGTCACTGCAAATCCTAAGTTATCAGCTACAATAGCTGTAATTGTTTGTTCTGCTGAGGTGGTATTTAATTGAAGCATCTTAGTAAAGCCCCTCATAGTATCTACAAACCACCAATCACCTGCTTCGTCAGTGCGCTTAATCAATACAAATTTACTGCCTACCGAGAACCCACAATCTATGATATTACTACTGTCTGTTGTACCGTCACCTATGTATGAGCCTACTTTAGATATACCTGCCAAGGTTGCGAATAGGTAGGCTACATTTGCTGCATTAAGTGTATTAGAACCTGATGTATCTCTTATTGTAAATTGAGTGCTTGTAGCCGCTGTAGAATTAAACCAGGTTATAGGTGGTGGTGCTTTATTTGTCGAATCTAGTATTAAGCCTGTTGTCGCGCTGGTATATACAATCCAGTTAGCTACCCCATCTCTATTCTTAAACCATATCATTTCAGGGATCACACCTAGGCTATGATCAAATAAACCCGTACCCCCTGTACCTGTATAAGTAACTACATCAAAGAAGCCTTGTGCACGTTTCCACATCCATGAATAAAAGGTGGTATCTGTTCCTGCATCTTTATTGAACCCATTCATATAATCAAATGTCCAATCAGGTGCTGTCGCTTCTGCACCTGTACTGTTCATTTGCAATAGACCAGTACCTGCTAATCTAGTAGACGTATAATTATTTGTAACTGAATCAATATTTCTGGTTATACTCGCATCAGTCACAAAACCACTTTTATAGGCAGGGAGCGTAGAGCCATCTTTTGTATCAATAGCAAACACCTCACCAGCACTCGTAGGTGTTTTCATGGGTCTGCGGATTGCCATGTAGATGTAGTCACCGCTTGCTGACAGCTTTTGAATGAAGCCTGTTGGCGTAATATCAACGATATCTACAGTATTATAATCTATAGCATTCGTATTTGGAATCAACCAACCATCGAACCCTCCAGTAGTTATACCTCTCATTATGTCTGCTTGCTCCCAATTCCCTATAGCTGAGGTTTTCTTAACCAAAACATATTGAGGTTCCCATCCAATGGTTATTTCTTGAGGATTACTTACTGCTGTATAACCTCCACAAGCAATCATCCCATCACTACCATCACCACTTGGACCTAGTGGGTCATCTGCGAATAGGTAGGCTATGTATGTATTGAAATTATTATTAGTCTGTGATCCAGAGCCAAGTGAAAATACACTATCTGTTGGTTCAGTATTATTCCAATATAAGCTACCTCCAGAAGAAGCTGCTATTGTATTTAATAATAAAGCGTCTGTAGCAGTTGTGCTTTTATGATAAACAAACCAATCATTAATAGTACTAGTGACTTTAGTTATAATCATCCCAGGAGCAACACCTAAGTCATGCGCTATCTCTCTACCTGCTACACCATTGCCAGTGTAAGTAACTACATCAAAAAAACGTGGGGCTTTTCGGAATGTCCATGATGCGTAAGCTTCAGTATTGGTATTAACTTTAACATCAGCTCCCAGGGTAAAACCTGTTGTACCAAAAGCTGTTATTGTATCTGCATCTGATACTTCTGCTGCGTCAGTCTCACTAGTTAATGTATTTCCTGCACCCCTAATGGTATCTGTTATAACATGCGTATCTGCGGCATCACGATTTTTAATCCAAACCATGCCATCTTCAGTAGACAGGTCAATATCATTAACTATGCCTAAGGCTGCACCAGTACCAGTGTATAAATAAGTGCTAAACACATCTTCAACAGTTAAAACTACATCACCTTGTCCACCTTGTTCAACACCTTGTAATGCTTTCAATAGATTCATATCATTACACCGTCTTAATATCTGTACCAACAACTGTTAGCGTATAGACATCATCCTTATCTTTAGTTACTAACAATCTATCTGTACCTGCTACTGTTAGCGTAGGGGCAACACCTCCCGCAAATAGCATGGCAGCTGGCCAAGTGATTGTACAATTACCTCCATTAACAATATCAAAAATATAAGCACACACATTGCTGGCTACAAAATTACTAAAAGCAATCGTTAATGTACCAGCAGCAGGTGCGGTTATTTGCTGCATATCTCCTGCTGAATAATCAAACGTATGCGTGGTGGTAGTTGCTGGTGTTGCGTCTGCTGCTTGAAGATAACTACTATCTGTTATCTGATTGCCGTTACAGTCTAAATTACCCCCTAACTGAGGTGTAGTGTCTCCTACAACATCAGCTAATTTTTCAGTATCTAATTCATTCAATGCAGCTTGTACATCAGTTGCAGTTATAGTACCTGCGGGTGTATTAGCTACTTCAGCAGCAATTTGGTCTGCCTGTGCTCCTGCTTCAATACCGTCCAGCTTGCTTTCATCTGCAGTTAAAAATGACGCTGTTGTTGCGTCTAATACAGCTTTATTAGTGTGCGTATGTACGTCTGCT
>Ga0114918_10000409_pt1 | contig 36901 bp, 47 predicted proteins | sample LantaG_FD_87015 | JGI IMG/M metagenome (GOLD analysis project Ga0114918, IMG submission 87015) | Deep subsurface microbial communities from Baltic Sea to uncover new lineages of life (NeLLi) - Landsort_02402 metaG | ecosystem: Environmental > Aquatic > Marine > Oceanic > Sediment | place...
CCGGCAAAAGCGGCTCCAGCGAAGGCTGCTCCAGCGAAGGCTGCTCCAGCGAAGGCTGCTCCAGCGAAGGCTGCTCCAGCGAAGGCACCGGCGAAGGCTGCTCCCGCAACGGCTCCGCTCACCAGGACCCAGGCAGCCGGCATGGCCATCAAGGAGTGTTCGTCAATTGCGAAGGCAGTTGCACGTACTGATGCACTCTTCGTGAAGGCCGGAGGAGGTTCCAACGACAAGGAGAGCCGCTACGCAGTGAATGTAGCCGTCAAGGTGCTGGAGGGCTTCGGCGCAATCCAAGTGGACGGTGACTCCATAAAGTGACCGTGTACTCCTCGGCACTAAGGGTAAGGGGTGATATGCTGTATTGCCCCTTACCCTTGAGCATTGATAGCTATTGGACGTGTGAACCGAACTGTGCTCATTGCTATTCACGACGGTTGAACCGCACTTGGGGAGACGACTTCCGGATGGCTGATGTGGAAGCAGTGGAGAAACGCCTACTATCCAACCAGGGCAGTTCTCCTCTCTCACGAGCCCTTCAACAGCGCAAGACCATCCGAGTCGGGAACAGATCCGATCCGTTTCAGGAATGTGAGATTGAGCATCAGGTATCCTCAAGACTGATACAGTTTCTCATGGCGCATAAATGGGACACTGTGATCAAGACCAAGTACCCCCAACGGGCATGGGATATGACAGGATTAGGGAAGCATTGCATTCTCATGGCTGAGGTAACAGTAGGATTGGAAGAGGACTGGGAGATGTTTGAGTACCGGAAAACAGAGAATCCTCTGAGCCAGATACAGACGCTGGCCCAGGCACAACAGGCCGGATTCCGTGTTGGTGTTACTGGAGAGCCCTTCATTCCTGGGTATCATACTGTAGAGCAGTTCCGGGACGTCCTCAAGCTGCTCAAGTCCCATGGCCTCCAGAGATACAATGTGTACAATCTTCATCTCAATGATCTGGTAGCGAAGAACCTCCACGCACTTGGCCTCGACATTGAGCGGATATGGTATATGAATCAGGACAAGCCTTGGCGCCGGATCTTGAGACAGCTGCTGGAAGCAGCCGACCAATATGATGTGATACTCGGCAACCCGGACTTCGTCAACAGTGGATGGCTTTATAAGGAACGGGCTAACACCTGTTGCGGTCTGGATGTTCAGAATCCATGCACATTCAACACTCATCATTTCAAGCTGGCGATACAGGACGGCCGGGACCCATTGGAATTGTGGGATGGTGTAGGAGATTACAATGCTGGTATTGCAGTCCTGGACGGCTCCGCGACAGACAAATACACAATGAAAGATGTTGTTGAGGAAGAGAGTGATGGTATCCAATTGCTTTGAATGTCTGGATACTCCCATTGAGGAGTACCAGGGGATCTTTGTGAAGCGCGAAGATCTCTGTGCTCCTTCGGATGCGCCACCCTTCAGCAAGATTCGAGGACTGATGAAGCATCTAGAACAGCTGAAAGAGGAAGGGGTTGAGGGAGTTGCCTATGTGGAGACTTCTATCAGTATGGCTGGATGGGGGGTGGCGTGGGCTTGCTTCCAATTAGGTTTGAAATGCTTGATATTCAATCCAGTGTACAAAGTCCCCATCTCACTGTTGTTATTCCACCGTAGCCAGTGGAAACAGTGGAAAGCGGAGATTATAGATGTGCCCGCAGGACGAGCGAAAGTGAACTATTACAAAGCTCGGCGGCAAATCCCTGCAGGGTATCGTCTGCTCCCATTAGGATTGCCATTGAATGAGACCATAGCAGAGACACATGCTGTGGCGGAGAAATGTCTGGAACCGTATCGCAGTATCGTTGTATGTGTGGGGAGTGGGACTATTGCAGCTGGACTGTTCCAAGCGACCCAACCAGGGCAGACTTTGTATGGAGTATTGAGCCGTTCTGGGGATATGACAGTCAAGCGAAAGCACATCACATATGGGTCCCTCTTCTCTCACATCACCAGAGGGGATCTCCAATTGATTGATATGGGGTGGGAGTATTCCGCTTACTGCGGGACTCCGGTGCCCTTCCCCTGCCATCCCTACTACGATGCGAAAGCATGGGAATGGTTGAGAGACAACAAGGAACGAATCCAGCTGCCAGTGTTGTTCTGGAACATTGGTGCGGAAGGAAAGAAGGAATGATGACTAAGAAGCTACTGGTGATGACTGAGGAGAAGTGGCAACGGTTCGCTCCACCAGAGCAGGACAGGAGCAACACGTATATCAAAGTGTCTGAATTCCGCGCCGCCATGACTGAGGTGGACCTGGACGCAATAGCGAGCGAGTGGCTGGCAGACGAAACCGACAAGAGCTTCACAGAGATTCTGTTGGCCCACATGGAGGGGAAGGAAGGATGACGGAATACTCAAAACTGCGTGAGACAGTCAGCCGGATAGTTCCCGGCCTGCGTCCGTTCTTTGCATCCAGTGGGAAGGTTCAAGCTGTCCAGGAGAAGGGACGAAAGAAGAACTACAGCCAGTTCCATCTGTTGGAGAATGAGTGGAAGCGCCAGGAACGTCTGCTGAAAACAGAACAGATCAACAGCTTCCTCGAGATCTCCCTGCGGGCTCAGGCGTGCCCGATGCCATTCAACATGGACATATGGGATGGACTAGCGTGTCCCTTCGCCTGCATCTACTGCTACGCGAATGCCTTTCGTGCCAGTCTGTACACCGCGTTCTTCGACAATAGCAAGACGATGGGCTTCCGCCATTGCAATCCAGACTACTACAAACGGGAAATGGACAAGATGCTCCCACTACGGGGAACAGATCCACACAAGTTGTCTGGTATCCAGAAGGCGTTTGCCTTGGAGATACCAGTGCGGATGGGCATCAGGTTCGAGGACTTCTTGCGTCAGGAGAGGAGAGCCGGCATCAGCTTAGAGATGCTCAGGTATCTGCGGGACATTGAATATCCTGTGATGATCAACACCAAATCAGACCTGATAGGAGAAGATGACTATGTACGGGCGTTGATGGAGAATCCGGCTGGAAGTGCTGTCCATATCACCATACTGACGTCTGATGATTCCATCAATGATACGCTTGAGCCCGGAGCGCCGAGGTACGCACGACGTATGGAAGCTGCGAAGAATCTGATTGATGCTGGTGTGAGAGTCGTTCCTAGAATTGAACCATATCTGTTCTTAGTGAATGACCAACCAGACGAGATCCGCCGATACGCGGAAGATATGAAGCGTATAGGGGCTGAACATATCACATTTGATACCTACTCCTACACAGCCAATAACCCTGGGATCCGGCAGGACTTCATCAACCGAGGCTATGACTACGATCGTCTGTTCACCGCCGGTTGTGACAGCCAGAAACTAGGGAGCTCTCTTCTGAGTGCATACATGAACATATTCCGGGCATATGGGATCTCCTGCTCTACATTCGATCTTGGGAACGTCCCATCCAATGACCAGACTATCTGTTGTGAGGTAGAGGACTGGTTCAAAGGTGGATGGAATTATGGTTGTACAGTGATGGCAGTTCGTTTCATCACTCAGAACAGAGGAGCCCCGGTAACGTGGAGCCAGTACAAGCAGTGGGTGATGGAGCATGGAGGGTTTCTGACTCAGGCACTGGAGCGGGAAGTCCATGAATTGTGGAACATAGAAGGTTCCAATCCCGCATACAGTCCTATGTGGGCAGGCGGATTAGTCCCTGTTGGATGGGAGCAAGATGGGCTTGTGTGGGCGTACCTCCCTGAGACGGATGGACGAGCGGTATTGCTAGAATCATTGGAGGCACGAATATGAAAGTCACTACCAGGATAGAAACCATCTTTGCCCACGCAGTTGCTATGGATAACCGGGGAATGAAGAACATGATTCATTGCATCGGTTCCAACATCTTCATCGTCAATTTCGATTACAGCATGATGCTGCGATTCTCATTGCGCAAGAGTGAGACGGTCTTTGCCTCTCCCATTTCCTTCAATGCGAATGACTATGAATCTCCGGACTTCACGTGGTCAGAGAAGGATGGTGAGATCATCTTCCACACACAAGCCAAGGAGTATGAACGGAAGAAGATATGCCGGGGGAATGCCACAGGACCCAATGCCACAGAGATACGCAAAACCTACCATAGGTTGAAGCATGAAGGAGAGGAGAGCCCACTTCTGTTCAATCTCTCCAATGAATGCTGTGGACTTCTGGATGAGGAACTATCTCATGTGGAGATCTCTGCGGAAGATTCAACACTGATTCTCCGCCAGCGAAATGTGTATACAGGAACAATGGTTGAGGTGAGCAAGAAGGATGATGGACTCATCTCTGTGGACCAGTTACCAAAGAGCATGGGGCCATTCGCCATGAGGACTCAGGACTTCCTGAGCTTGTTCCTGATCCACCGGTCGCTAGTGTTCATTCCCACTGAGGATTTCATCCTGGTGAAGGACCAGAAAGAGGACTTTGATGGTGTGATATCTCTGTGTAGGTATGACATGATCATCAATCTTCATGACGATGGAAAGGAGCGTGACCATGGGAGGCAAGAGCAGAAAGCAAGGCCAGGTGAGTCGTCGATTGATCGACCGGCTGAAACAGCAGCACGGTTCCATCGAACCAACAAGCAAGAAGGGTAAGGCGAATGCACGAGCAGAGGACCGACACCTACTTGAAACGGATGAGGGAACTGGAGGTTATCCCGAACTTCTGGACAACACAGGAGTATCTAGCAACCCAAGACGTAAGCCTCAAAAGTGACGGAGAGGTGATGTGGATTCAGGAAGATGAATGGGCTGTGTTCCCTCCGTTGCCGCTCCGATCTGCCTCTTTACAGGGAATGAAGTGCCCTCCAATGAAGATATGGAGTGACTTCACCAACTTCTCTGTAGGGGCCGAGATGGAGTTCCTGGACTGGGAATACACCTATGACTCAAGCCGGTTTCAGGATCTGAGCGGAGGCCGATGGCGAATGTTCCGCAAGAACTCACGCAAATGGCCTCAAGCGAATACAGGATGGCAGTATTCACACATCATCCCGAGTGAGATGGACATTGAGAAGTTGTTGACGAAATGGCTGGAAGGAAAGGCAGAAGAAACCATTCAGGATAGTGAAGCCCTGTTGAGCTTCGTCTTCCACGGGACCCGGCGTGGATTCCTGTTTCGTGACAGTGAATTGGTAGGGATGAATGTGTGGGATTCATATGAGCCTTATCTGATGTACAGGTATTGTATTGTGGATCCTGATGAACCGTTTCTGGATGAGTTCTGTAGGTTGCTGTTCTATCAGAGTGTTCCCAACTACATGGTGATAGACGGTGGGACACTGGGTCATCCAGGACTGGAGAGGTTCAAGGACAAACTCCTTCCTGTCAAGAAGCGTGCAGTATATTCAAGAATCATCCCCTAGACATCATAGCAAAAGAGGAGGTCGGAATATGAAAATCAACAAGGCAGAACTACAGAATGCATTAGAGGCAGTCCGTCCAGGACTGGCCAACAGGGAAACGATAGAGCAAAGCACCAGCTTTGCGTTCTATGGAGACCGGGTGGTGACCTACAACGATGAGATCAGCATCTCCCATCCTGTGAAAGGAATGGACGTAACAGGAGCGATCAAAGCACAGACACTCTATGCGTTCCTCAACAAGGTGCAGAAGGAGGAGATTGACATTGAATGGGGAGAGAACCAGGTGCTCATCAAGGCCGGACGGTCCAAGGCGGGCATAACGCTTGAGCAAGAGATGAGACTCCCCATTGAAGAGGAGATTGGGAAGATTGGGAAATGGTACAAGGTTCCAAAGGGGTTTTTGGAAGCCTTGAAATTCTGCCACCCATGTTGCTCCAAGGACATGAGCCGTTCTGTGCTGGCCTGCGTCCATGTAGAGGGTAAGAAGGTGGAGGCTTCCGACTCCTACCAGATTGCTATTTACACGCTGGATGAGGATATGCCCACAAATGGATTCCTGATTCCAGCATCATCCGTCCGGGAACTGATACACTATGACATCAAGGATGTTGCCGCAGGGGAAGCCTGGGTTCATTTCCGGACAGAGCAAGGAACCGTGTTCTCCACCAGAATCCTCAACAACACATTTCCCGACACCAGCAAGCATATGAAGGTGACTGGGGAAGCCTTCAGTTTCCCGGATGATACCAATCAGATACTTGAGCGTGCCACTGTCTTTTCAATGAAAGACACGCATGTTGGTGGGGACTTCCCTGTTGTGACGATTGGAATCAAAGACAAGCGGATGAAGATTGCTGCCGAGAATGAATATGGCTGGTTTGAGGAGGCTGCCCGCGTGAAGTACGATGGGGCACCTGTCACGTTCAAGATCGGTGTGGAGTTCCTGACCAATATGTCTGGCAAGCTCCCGAGTTGCATCATTGGGAAGAACAAGATTCGATTCAGCGGGGGGAAGTGGGAACATGTAGTGGCCATGTTGGCCGAAACAGAATGAGGATGCGCTGATGCGAGGATTCTTTGAGAAGACAGCCACACAGCTCCCTTATCGGTCAGAGAAGGGCATCCACTCCTGCGCTTCCTGCGGGCTCTACAAGTCTGCACACTCACCAAAGATGGAGCCATACGGAGCCTGTGAGAAGGGAATCATGGTGATTGGAGAAGGACCTGGGGAAGATGAGGACCGTAAGGGTAGGCCATGGCAAGGCAGAACGGGTCATGTCCTCCAGCAGCAGTACACACGTCTGGGCATTGACCTGTTCCGAGACTGTGTCAGCTTGAACGCAGTCAACTGCCGTCCTGTTGACAAGAAGGGCTTCAACCGACCCCCGACGGAGTATGAGATCGCATGCTGCCGTCAGAAAGTCATCGATGCCATAGCCCAGTACAAGCCAGGAATGATAATGCTCCATGGGGCAGGTGCCCTCTCTTCTCTGATTGGCTACAAGTGGAAGAAAGACCTGGGAGGCGTGATGAAGTGGCGGGGTTGGACGATACCAGATAGAGAGTACGGAGCATGGCTCTGCCCCACATTTCACCCATCCTACGTGGAACGGCAGGAAGAGGACAATGAGGTTGCTATCATCTGGGAGAGGGACATCCAGCGAGCCTTCGAGAAGGTGGGGAAGCCGTTTCCATTCTCAGCAGATGAGGAACAGCGAATCATCGTGTCTGAGAACCCAGGAGACGTCCTGCCGATGCTTCTCAAAGAAGCTCCGCCTTTGATGACTATTGACATTGAGACGACCGGACTGAAACCCTACAACAAAGCAGAACATCAGATCGTTGCCATCTCATTCTGTTTTGATGTCAACAGAGCCTACGCGATCCCCTTTCCCACGGAGAAGCGGCATCTGGGACTATTGAAACGCATCCTAACGAATCCTAATGTGGGCAAGATCGCAGCCAACATGAAGCATGAGGATAACTGGCTGAATGTACTGCATGGAATCGAAGTGAACCCATGGGCGTTCGACACGATGCAGGCTGCACACGTACTGGATAACCGCCCCGGCATCACAGGTCTGAAATTCCAGGCATACATTCAGTTTGGTGTTCTGGGATATGATGAAGAGGTCAGTCCTTATCTGCACAGCTCTGCTCCCAACATACCAAATAGGATCCTGGAGTTGACCAGAGATAAGGACTCATTCAGAAGGCTATTACTCTACTGTGGGATGGACAGCCTGCTTGAGTTCCGGCTCGCGGAGCTTCAGATGAAGGAGATGGGATGGTAACGCTTTGAGGAGGAGGAGGTAGCATGACGGAACTAGAGAAGGTCATTTATCCATTTGTGTACCCCAAGTTGAAAGGGAAGGACTGGGAACGCCGCGGGCACACAGTCTTTCTCTATCGAGTTGGAGGGATAGAGAACAGACGGCAGGTCTACGCCAAAATTGACCACGAGATACAACTTCTCTACATGCCAGACGGCAAGTACAACGCAAACTTCCTCATGCACGAGATAGAGCCGAGGTTACGAGCCGAGCGCGTCGCCTTGAGATTTGGGTTCGCAGGTGACAACTACTGGTATGTGGACCTGATAGACAAGGACGAAGCCTATGGCAATCCCGACCCCATGAAGGCAGTTGGAGAATACTTGGGGTTGAAGTGATAAACCAGAAGAACAGCACGGTATTGTTCGACTTCTGGGCTTGCCAACGACCTCTGACTAGCCATTGGGGTAGTGGACAGGTTTGGGGTAGGATAGTCGAAGGGTTTGGCCAACCAGATGTGGCCTTTGGCAAGACAGATGGTATACCCGAAGGTGTGGTGGCAGTTGATTTGAATACGGGGTACGATTGGAAGAAACTACCGTTCAAAGACAATGAGTTTGAGTTTGGTTATTGGGACCCGCCATACGATCACCTCTATAAGAAAGAGGGCATGGAGATATGGCGTTGCTGCAGGCGTTTGGCGATACTCCACACGCATATCTGGCCGAGAGCGTGGCTTGTGGGGGCAAGGAGAGAAGCAATGATTGCAGTAACGATGGGGCCAATGAAGCAAATCCGCTGCCTCCAAGTACACCGAAAGGGGAGTATGCAGAGTTGCAAATTACTATGAAGGCGCACATGAAAGGAATGGAGTGAAACTCATCTATGTAGCAGGGCCGTACACTGCACCAACCTCGGCTGGTGAATTCAACAACATCATGCAGGCGCGGGCCAAGGGCCTTGCACTGATTAAGAAGGGATACGCTGTGATTATCCCTCACTTGAATTCAATGTTCATGCCAGTAACACGCGGAGAAATCATGTCAGTTGACCTTGAAATCCTGAGTAGGTGTGACGCCATCTACCTGTTGAAGGACTGGCAGGATTCCAAGGGTGCCATCCAAGAGAGGCAGTTTGCCGCGTCGCATGGCCTGACGGTTTATGTAGAAGGCGTGAATGACCCACTTGACTGAAGGAATGTTGACCCATGTTGACCTGTTTTCAGGTATTGGTGGGTTCAGCCTTGCTGCAGAATGGGCTGGATACACGACAGTCTTATTTGTGGAGAAGGACAAGTATTGTCAGGCTGTATTACAGAAGCACTGGCCGAACGTACCCATCATAGGAGATATACGCGATGTCAATGAAGAGACTGTTGCACACGCCTACTCAGAAGGCCAACCAGATGTCTCCGTCAATGAAGGAACGGGACGCAGGCAGTTGGATGAGAACAGAGACGGAGCTGGACTCCCCACAATCGACCTTCTTACGGGCGGTTTTCCCTGTCAGCCCTTCTCTGTTGCCGGGCGGAGAGGCGGCAAGGATGACGACCGTTACCTCTGGCCGGAGATGCTGCGTGTTATTGCACTCCTCAAGCCCCGTTGGGTGCTTGCTGAGAACGTTGCTGGAATCATCAACATGGCACTCGACGACGTGCTATCTGACCTGGAAGGCGAGGGGTACGAAACGGGGACGGTTGTACTTCCAGCTTGTGCCGTCAACGCCCCACACCGAAGGGACAGGGTGTGGATTGTGGCCCACTGCGACGACGGACTCAGCCAGCGACAGGAAGGGCAAGTACAAGCAGGGAGGAACACCGTTGACGTTGGCCATGAAGATGTGGCCGACACCGACAGTGGCAGACGCAGGACACCCGGGAAGAATCAAGTTAAAGAAGGGGCAGCAAGTCCATTTATCAGAGGCTATACGGATGCTGCCGACACCAGCAGCACGGGACTGGAAGGATTGCGGGGACTTCACAGTACACCCAGAGAAGTCAAAGCTAGTTCACAGCATAGGGGGGGAGCTGAATCCAGATTGGGTAGAGCTCTTGATGGGCTACCCGAAAGGTTGGACCGAGGTTGGGATGAGAGTTGGGAAAGCAAAACACCAAGGGTCTCGGAAGTCCGTAAACCAGACAGAAACAACAGGCTCAAATGCCTCGGGAACGCCATCGTTCCGCAGGTTGCGTACGAGATCTTGAAGGGGATAAGACTGACGGAGATCATGATACATGAAGGCCGTTGTGACATGACGAAGAAAGGTGCCTTCCTCAGAAGAACCAAATATCCTACTCTACTATGAACAGGATTGAGAGAAATATGAGAACCAAAGCCACCACAGTAGATGCCTATCGATTGATTCATGAAGGCATCCTTGCACTTGCCCGAGCGGAGCGCCAAGGCTTCCGGATTGATATTGAATACTGCGAGAAGAAGCGGGAGTCACTGACCCGGAAGATTGCGCACAATCAGCAGAGAGTTGAGGACACCAAGCTCTACCGCCGGTGGGCTCACATCTATGGAACAAAGACCAACATATACAGCAACCACCAGCTTGCCCGTATCCTCTACCAGGTGTTGAAGATTGAGCCTCCGAAGATGACGGAGAAGGGCGTGGAGGGAGCCACTGATGAAGAGTCCCTAGCTCAGATTGATATGCCCGAATTGAAGTTGATACTACAGATGCGGAAGCTGGTGAAGATTCGGGATACATACCTGGGTGCGTTCATCAGGGAATCAAACGATGGATGGATACACCCAGTGTTTCATCTCCATACCGTCCGTAGCTATCGCTCCAGCAGTTCAGATCCGAACTTCCAGAACATCCCGAAACGAGACGCGGAAGCGATGGAGATCTGCCGCCGGGCCATCTACCCTCGACTGGGGCATATGTTGGTGGAGATGGACTTTGCATCCCTTGAAGTGATGATCAGTGCATGCTATCACAAGGATCCCACCATGCTCAAATACCTCCGGGATAAGCAATCAGACATGCACGCAGATATGGCAGCGCAGATATTCAAGATGGAAACCATTGACCGAAGCCTACCTTCTCATTACATACTGCGACAGGCTGCCAAGAACGGGTTTGTGTTCCCACAATTCTATGGGGATTACTACGGCAACAATGCGGTCGGCATTGCTTCCTGGGTGGAGCTGCCTCAGAGCAGATGGAAGAAGGGACAGGGCATCCTCCTCCCAGACGGGTCAAGCATATCTGACCATCTCATGATGAACGGGCTGCATTCATATAATCAGTTCGTCGAGCATATGAAGGGTGTGGAAGAGTCCTTTTGGGGACAGCGATTCACACGATACAACCAATGGCGTAAGGCCTGGGTCAAGAAGTATCGACGGCTGGGCTATCTGGAAATGCTCACTGGGTTCACATTCTCCGGAGTGATGAGAAAGAATGAGATTATCAACTATCCGATGCAGGGGACCGCCTTTCATTGTCTGTTGTACACGTTCATTGAACTGGACAAAATGATGCGGGATGAAGGATGGGATTCGAGGCTTGTAGGCCAGATTCACGACTCAATCCTGATGGATGTCCATCCAGAAGAGCTCCCACGAGTTGAGCAGGCTATCCGTATGATAGTGAAGGAAATGCTGCCAGCAGCATGGAAATGGATTATCGTCCCATTGGACGTTGAGATCGAACGTTATGAGATTGACCAGCCCTGGGTCAAGAAAGGATGAGAAATGTCAACTGAAGGGGTGGTACTCCACCTGAAATACCGACCGCAGACCTTAGATGAGGTGATGGGAAATGAAGATGTTATTGAGGTATTGCGTGCACAGATAAGTGGGAAGCAGGCAATGCCTCGGAGCATTCTTCTCCATGGCCCAACTGGATGTGGCAAAACGAGTCTGGCCAGAATAATCGCTCATGGAGTAGGCTGCGGTGAAGCAGATCTGAATGAGATTGATTCTGCCTCCTTCGGGCGTGGCATTGACACTATCAGAGACATCCGGAAGCAGAGCGCATACCGGCCGCTTGAGGGCAAATGCCGCGTCTGGATACTGGATGAAGTCCACCGGCTGACTGGAGATGCCCAGAGTGCGTTGTTGAAGGCGTTGGAGGATACGCCTGAGCATGTGTACTACATTCTGTGTACGACAGATCCGCAGAAACTCCTGCCAACAATCCGGGGCCGGTGCTCTCAACTACAGGTTCAACCGTTGACTGACCGTGAGATGAAGCTGTTGATCCGGAAGGTAGTCAAGGGAGAAGGGGAAACACTGTCGAAAGAGATCTATGACCAGATTGTACAGGACAGTCTGGGGCATCCTCGGAACGCTCTCCAGATACTCGCACAGGTATTGGCAGTGGATGAGGAAAGCAGATTACGGGTGGCAAAGCGTACTGCAGAAATAGAATCCAAAACCATCGAACTATGCAGAGCTCTCACCAACGCTGCTCCATGGAAACAGATTGCCAACATTCTGAAAGGACTGACAGATGAGGATCCAGAGCAGGTGCGGAGAGCAGTGCTTGGTTATTGCCAGGCAGTCCTCTTGAAGACCGAAGCGCAGAATGATGGCATTGCTAGTGTGATGCAAGAGTTCTTGGAGCCATTGTACAACACAGGGTTCCCTGGATTAGTTTTCGCCTGCTACAGCACAGTGTTTGGGGAGTGAGGCATGAAAGCGTACTATCAAGACGGGAAGGCAAGCATATATTGTGGTACGTCTCTTGAAATGGGGTTACCTGACGGGTCTGTGCAATGTGTAGTAACGAGTCCTCCGTATTGGGGATTGAGGAAGTATGAGGGAGAGCAGGATTCGGTATGGGGTGGCGACTCTGAATGCGAGCATGAGTGGGGGAGTGAGAATCTCCGAAAGACTGGCAGGAATGATGGGGATAGGCCACGGCTTTCTGCGGGGAGCTATTCGCCAGGGGGAGAAGCCAAGTATTACGTCTGCAACCAGACTGCCTCACAAGGCTCCTTCTGTCTCAAATGCGGTGCATGGCGCGGTGCTTTCGGCTTAGAGCCTACTCCCGAACTGTACGTCTCTCACACCGTCCTGTTCCTTCGGGAGATACGGAGGGTGTTGAAGGACGATGGGGTTGTGTTCTGGAACATCGCGGACTCGTACGCTGGCGGCGGACGCAACAGCGGCAACAGTCTTGCAAACACGAGTGCCAAGCAACTCACACAGATTCACTCTATGAGTTGCGGCAAGGCCACTGTGCCTGACGGTTTGAAGCCCAAGGATATGTGCCTGATTCCCTTTCGTGTAGCTTTGGCAGCACAGGCAGACGGCTGGTACGTGAGAAGTGACATCATATGGGCAAAGCCCAACCCGATGCCCGAGAGCGTGAGGGACAGGCCGACGAGTTCATACGAGCATATCTTCCTGTTCACGAAGTCTCAGCACTACTACTGGGGCCAAGACGCGGTAAGGGAACCTATAAATGGCAATGGTTCTCGGACATTGGGTGACCCCAAGCTGTTTAAGAGCAACCCTGTTCCTGACGACACTCGAGAATATGATAGGTCTGGCAGGTGCGGCGACCCGTTATCTGGCCGCAACCTCCGTGATGTCTGGACGATAGCAACGCAACCATCGGGCTTCAAGCACTACGCGGCGTTCCCGCTAGAGATTCCGACTCGGTGTATCAAGGCGGCAACCATGCCCGGCGACACGGTACTCGACCCGTTCTGCGGAACGGGGCGAACACTAGAGGCTGCAATACACTTCAACCGCAAGGCCATAGGCTATGATGTGTCGGAAGCCTACTGCGATATGGCGACAAGACGCTGCAGGGGCGAAGGAACAGCTGGAAATCAGCAAGGCACAGATGGAACAGTATATCCCAAATTGCTATAGGCATGAACGAAAGCAGCCGAGATTGTATAGTAAGGATAGAAGGAGGTGTTTATGGATCTGAATTATGAAAAGGATCTCGCAATTGACTCAGAAGCCCTCGACATTGAGTGGCTGGGACAGGCAGAGCTGATGAGGAGATATACTCATCATGCCGCTGACATGAAGAAAGCGATGGATGAGGCGAAGGAACGGCTGGACCTCGCCAAGGCCCAACTCGACATGGGTATCCGGTCTGCTCCCAACAAGTACGGTCTTGAGAAGGTGACTGAGGGGGCTCTCCAGAGCCTCATCCTGTTACAACCTCAATGCCAGAAGCTCTCTCAAGCGTACATCGATGCCAAGTACGAATACGACATTGCTGTGGGCGCAGTACGTGCTGTGGACCAGCGGAAAGATGCGTTGGAGAACCTGGTGCGTCTGTTGAATGCCTCGTATTTTGCAGGACCGCAGACCCCTCGGGACCTCTCCCGAGAAAGGCTGGAAGCGCAGAACAGAAGGCAGCAGAATGCCAAGATTCAAATCACAAGAGGGAAAAGGCCCCCAGGATGATTGATGGGGAAGTGGGAAAGAGTATCATTGCTCTCATTGCCATCATATTCCTGATCACTCCCCCAATAGCGTTGTTGGTATCGTTCTTCTCATACATCGGCAAGGTATGGGCAATCAGACTACTATTATCAGACAGGAGGAAGAACAACAATGGTGACGAAACGAAGTAGCAAACGGAGGGGGGCGTTCAAAGGCAAGGTTAGCCGGAACGCAGTGAAGCAGAGCAGGAATGCTCAGTACAAGCATCTGAATCTGCCCAAGGGAATGCGTATCTTCAAGGAAGAGCCGAAATCCCGGGTGAGCTTGGACATCCTCCCCTACCAGGTGACGGACCCCCATCATCTCGACCGGGATGAAGAGTATGAGACTGCTCTTGAGGGAGGGCTCTGGTACCGGCACCCCTACTGGATCCATCGCAACATTGGAGCCAACAACGAGTCTGTGGTCTGCCCAGGCAGCGTCAAACAGAAGTGCCCCATCTGTGAACATCGTGCACAGCTGCTCAAGGACGGGACGGAATGGAATGACGATTCCGTGAAAGCACTGAAGGCATCACTGCGGAATCTTTACGTGGTGATCCCGAGGGGCATGAAAAACTACGAAGAGACGCCACACATCTGGGACATCAGCCAGTTCCTGTTTCAGGATAAGCTGAACGAAGAGATCCAGGAGAATGAGGAGTACGAGACCTTCCCGGACCTGGAAGAGGGCTACACTCTCCGCATCCGCTTCACTGCGGAGCAGATTGGCTCCAACAAATTCGCAGCCACCTCAAGGATTGACTTCATTGAGCGTGATAAGCCATACGCAGAGTCCCTCCTAGAGGATGTGCCGGCACTGGATGATATCCTAATAGTGCCCACATACAAGACGGTTGAAGCTCTGTTCTTCGGCGGTCTCTCTCAGGATGAGATTGACGATGAGGACGATGACCGGCCGGACCGCGAAGAGGAAGAGGACGAAAAACCAGAGCCAAGGCGCAAGGCCAGGAACAAACCTCCGGTGGACGATGAGGAGGATGAGCCCGAAGAGGATGAAAAACCAGAGCCCAGGCGCAAGGCTAAACCCAAACCTGAGCCTGATGACGACGAGAAGGAAGAAGATGAGAAGCCAGAGCCCAAGCCAACCCGGAGAACCAGAACGAAAGACAAAGGCGAAGACGCTGCAGACAAATGCCCCCACGGCGGAACATTCGGCAAAGACTTTGAAGAGCTAGATGAATGTGAAGCCTGTGAGATGTGGGAAGCCTGCGCAGACGCCTCAGAGGGCTAGGCCAGAGGGCTAACCAATGCAACGAACAAAGCATCGATCTGAGACGCTCAGTGCTCAGATCGAGAAGAAGCAACGTCATACTCAGGGGAGAATACCACTCCCCGAGTATGACGGAGGGGATCAGGTTGTATCTACTGGCTCAACCCTTCTGGACCTAGCCATAAGTGGAGGTCGCTTCAAAGAGGGTGGTGTCCCTTTCGGAATCCTCGTGGAGATATTCGGGCCATCTGGAACAGGCAAAACAGTGCTGCTCTCTCAGATAGCCGGGAACGTACAGAAGATGGGCGGACATATCATGTTCCATGATCCTGAAGCCCGCCTGAATAAGCAGTTTGCGCAGATGTTCGGGCTCCTCCCTGATGAGATTGAATACACCATTCCCAACACCATCCCGGAAGTGTTCAGATCTGTCAGGGAATGGATCCCTGATGAGCCAGAGGAGCGCACAGGACCCTATGGAGTGTTCGCAGACTCCCTTGCAGCACTCTCCACTGATATGGAGATGGGCAAGGAGGAAGGGGACAAGATGGGGATGAGGCGAGCCAAGGAGTTCAGTGAAGAGCTTAGGAAGACTTGTCGCATCATCACACAACGGAACGTCCTGATGGTCTGCTCCAACCAAGTGCGGCAGGACCTGGATGCCGGTCCATATGGTCAGAAGTACCGGAGCCCCGGCGGGGAGGCCCTTGGATTCTACTCCAGCCTGCGGCTTCGATGTTTGAGTGCCCAGAAGATCAAAGTGAAACGGATCCTCCGAGGACAGGAATATGAACGCATCGTTGGGGTAAAGGTGACGGTTGAAGTGTTCAAGTCTTCTGTGTGGAAACCCTTCCATACTGCAGAGATCAACATCCTGTTTGACTATGGCATCGATGATATCCGTGCCAATCTCCGTTTCCTCAAGACACAAACGAAATCCCCAGTGTATAGAGTGGGGGAGGTAGAGTTGGGTCGGTCTCTAGATTCCGCCATCAAGAAGGTGGAAGAAATGGGGCTAGAGCTGGAATTGAAGCAGCAGACGATAGCTCTGTGGAACGAGATTGAAGCACAATTCGTCGAAGGACGGAAACCAAAGCAATGACGACTACACGCATCTTGATATCATCAGCCAAGGCAAAGGGGAAAGCCCTACAGAATTGGACATGCACACAGATCTCTGAACTGCTGGAGCTTCCCTGGGGGAAGGATGAACTCATTGCCTCCAGGGAGGCTTCTCAATCTGGAACAGACGTCAGGCTCCTCGGTGAAGCCAAACAGCGTTTCCCCTTCTCTGTTGAATGCAAGAGCCAGGAGACATGGGCTCTCCCAGGATGGATCAAACAGGCAGAGGCAAATCAGGTAGAAGGAACGGACTGGTTGCTCGTAGTGAAGAAGCGCCGGATGGACCCTGTAGTGGTGATGGGTGCGAGCGCGTTCTTTGAGTTGATGAGGAAAGGAAAATCGCAATGTTGAAATCTGTCTCCATTTCTAATTTCCAATCCCATAAGCACACAGTGCTGGAATTCATCCCTGGCACCAATGTGATCATTGGAGGGACTGATACCGGGAAGTCTGCACTGTTCCGGGCCATCAACTGGGTCTGCTCAAACCGACCGCTGGGGGACGCCTACCGATCTGAATGGGGTGGAGATACCAGAGTCATTCTTCATACATCAGAGGGGCACATCATTGAGCGCTTTCGCTCTGATACAAAGAATGAGTACATCATCAACGGGAAGGTGTTGGCTGCCTTCGGCTCCGAGGTCCCACAGGAAGTAGAACAGATCCTGGGGATGGACTTTGCTAACATCCAGACGCAGATGGATCCCCCGTTCCTACTCTCAGCCACTCCCGGAGAAGCTGCCAGGATGCTGAATAAGGCTGCGTCCATTGATGATATTGACTATGCCTTATTCGGCCTGAAGAAGACCCATGGCAAGCTCTCCAGCAGCATCAAGTACAGTGAAGAGCATCTTGCTGAATGCAATGCTCAGATGGGGCAGTATGATGATATCCCCATCCTGGAGAAGGCCGTACAGAAGGCTGAACAGTTAGTATCATCTCTGAGCAAGAAGTCTACCACTATTGCTACCTTGAACCGATTGACTACTAGAGCCTCTGAGATGGAGAAGGAACTTGAAAGCACTGAGCACATCCTAAAACTGGCAAAGCGGCATGCAGAAGTAGAATTGTTCTACTCATCGTATCGAGGTCGCCTGGGGCAATACCAGAGACATTCCGCAGTAATGACCCGAGGGAAGGAACTACAGGCTGAACTCTCTTCCAATGAATATGTGGACCGCGCAATGATAGGCATCAATAAAAGTGAGAAGATGCTTTCACGGTGGTCTGCACAATGGAAACAAACGGAAGGATTGAAGCAGCTGGTCATCAAAGGATTGGCTCAATCGGAACATATCAACCGTATGCAGCAGACGATTGAGGAACTAGAACAGGAGTTCAGCAAGTCTGCGCCGGAGTATTGTCCATTGTGCGGAAACCGATGGGAGAAGAGCAAATGATGAGACGAACTAGGGGAAAGGGAACGAGTGCCGCAGATGCTATTGTGGTATCAGATCTGCACTTGACCGATACACCTCCCGTATCCCGCAATGATGACTATCTTGTGGCGCAGGAGAAGAAGCTGCAATGGCTGTGTGAGCTGAGCAAAGACAATGATGGGTGCCCAGTACTATGCGCGGGAGACGTATTCCACCATTGGAAAGCCAGTCCATGGCTATGCCAGATGGCATGGCACCTTCTGCCCCGGCCATTCGTCACCATCCCTGGGCAACATGACCTGCCTATGCACTCTTTGGAGGACTACGAGAAGTCCGCACTGTCATTGATAGATTCTATTGATGATGACGTGTATGTATTGAAACGAACAGGATTCTTCACACACGCTTATCGTGTTGTTGGATTCCCATTCGGGACCCTCGACGATCTTGAGACCATCAAGCTGGTACCAAAAGAAGAGGAAGAGTCCGGTCAGCGCCGGATTCTGATGCTGCACGAACTCACCTGGAGTAAGAAGAGGCCCTCATGGGACAAAGGAAGCTGGACTGATCTGGAACTGCTGGAGCGGTATGGTGCCTACTATGACCTGATCGTCACAGGAGATAATCACGCCGGTTTCGTCACCAGACAAGGGGACTCCCTATTGGTGAATCCTGGTAGCATGATGAGGATGACTGCAGACCAGAAAGACTACCAACCAGCATGCTATCTCTACTATGCAATATCCAATGAAGTGGTTCCTGCGTATTTCCCTATCCAGCCCAACGTACACAACACAGAACACCTAGACAAGGACCGGGAAAGGGATGCACGCATTGCTGCTTATATTGAACGCATGGAACAGGACTGGAAAGTTGGGTTCTCATTCAGAGCGAATCTGGAAGCCTTCTTCACCGAGAACAAGGTGACGGAGCAAGTGAGGAAAATCATATGGCAACATCTAGAGACCGGGAACAGCTAGGGCAGCGACTACTGAGGATGAAAGAGGAGCTCGAACAGAAGAAGTCCCAGAGATCTGAGCTCCAGGGAGAGCTGAACAGCGTCATGAAGCAGCTCCAGGAGGAGTTTGGAGTGGGGACGCTGGAACAGGCCGAAGAGCGGCTGGAGAAGGAGAAACAGGAATTACAGGAGATGGAGACTGCGGTACAGGAACAGGTAGAAGAGATTGAGGAAATGATGGAGTCAAGCCATGCTTGACGTCAGGACGCTCCGCAGCCGATTGGAGAATCGGAAGGGCCAGCGGGACCAGCTCCAACACTCCATTGAAGATCTTGAACAGAAGGTCCGGCTGGATAAGAGGCTGCTGCTACGCCATGAACGTGCTTTGGAGATAGTGAAACTGGTAGGACTGGCCACACAGAAGCAGCTAGAGTACCATCTAGCTGAACAGGTAAGTCTTGCTATGGAAGCCGTGTTTGACGACCCATATCAGCTCAAGGTGAATTTCGAGGAGAAGCGGGGGAAGACTGAGGTGGAGCTTCTGTTCACCCGTCGAACACTTGAGTTCCCACCTATTGGTAGTGCCGGCGGAGGTGCTATCGACGTGGCAGCACTGGCCTTACAGATCGCCTACTGGGCAATGCGGCAGGACAGGAAAGTTCGCCCATTATTGCTGCTAGATGAGCCATTCAGTAGATTGAAGGGCGTGGAAGCCAACCGAAGGGCACTAGCAGTAGTGCAGGAGATCAGCCGTCGGCTTGGACTCCAGGTCATCATGGTGAGCGATGAGCGTGTAAGCAGAGAAGACATCATTTTCAATGCTGACGCGGTGACTCATGTCACCCAAAGTTCGGATGGAGTCAGCACGGCCGTAAGGCTGGATTGATAACATGCCGTACATTCATTGCGCACGCTTCATGTCAGCGGCGTGGTTCTCAGTTACAACCGATGATATGAGGTGGGTGCTCTGAAGGAACTGGTACTGGCAAGTTCCAGTTGTCCGCAAAGAAGGTAGCTGCATCCAAACCCCACTCACAAGGGAAGAATTCTGGAGTTCGCGGCTTGTTGCAGAGGGACCCATCACCACCTTGAGTACCGTATTTGAGGTTCATGAACCTCACCTGCAGCTTGTGGATCCCAAAGCGATGCGCATAGTCTGCTTGGCGTCGTCCAACCCAGAAGGCATTATCCTCGCTGAACTGTTTCATTCGACGTGTGAAATGGCTGGTATCAGCCGGTATCCTCACCTTCGGAGATAGGGCTGTAGCCACATTCACTGCCACCGTTGGCTCACCCAGGTCCCTGCAAATATCACCAAGGAGGGCCAACATCTTGAGTACCTCTTCTGGTGAGAACTTGGTCTTCCACACCATCTGCCTGCACATGTAGTAAGAACTGACGATTCCCATGACAGAAGCAGCCCTCACCTCAGCCTGAACATGAGTGAGTCCAGTACAGATGATTCGCTTGAGCCTCTGTGCTTCGCCGTATGGAGCACCTATCTTTGCCAGCTTCTCCCGGTAAGCCACGCTCGCCTCGTATCTCTGGGGTACGAACACTCTCTCTGGTAGTGATACCTTTGCCAATTGGTTCTTGATTTCGTTCATCTCACTCCTCCTAAACCATCAGTTTTTCAGCTAGTCTGCATAAGACTGTCATCAATCCTATGAGGGCAGTACTCAACCCACCTACCTTCCATTTTGACTGCATCCATGCCGGGACTGCTCTTCCATCTAGCCGGTCGAGCCTCCTTTCATGGTCTACTAGAGTGCCATTGACATGGTCGAGCCTGGCAATCACTGCCTTGTGCTGTTCAGCATTCAGGTCAATGGTTGAATTACCCTGAACGATCAGCTCCACCAAGAGATCATGGTTCTTCTTCTTTTCATACCCTTTGATTTTCTGTGGCATCAAATGACCTCCATGAGTAGAATCACCGAGGGCAGCAGGACGAAAAAGTAGTGCGCCAGCATCCCGCCGACCACGTACCAGGTTTCAGCAGCAATCAGATACACAGCTTTGGCGCTGTGATGCACAATGAATGGCCACATGAAGTAAGGTGTAAACCAGCCGAGTAGGATAGCATGATGCTCGTCATAATTGAACGAACCATCTGCATTCCGGCAGAACTGGCAGAACGGCACTTTCATGCCGTCTCCTTCGGCGTGTCTTTGTCGCCCCAGATGTGGGTTCTGATGCGGTCGCCCACGAATATCAGGATGACGCTGGCCGTCACTTTCTCAAAGGCGTCACTGACAGCAATGCCCATCATCTGCATGGCGATCCACGCAGAGGCAAGCTCAATCACGAGGATTGGTCTCGTTGCCGTCTTTATCAGTTTCATATCTTCATCTTACTCCTTAGTAGAAATGCTGTCTCCACCTGGGGTCCTTAGCGAAATTCATCTTATCAAGGACAGTACGCGCCCGGTTAGACAGTTCGATCTGCACGTCCATCCGGTTGTTCAGGCTACGTACTATGTGAATGATACGAGTAGCAGCCTCCAGCGACAGCGCCTCATCGATGGCCTTCACCTGATCGCCAAGGCTTACTGCATCAGCCAAGAATCCATAGCGCTCTAGGTCTACCAACGAGCCCCCATAACTGACATGTGGGTAGGCGAGCTCACCGAGCAGCCGGACTGCCCATTCAAACAGGGTGGCAGAGTCGGTGATTGAGACGTCTACTACTTGGGCAGCAGCGAAGTCGTAAAGAGCCTTGGAGGCCAGGTCCTCAAGGTAGTCGACAGCCCCCGGCAGCGTGTACTCGATATAGAGCAGAGGGGACTTCGTAATTGCCGGTACGAGGTACGAACGTCTTGACTGGTACTCCTCGGTCGTGCGGTAGTCGTGGTCCTCCCAGAAGATGACCATGGCGTTGCCGCTCTCCCAGCCGACCCTGTCGACCACAGTCTGCACGGCAGCCACCACGTTGCGGGAGTAGACCTGCAGTCCAGTCCACGCCGGGATGTTGTCCCAGTTGACCTTGGTGGTGAGCGACCTCCCCTCATAATCCCCTATCGTCGAGAACTGGGCTGCGTCGTTGGCATCTTCCATGTAGACCTTGCTGTAGACGTCGGAGCCTGAGCCGGGGTCAGCATGTGCGGTCAGCCGGAGCTCGGCGACGAGAATCTCTGCCCCCTGGGGAACGTTGACGCCGGGGAAGCGGCACGCACCGCCATAGGCTTTGAGATCGTCGTACGGCCAACCTACGCGCCACTGAGTACTGAGCGTGGTACCTCCGAGGCGGAAGCCCCACTCGGAGACCGTCGTGTCGTACCACTTCAGTGCTAAATCAGCCACCACCTGCGGCTGAGAGGTCACCATGCCTTTGCCGAGCCTCACTAACGTTTCACCTTCTCCCGCACCCCAAGCCCAGAGGCGGTTGACCAAGTCGGTATAATCGGAAGACCGGCGCACCCCCATGAGGTTCTTGCCGAGCCTGAGCTGTTGTCCCACGTCGGAGCCTATGGTAGTCCGCCACTGAAAGGCACCATCTGAGTCTACATACATATAGCCACCAACAGACTCGTGGAGGCGATTGAGGGCTCCCAGAATGGTGTCCTTGGGAACATCAATCGAGCGATTGTCAGTGTAGTCGATAGTGCCCAACGTGATAGGAACCGGATGCTCCTGGAGGGCCAAGAGCTCTGAGACAATGGTGTTGGTCGCTTTGTCATCAGCGGAGTAGTCGGTCACCACCTCCTTTTCAAGTTGAGCCAGAAGCCCGATAGCCTCAATGTGGAGGGTGCCCCTATGGTGGAGGGGCGACTCAACAAGGAGCATATCAAGGGCCACAGAGGAAGGTGTCCTGGAAACTACGAGCATGTCAAGTGCGATGGTAGGGGCACTCATCACACCGAGTGAGACGTCAAGGGCAACAGTGGAAAGCGCAGGACCACAGAGGAGGGCGTCTAGGCCCACCGTCTCAGGGGCTCTGGCGGCAACATGAGTATCAAGGTCTACATTGTGAGCAACTGTGCCACGAAGCAACGCACTGAGAGCAGCAGTGGGCACAGAAGAGGCATCTGCAAGGATAATGTCCAAGGCCACAGCCGAGGACTCGACGGTGTTAAGCCGAAGGTCAAGAGCCACGGTCGCAGCATCTATAGCCTCAAGCAGGACATCAAGAGCGACAGACTCCGAATCGGCCTGCTGCAGCAGTACGTCGAGCGACGGCGCTGTCGTGTATGTTGCGGCCCCTGCCTCGTTGAACTCAAACTCATAGAGCGCAATACTGTGACCCGTGAATGTGCCATCATGTACTCTGGCTGCGGATACTGTCTCTGTTGAACCTATCTCAACTGTCTGCCAACTCAACGTTCCAACAAATGCAAGAGATAAGGTATGCCACCCACCAGAATAGTAGACGTCAACATAGTCTAGCCAAGCAGCGTAGTACCTGACACTATCACATGATATAGGAGGGTCAATGTTTAGAATCAGCCATTTGGACTGACCATCATCAGTTGCAGCCGTGCCGTCATTTCCATCATAGGCATAGGTAGGATTAGTCCATCCACTATCAGGGTCTTCGTGACTCGTAGGTGATACCCATGCCATTATTCTATCTCCTTCATTGGTCCGTCTCCTCCATCATCTGAATCTTGCACCGTGAGATAACTGTTCCAGAGATGGAGTCCCTCACCCACAGCTGATTCTTCCTCGTGAGCAGCTCAGCCCTTATCTCATCGATAGGCACTGAAAAACTCAGGATGTCCGGGACGTTGGTGGCTTGGTCTAGGCTCGCGCCAGGGAGGAGGTCTTTGATTACGCCCAACAGCACATCAGACGAATCACGAATCTCAATGGTATAGGGTGGGTAGTGGTGGTGAGTAGAGCTTTCCCAGAGGATGGCATCGAGAGCTACGGACTTCCCGCCTGTGCCCTCAAGCAGTGCATCAAGGTCGATGGTCTTTGAATCAGTGTCTCGGAGTAGTACGCTCAGGGCAGGCAAGGATGCCCCTATATCCTCCAGCAATACGTCAAGGGCAACAGACGCATATATCCGAGCAGCCACGTGTGCATCGAGGTCGATGGTAGTAGAGTCGGTGTCTCGAAGTAGGGTAGTGACGGTAACTGTTGCCTTGTCCAAGGCCTCAAGTAGAGCATCAAGCTCTACTGTCTTGGACTCGATGGTATTCAGCCGGACATCAAGGTCAACAGCAGAAGTGCCGATAGCCTCAAGTAAGATATCAAGGTCTATCGTCTTGGTATCGATAGCTTTGAGTAGAGCATCAAGGTCGATTGCCCCGGAGTCGGACTGCCTCAGCAGGGCCGACAGTGATACCGTGATGCTGCGTATCTCGGCAATGAGGGCATCGAGGTCTATCGACGTGGAATCGGTAGCGCGCAGCAGGGCGGAGACATCGACTCCGAGAGCCACCAAGCCCCTGAGCAACGCGTCGATGTCGATTGTCGTCGAGTTCGCCAGCAGGCCGACTATGACATCCAAGAGAATGGAGGCGTCATCGGTCTGTCGGAGCAGCGTATCCAGGTCTATGGTCTGGGAATCGGTCGCACGCAGATAGGCATCGAGGTTGATGGAGGCAGAGTCAACGGCTTTGAGCAGCGCGTCGAGAGACGGGGCTGTCGTCTGGACCAGCTTGTATTCAATGACCAGCTTGGGGCGCGTATTGGCAGTGGTGTGTTCGCTGGCGCGTAAGTTGGCGTCTGTGTGGCCTGAAGCCAAACCCTCAGTCGCATACTTCAGAAGAATCTCAGCAGCATTCTCATTAGCAACGGCATCCTCTACGATATCCTGGACGTCCCATTCCATCCACGCATCAGCCGCAGCGGGAAAGGTGGTCGAACCGCCTGACGGATTAGAGGTAACGTAGTCGCCGCCCGCCGAAGTCCAACTTGAGCCTGTCTTGTAGATATTCCACGTGGCTTCTGTGTCTACCCAGTCGGTGCGGGATAGCTTGTACGCCCACACGGTTTTGCCGTTCGGGTCGTTGTTCCCATAACTGTTGTAGTAGAGTCCAAGGGTGGCTGATGTAATGGTTGCATTAGACGGAAGTGAGGAGATGTCAAACTCGAAAAGACATCGACGGGTCCAAGTAGTGAGGTCAAGCAAGACTAGCAGCATTCCAGTGCCATAGGAAGTATCAGGAAATCTCTCAAGTATGTCGCCATCTTGAGTTGCCGGCTGAACCGTCAGCGTCGGGTCAATCGTGATAGGGTACTGGTCGTTAGTAGCTTCAAAGGATTCCGTAACGGAGTCGCCATCTTTGGAGACAGCAACGACAACGTCCTTTCCATTCTTGTCAAAGGCACGATACGCAACGGGGATGTTCCCCTTGACCTCGAACGTGGCGGACTTGCTCGCCTTCGGAGACTTGAGGATTCGTTGAAAGGATACGAAGTGCGTGTCGGCATGAATCACCACGTCTATGTCAGGCGCGTAGTCGGCCCATACGATGTCATTGCCTTTGTAGACCGGTTGGACCTTCTTAGTGGATGCGCCTTTCAGCGTGATAGACGACTCGCTTCCGTCCACGTCGGTCATGGTCAGAGACATCGCCTCTGTGTCTACGGCGAGCTTGTAGGGAACGCCTGTGAGCTTTCCGTCTACCCACTGCGGATTGTTCTCTTGCCACTCGCCCCCGTCCTCTCGGAACAGCACGGGGTAGCCATAGAATGTCTGTCTACTACGGCCATTTCCAAGTCTTTCAGGGAGTGTCGAATTGCGAGTTTCTATCATGAGTGCATCCTAGTAAAGAGGCCGACTTGTAGCAGTCCGTACCTCTCCGTGCAACCGCTAGGCTCTACTCGTGCGTAGGGCATAACTAACCCCTAAGGATGTCCTGCGTCTCACTCTCCGAGTGGGGCTGGGCAATCTTCACAGTCGTGCCATTCGGGTAGATCTCAATCCGAGGACCAGCCTCAATACCAACCACGTAGCACATGACCTCCACCTTCACTGGCGAGCCACTGTTCATGACCAGCTTAGTCCTTCGAGCCACGAAGCCCATCGCTCCCCTGTTCTCGACACAATGCTTCTTGAGCCGGGGGTTATGGCGAAGCCCCAGCTGACCGTTCATCCCCGGTGGTACTGGAATCCACCAATAGCGCTTCGCTCGCTTGTGATTGACTTCTGCATACCTATGCTCTACCATCTGGTCGAAGTCAAACTGAGCGCAATAGGAACCATCCTTGTACTCCACCAACCAGAACATCTCAACGACCGGCCTATTGTCTTGTCCCATGACTAGACCTCGTCGTACTGGAAGGTCAGGGTCTCTGCTGCACGGGCTCCCCGGACTGCATCATCATCGACCACTGCCTGAATCACAATGTGCTTGAACTGCTCCGCGATGGTGTGATCCCCACTGTCGACCAGAAGCTCCGTGCCTCCAGTCTCGTAGGCGCTGACGAGCCCGGTCTCCGGGTCCTGATCCTTGTAGCTAGCATGACCATCGACATCGTCTTCCATGAAGTCTCCGGAGATTCCTTCATCGCCTGTGGCCTGGTCATAAGACCCGATAGCGGTGCCGTTGTCACCAGCATCATGCAGTCCGATGACCAACTTGCCACCAGTCCCCAGAGCCCAACCAATGGTACCGTCAGAGTAGAAGAGGTGATTGTTGAGCACTGTGGCGTCCTGAATGTTGGTGATGACAAGCTCCAGGCTCATCCAGTACGAATAGGAGAGCCCTGCGGCTGCAATAGGTATGGGGTTTGCGTTGCCTGGTGCGTTGGTGTCCGAGGTACTCAGCCTCGGAGTCGTCACCACGCTTTCGGTGGGGCCTGCTCCGTGTATTTGCTTTACTGCTACATCTGCTACGGCCATTGTCTTATCCTCCTAGATGAATCGCGCTCTGTATCGTATCCTCAAGGTGCCTAGCACCCCGAAGCCTACCACCGAGATGGAATTAGCCCCAGGTTTGAGCACCGGGAATTGTCCACTTATGTCGGCCATCGCAGTGGAACCGTCCAGACTCACGTACCACGACTGGCAGTTGATGATGAGGGTATGCCCGTCTGCTATCGCCCCACTGTATTCAAACACCATACCAATTCCTGCATTCGAGATGGAGACTGAAGCATCCCAGGCCTCCCCAGCCTTCAGGTACAGTATGGGCTCTGAATCAGCCGAGCCCTCAGATGTGACTGTGATCACCTTGGGGTCAGCATCTAGGTCATAGGTGTCATCCGACTCTGTCACAGCATAGGCGAACGGATCGAAGCAGGTGAATGACAGTGTGCCCCTGAACATGGTAGGCGATGGGTACGAACCAGAGAGGCCTTGGAACCGTGCCATCCAGTAACGGTCAGAGAGTGTGCTCAGGATCAGCTTCTTGCTCATACGCTGGTTGAGCACTGCCTTGATGCTGTCGAGCTTGCTTTCAATATCGGCTCTGGAGGTGCCTGTCACACTGACTCCCATCACCAGGCTCTTGGGGGGGAACTTGCCCTCCGGCGAGTATGATTTGGTGAGCAGTTGAAATGACTCAGACACCAACTGTGCCGAGGGGTCAGAAGTCGTGACCACCAGGTCGTAGGTTGCCGCTGACAGGTCCACTCCATTGTACGTTATGCTAGGCATATCGTGTCCTTAGAGCCTGCATTTGGTAGAGCTTCTGGGCCACCTTGTCAACATCGGCTTCTTCCCTCACCACCAGCTGAGCGATGGAGAAGTTGTTGGTCACTTGGGTGAGAGCCCCAGCCGGACTGTCTCCCACAGGAGACACTCTCTCATCTCCAGCTTCGCCAGCGATGGCATATGGCCTCTGCGACTTCAGGCCATAGAGCAGTGTTGGCTCAGTGATCATGCCTCCGTTGCCCATAATGTCGAGGTTGGTTGGTCTGTTGACTTTCCCTGCAGGAGCTGTGCCAGCCAGAGCCGGAAGCTCTGGGATCTCAATCTTTTTACCTCCTGCCATGGCTATGAGGGCGTTGTAGTCCTCAGCAAACTTGAGAATATCCCCGTGGCCAGCCATGACCACTTCGTGCATCTCGACGAAGGCATCACGCTGCGCCTGGTACGACGCAACCTGGAGGGCCTGCTGATTCAAAATCAGTGCATTCTCAGTATTGAATGCAGCATCGGCTTCAGACTTCTTGCTCTCAAAATAGGCCTCATAGTCAGACTCCTTGATAGCGTTGAAGAGCCTGTCCCCAGCCTTCTCCTTGTCAAGCTTGGCTTCGTAGTCAGCAATCTCGTCCTGAATCCGCAACTTGCGGCTCTTGGTGAGGTCTTCCCCATACTCCAATTCGTGCTTCAGGTCACGTATTCTGCGTGCTTCAATCTTGGCCTCGCGCTTCTCATCGTCTGATTCCTGCTCATCAAGCATGTCAAGATATGCCTGTGCCTGTTCCCCAAGAGGTCCATCTATGGCAGCAAGTTCGGCAAGCATCTGCTTATCAATCTCGGCAATCTTATCTCTGGTGAAGTCCTGGTAGAATCCCAGGCGCTCCTCAATAGCCCTCTTCTCAGCATCACGCACATCTTCAGCAGCCGTGATTTGCTGTTCAGCCGACGTCTGTGCATTCGACACGAACTGCTCGTAAGCGCTCTCAACCTCAGCGAGCATTGTGTCTGCATCTGCCCTGATGGACCGTGACCACTCATTGAACTTGCGCTGGTTCTTGGTGAGTGACCTGTCCATGAAGTCAACCACCTTGTCCCAGTTGTTATGCAGGGCAATGATGCCGGTTACGAGTAGGGCGATCAGACCGATGACCAGGCCGATGGGGTTAGCCTTCATCGCTATGTTGAACCCGACAGTGCTTGCGGTCGCTGCATTCGTTGCCGTTGTCGTCGCGATCGTAGCAGCCTTGTGAGCTAGCATCGCGGTCGTTGCTGACCTGTAGAGTCCTATCAGGGTTGCAAGCCCCGTAGCTGCAAACCCCATACTCATAAGCAGTGGCCCCATAGCAGCAGCTACAAGGCTAATCACCACTGCTGTCTTCCTGACCGGCCCTGGCAGGTTACTGAACCACCTGAAGGCATTGGTGATCTTCTCTATTAGTGGTGTAAGAATGGGCACCAGTTCGTCGGCAATAGCCAACTGTAGCCCTTCAAAGGCGCTTTTGAGTATGATAAGGATTCCATGCAATCCCTCCATCTGAGTCTTGGCGATGTTCTCTGCCGTACCCGCCGCACCCTCTAGTTCAGTGGTAAAGTCCCTGAGTGATTCGCTTCCAGTTTGCAGCAAGGCTGCCATTGCTGGCCCGGCCCTTGCCCCAAACAGTTCCACCATCTCTCCGGCGGTCATTCCCTTCTGCTCCAGCTGTTCCAAGATGTTCACCATAGGCAATATCTTGCCACTGGTATCATACATGGTGATTCCGAATTCCTCCGACTTGGCGTTGAGCTGGATAAGGGCTTGCCTCAATGAGGTACCTGCCATGCTCCCTTGAATACCGGCGTTACCAAATGAGCCCATGATGGCGGTGGTTTCTTCAAAGCTCATACCGAAACTCTTGGCTATCGGGCCAGCGTACTTCATTGAGTCACCCAGCATCCCGAGATCGACGTTGGATGACGTGAAGGCTTTAGTTAGCACATCAACGGCTCCTGTGAGGTCTGTGGTTGCCATGCCGAACCCTGCCATGATGTTCGTGATAATGTCGGCAGCCTGCCCCATTGCCAAACCGCCAGCGGCAGCCAGATTCAGCGTGTCGGGCAAGGCCGCCATTATCTTGTTGGTGTCCATACCAGCCATACCCATGAATGCCATGGCCTCGGCAACCTCAGAGGCTGTATATCTAGTGGTACGACCCAGTTCCTTAGCCTGGGCATCCATCTGCGCAAACTGCTCAGTGGTAGCACCAGTCACAGCCTTGACCTTAGCCATCGACTCAGAGTAAGCAGCAGCCGTTTTAATGACCATGCCCCCCATTATCGCCAGGGGTGCTGTGACGTACAAGGACATCTTCTTGCCTGCATTCGTCATGGCCGTGCCTGTGCTTCTGAACTTATCCTCCATGGAGGACAATTGAGTGTTGGCCTTATCAATGCCGTCTATAGTCAGCCGCCCAACCAGTTCAAATACTGTCATCTCTTGACCTTCTTCACCGTGATGCCCATACTCGCAAGGGTCGCGGTGTCGTCAACCGGAGCCGGCTTCTGCTGGTGTGCCTCAACGAGCCCCAGGCCCTCAAGGTACTCACCAAATGTCTTGCCCCCAGAGGCTCCGAGCTGGTGACTTATGAACGCTGCAATCTGCATCTGCTGATTTAGCTCCTCTTGCTTGGTCTTGAGGTTAGCCCTTCGAACCAGACTGATGAGGCAGCAGAACCTCTCAAAGGAGAGTGCCCTAACAGCCTCGTCAGTCCAGCCATACCTAGCCTCAATTAGATCTACAGCTTCATCGAAGCCAGACGCGAGGCACGTGCGAAAAAACCACGCATGTCCTCTTGTTGCGCAAGGGTCTCGATTAGGTCAAGGACTGTGATGGCCGGCATCTTGCTGAACTCGGTGCTGCTCTTGCCAACCAGACTCGCCATCCATTCCTTCAGGTCTTCCTCCAATTCAGTAAACAGGCACTGGAAGATAATCAGGCCCACCATCACTGGGTCTGCCTTCTTCCCTTCTGCCAATCCAGACTCAGTGTCTGGCCTCAGCAGCTCAACAAGCTCCTCCCGTGCTCTCCTGGTTATCTTGCCTAGCATCCTGACAACCCGGAACACATCATCTACTTCCAACAGGCGAACCTCAATCACCACGAGTCACCTCCTCTCTACGTATGCTCTAGGCTGCGTTGTCGACAATGTTGCAGGCATTGCCAGACGAAGGCTTCAGTGCCTGGAACGTCACGGGCACCAATGTCTTCTCAGCCTTCTTGTAGCTCATGCCCACAGAGCCAGAGGCCGTCGCTCTCGGTATCTCGATTGAGCGAGTATACCCAGCCGGGTTGAGTCCAGTCAGCTTCAGGTTCAGCTCCTTCATAACACCACCACCAAGCGTGATGATATTGCCACTCCGCACAGAGCCAGCGAGCGCCATCTCAAGATTGGCAAGTGAACTCTCGGCCAGGTTACACGTGATCTCTAGGGTCTCCTTGGTGATGGCCCTGCCGATGGCAAAGGATTCCTCCTCAACATCCACATCTGCGGTCTCAGCATTGTAGGTGAGGATCACACCGTCCTCGGTGTAGCCGATCTCGGTGTAAGGGCCTGAGAGGGAGAGACCAGGCACACTGCTGCTTCCTGGTGTGAGGCTATACTCCACGCTGTCGATGTATACCGCATCAATGAACTCATAGCGTCCAGTTGATGGGGGTGTACTCTCCCACAGTTCAACCCTGACTCTGGTAAGAGTCCAGTCGGCACATGACTCAGCTGTAGCCGCTACCCAGAGGGCAAACAGAGCATCGCACTTGGTTACAATACCGGAAATTGCCTCAATGGCGAAATCTCCCACAGCCCCATCATACGTGGTCTTCCCGTAGATGCCAGCCAGGTCAGCATCCGTGAGACTCTGGGCAAGCCACGCTGCCGTTCCGAGTTCCATGACGTCAATCTGGACTGTCACATCAACGTAGTTGTCGGCATCATTGGGGTCAGTGAACCGATACTCTAGCTGTGACCAGTACGCCTCGACCGCTTGCCGGTAACTCATGTAGCCCCACTCTTTGGCCGCACCACCCATGCCCTCAAAATCCGACAACTTCAAGGCAAGACCGGCAGCCAACGGTGTGAACTCCACGTGTGTACTCCCGTAACTACCAGTACCAGATTTGGATAGTTTCACTAAGCGAGCATTAGTAAGGTGCTGCTCAGTAGACCACTCAGCTCTTGCATCGTTTGGCATTCGTACCGCCAGAGTTGCCACTCCCATCAAGACATTTGCTACTGTATTAGCCATCGTATTTCCTCCTATCAATCATTTCCCGTGTTCACTGTGAAACCGTTTATGTCCTCATACCTCACCTCCCCTCGATGGAGACAGCCTCAGCATCGCGTCGGAGTACCCATTCAAACAGCATCGCGTAATGCCAGATGTTCTGTTCAGATTGTGGGACGAACCCATCAGATGCAATCTCAACATGCACCTGCTTGACGTCATCAGTGCTGAATATCAACTCGTCCAATATCTCAATGAGCCTCTTCCTGATGGCCAGTACCTCATTGGCATTGGGGCTATCACTCCAAATGTCGAGGTAGTGAGTGGCTCTCTGGACCACGTGAAGGGGACCTTCTCTCCGAATGTCGAGCCGGTGTACCAAGTATGGGAACTCTGCATCAGGAGTCGCCCATGTAAGGAAGAGCCTGACTGTGCCACCCATGAGACCTGGCAGAGAGGCATCCTCTGTCAGTAAGGTATAGACCTTAGCAAGTAGGCTGCTCTGCGTGTCTATAGCCATGTCCCTCCCAGTATCTTCTCCACCTTGGGCAACGCCTTCTCAAAGCTCGGTTTCAGCCACGGGCGAGCAGCCATGTTGTAACGCCTGCCCAGACTGTCTACGCCTGAAAACCCAAACTCAAGCCTCGGTCCATAAGGCATATCTGTTCCCACTTCGCCAATGACTACCTTTGCCTCACTTCTGGCCTTCCCTGTGATGGATTGCCTCAGCCCAGCTGTAGCCACTGCCGGGGGCTCCCCTGGCGAAGAAGCCTGATAGGTCCTTGTAGTTCCAGGCACGCGGTAGATCCGGCCAGTGCGTTGACCTGATAGGGTTTCCAGTGTCTCATTTCTTACTTCTATCACGGCCTGCAGCATTCTGCCTTTGGCAGTACCGTCTACCTGCGCCATTACCTTGGCCATGTTGCTATTGAATTTGACCGTAATGCTCATTAGTCTCCCTTCACCATGACTGTAGTGTACCCCTTCGACTCCTGCGAGAAGGTCATGGGAATCAAGGTCATATCCCCCCACAGGAAGCGGTGCTTGCCCAGGTCGATATCGACAGGGCCACGGAAGATTACCTTATGGGTCACTGTCGTTTCCATCTGCTGATATGCTGCCTGAGCTCTCACATCAATAGCGACAACTCGTGCCCACCTGGTTTCTACCGGAACCCACGTCACGGTCTCACCCGTAGCGCCCATCGTAGCCACACGAAGTTGAAGCCTCACTCGGTCCTTCAACATATTTGCAATGTTCATAGCCAGCTCACCTTCAATGGTGCCAGCAGCTCTTTAGCCTGACTGGGGATGTCATAGATAACTGAACCAAGCCCAGTAATGCTCTCGCTCTTCAATTGGTCAGTCCTGTTCTCGTATAGATAGGCTACCATCAGGAGGACAGCAGCCACCGCATCAGGAATTAGCGCCTGGACAGCCGCACGAGTAGCATCATATCCAGCGACATAGACAACCTCAAAGAACTTGTTGGCAGTCCAGACACCTTCTGCGTACAACCTACCAATGCTGAGCCACTCAGTATATTCACTGATGGCAAGAATGGTGTGAGTGTACTTTGCCGTCACCTTGGCCTCATCGGCCGGAGCAGCCACGAAGGTAATGTCAGCTCCATCAAGCGTGTAGTCAGTGGTGAGTTCCCGCAACACTCCATCTACATAGAGAAGTACGCTGGCTGCAGTAGGAACTTCATCAAGGGAGAAAGCCACAGTGCTGCCGTCCCCCAAGCCCACATTCTCAGACACCTTCCTGACTACACTAGTGATGGAGTCTACCGGCTGCTTGTAGATATTCATCACCTTAGAACCATTCCCAAAGTGTGACTCCGTGATAGACCTCTGGATGAACGCCCGCCCGGTGTAGTCTTCGGCCTTCTTGGTCGCTGCTTCGATGAGCTTCTCCAGTAGGAGGTCATCAAAGCTCTCAAAGGTATCATCGGCTGCAGCTGTATCGTAGGCAGCAGTGATGGCCTCTCCATCGCCTGGAGCGGCAACGAACGTGATGGTAGCAGCACTTATAGTGAAGTCAGTGGTTTCCACCTGGAGCGTGCCATCTACATAGAGCCTAAGACTTCCGTCCACCGGAGTGTTGTCTAAATCAAACGCTACAGCCACAGCGTTACCGATACCCACATACTCCGCATAGATGTGCTGAGATGCCATAGCGTCCACTCGGAGGTGGGCCTTTGCCTGAGTTAGAGTTACTAGAGCCGTATCACTCAGTGACATTCATTACCTCCTATGACTCAAAGTAACCCTTCTGTGTTTCATATATGTTGCGCCAGTCCTTAGCCGTCAGAGCCCCGGAGGCAATGAACAGCCGGGGGAACGGCCCCTTGTAGAAGTTTGCATTCTTGGAGTATCGAACTCCAATGACGAGGTCCCGGTCACATGTCTCAGGATCAACCAACTCATCTGAGACTGTAGCTACAGCCTCTCCATTGCGGTAGAACTGTGCTGAGTCTCCATCCCTACTCACCCCGAAGTGGAAGAGAGTGTCAGGAGTCCAACCCAACGAGTAAGCCCCAGTCCTGGGGTTGCCAGTGACCAAAGGCACTAAAGTCCCAGCATGGTGATGACGCAGAGTCAGGTAGTCCCCCCCGGCAGACTGAGTAAGGTAAAGCTCCCATCCAGATACGCTAAGCTCATACCTAGCCATCACAATCTGAGAGTATTCATCCACTGTCCACTTGAGCCATCCACCCAGACTGTAAGCACCACTTGTGAAGTTTAGGTCTGCACAGGAGGCAGCTACACACTGGCCATAGTCCGCCTCTCCGTCCAGGTTGATCGCCATCTTGCCCGACGCCAAGGCCTCCCATGAAGGAGTGCTTACCAGCGTCACCGGGTGGTGGGGTTTCGCGAGGTCATGGACCAGGATGCCAGATCCCTCCTCAAAGGGGAGGTCTAGCAGTACATTCGCATTCACCAGTATGTCGTCGTAGTGTGCGCTCATGGTACTGCCTCATAGATGACAGCCCAGTCATAAGCTCGGTTGGTTCCTACCGTCTTCTGCATAGTCACCTTCACACCGAACCTGTTGGCCTCCAGCGCCACGTTGACCAGCTCAGGATCCACCAACCCGGCATACTCATCGGAGTCCTGGAGGATGTAGTCGCCCCCAGTCTTGATCCGGTAATAGACCTTGACCACCACGGTCTCTCCTGCTGTGTGGGCAGTGAAGTCGATCTTGACAGCCAGTGGCTTGAAGATCCCACTCGGAGCATCGCTGATATAGACGTTCTGCTCGTTGCCGTCAGTGGTGAGGGTCCCCCCTGTCTCGGCCAGAATAGGGATTGCGTCAGTCTTGGCCTGAATGACATCAACCACTACCTTGATGGCATCCACTACCACCTTGACCGCAGCAAGAGCAACGGCAGTAGCAGCAGCAAGGAAGCCTGCAGCGAGCGCCGCTATCAGATCATCGAACTCCTGAGGGAAGTCCAGGAACGATCCATCCTCATTGGTGATGCGTACCCTCTTGTCAGCTACAATCCAGTTAGTGCCATCATACGTAATGTACATGGCTCTGGTGTCGGTCTCCCGAAACGTAGTACCGGCGATAACACCAACCGGCTTGTCGTCTGTGGAGAGCCCTTCGTAATGTCCGTTTAGCAATTGTGTGATTGCCATGACTCCTCCTATATCGCTGCGATCAGTTCGTCAAATCCTCCTGGGATGTCTGCAAATGTACCATCCTCGTTGGTCAACCGAACACGCTCATCGGCCACTACCCAGTTGGTACCATCGTAGCTGATAAACAGCGCTCGGGTATCTGTCTCAATGAACGTAGAGCCACCTATGACGCCAGTAGGTTTGGCGTCGGTTGACAGTCCTTCGTAGTGTGTGATCCTCAGCTTTGTCACTGCCATTGCTTGGTCTCCTTAGCACCGTCCAGACTCTTGTCCTCCATGACGAGGCAAGTGCGAAGCAGATGAGCCTCTGCCTTGGGATCGATCTCCACAATGTCACCAGCCCGGAGAAGGACTCCTTTACGAATGAACACTCTAAGAACTCTGACTCTCATCATTACCTCGGGGTGTGCGGCTTGCGCCTTCTCAACACAGGCTTGGGTTCAGGACCAGCCTCAGCTTCAGGATTAGGCGCATCGGCCTGTTCTTCCACAGATTCTGCCACTGTTCCTTCTTCTGCCACAGATTCTGCCACTGTTCCTTCTTCTGCCACAGATTCCAGCGATTCAGCAATGCCATTCTTCACCCAGTTCTGTCCTATGTGGTCTGGGACAACGACGATATCGCCCTCCAGAAACTGCCCATAGGCTGACACCAACGGCTTTAACAACTTTATCTTCATCGTCTGTCCTCCCTCTTTCCTATTTGAGGAGGGTGGCTCGGCTCACCACCCTCCCCTAAGAAAGGAGGTCCACCGCACTAGGCGGCAGCGTCCTCCTTCAGTGATACTTCCTCAGCATCCCGGATTCGCTCAAGGAACTCGATGAAGCGCTCTGGTAGCCCCTTCAACAGGACATAAGACCTCTTGATTCTCTCCATCTCAATCTTGTCCAGTAGGACGGAATCCCCGGACGCCCTGATTTTGTCGGCCAGGTCCTTAGCCTTGAACATTTCCTCGGGTGCCAGCTTGAGTTCGGTGTGGAAGAGCATTGACGCCAGGTTATCAGCGACGTCTATCGTGCCAAATCCTGTCTCTGAAGTGGGGTCTGGAACTTCGTAGTTACTCAGGTCAATCTTCCATCCCTTAAGCCCTTCCATTTTCCTTGTTTCCCTTGCGCTCTTTTCGCTCATATTAGTCCTCCTTCTTTATTTAGTGGGGAGGTTTAAGCCTAACCTCCCCGAAGCGTATTTGGTTTATGTGATGGGGCCGTCGTAGGTACGGATGTACTTCATGCCACCACCACCACCTGCTCCCTGGAAGATTGGTATGCTACCCGTAGGAGCGTCATCGCTAGTACCAGCTATATATCCAAGTGCCGTGGCTGGGTTATGGACAGCGAATATTGCGGTACACGTCTGAATGAAGTTCAAGTCCCAGATATTCAGTTGGGCAGGAGCAACGTCTAGAAGGAATGACATTTTCTCCATGTGGAAGTAGCCCAAAGATGGGTCACCCGTCACAGCGGTTATCTGGTCAATAACGAGATGCATCGCTCCATAGTAAGCACCAACCAAAGTGCAATCCGCTCCTGGAGCCAACTTAATGACTGCTGCGTATGCTGAACCTGTCGCTATACCACTTATTGTTAGCTTGACATCAAAGAAGCCCTGGGTGTCGGGGTTGGCGGGAGCTTCCACAGTGCCGTAGAACTTAGCCAGCCTGCCATTCGCAGCCAACGCACTGAAGCTATGGCTAATCATGTTCTCTTCAAGA